>Ga0209541_10009982_pt1 | contig 15246 bp, 20 predicted proteins | sample RifCSPlowO2_01_FD_184027 | JGI IMG/M metagenome (GOLD analysis project Ga0209541, IMG submission 184027) | Groundwater microbial communities from Rifle, Colorado - Rifle CSP2_plank lowO2_0.1 (SPAdes) (version 2) | ecosystem: Environmental > Aquatic > Deep subsurface > Groundwater | place...
ATTTGGTCCGCAATATTCGATTATTACATTTCCCTTATTTTTGCCAGCGCCGTATTTATCTTTTTCATCTTTAACTTTAGACAGTGTATGCTTTGCAAGAAAGGACTTATTTACATAAAAATTAAGATATGGGCCTTTTGCTTCAATCTTTTCAATATGCTCGGAAAGCTTTAATTTTGATTTTAATTCTTCAGCAATCTTGTTTGGTGATTTTTTCAGCTCTTTTGCCATCCCAAAACATGGCAGTGCATAATCCCCTAAATTAAGCTCTGGGGGTATTTCAAGAATAATCTCTCCTTTCACATGTTTTTTTAATATTTTTATTATTTCATTCTTTAAATCCATATTCATGAAGGAAGAAACTATATTTATAAGGATTTTGTTATTAATCTTGTTATTAAAATTGTGCCGTAGTTACTGTGCATATCTAAAAACAAATTTATATACTTCTTATGTTTTCCGTGCAATATGATAGTCCAATCTATTTTCGAACTTGATACTGAAAATGAATTTCTTGAAAGATTAAAAGACAGATTAAGGAATGTAGCTGGATTATGCAGCCTTCAAACTACTCTGGAAGAATTGGTAGAAGGGGGGGAAGTCTTAAGGCTTCCTGCGGAACTCTTTACAGATTCTTGGGAGGATTATAGAGACAGCAGATATGTAATTGAAACAGATTGGAAAACGGTTATTGATCTTAATTATAGGAGAGAATATATCACAGGCAATTACCTTCATGGGAAATATTTTAAATGCTTTAATGGGAAGCACATAAAAACCGTATTGAATGATGATATCACTCTTTATCATGCAAGAATATCCCATCCGTATGTGACTCCATTTACAGATACGCATACTTTTAGGCTCTATGAAGTATTATACCGCATACAATCTACTATGGGATACGAATACGTATTTGAAAACAAAGAGTATGTAAAACATGGAAAACCTAATATTCTTCAAATCGGATTATGGAAACTTTTGCATTTTTTTGGCAGTTCGGAAATACTTGAATGATATTTAGCTTTCGTTATTAACTAAAATATTATCAAATCTCTTCTAATTCTTCTTCTTCCTCTTTTCTTTCTTCAGGAAGTTCTTCTTCTAATTCTTCATCTTCTTTTTTCTTTTTCTTCTTTTTTTCTGTAGTAAAATAATCCTCAGGATCTGTTTCTGTTTCTTCGACGTCTTCAGTAAATCCTTCCATAAATGCTTCTTCCTCACTGCTGACTTCGTCGTTTTCTTTCATCTCTTCAACAGATTTTTCATCATAAGCGTCTTCTTCATCTGGCATAATATCACCTTTGCTAGCTATAATCTCTCCAAATATGCTTGCAGCTTTCGCATTTCATAAACTTTGTTGGCGGCTCATCAGATGCGCGAGTTTGCACCGTCCAATAAAATGCTTTATCGTGCTTGCATTTAGGGCATTTTACATCCATAAGTGGATGCGCTTCAAAATCAGTTTCAACAACTTCAATTTCTTTATGCTGTATGCTCTCTGTGAACTTAAGGTCTTCAAGTTTTTCTTGTTTTGTATAGCCACATTTACATTTTAATACTTTCTTTTTCCCAGATTTCTTAGGAATCAACAATGAACCGCATTTTGGGCAAAACATATTTATCACACATTATAAAATTATATTATAAACTATATGCAAAAAGAGGGGTTTTCCTTAAAAAGGAAGCACCCCTCGCGCACCTCTTCATAATGATGTATACACCCACCTAATATATAAATCTAACCGTTTGTAGATTAGTATATGTAGTATGTGACATATGCCATGATAAAGCGCACCGTTTGTATATTAAGCATATTATACCTCAAATATATTACGAATAAGAACTTGCAACATCAATCACAATTTTTTTGAGATAGCCTAAGTATGGTATTCTAAACAAAGCTTTCCCATATATCTCATCTTCTGCGATATCCTCATCGCATCCGCCGACTCCATTTTTTCCAATCTGAGCATTATGGTCACCTTTTGTTGTTATTGTGTCATCTTTTTCTACAACTCTATGTATTATCGGCTCATTTCTGCATGAGTTTGTAAATACAATTACATCCCCTATCTTAATATCTGTAAATTTTATTCCGCGCAAGGTGATTATGTCTCCTGTATTAAATCCATCTGACAGAGGATACAATCTAAATTCTTCTTTTGATATACCTCTTCCCTCATAGAATCCACCGCAAACTTCCCACCAATTGTCAAAGTTTTTAGTATAATTTTCTGGTTTTTTTCCGCATAAAAATCCACCATTATCAACAGAATGCTCCATGCTGCCGGAAACTACAGCAACTATGGGAAATTTTGTACCTAAAATTAATCCTAAGCCAGGAAATATAATGAACTTGATAAGCAAAAAAGCAAAGACTACGCTTGCAACCCAGCTTATCAGGCTGTCATCCTCCCATAGAAAATACCAAATCTTCTTTAGATATTGTTTTATTGATTTTGCGCGTTTCATTGCATTGTCAGAGTCCTTTTTTTTGGTATATCACTATTTTTGACATAATCTATTCATAAATCATATCTCGTAATAACTTATTATATAGTTTTTCTTTTTTAGCAGGTAATAGTTATCAGCTTCAAAGTTTCAGAAGTAGAGCAATAATCAATAGTAATATAATCAATACATTGTCCTAGCAAACTCTATCAGAGCAGCCTTTTTGGCAAGCAAAAAGGCTGGCAAAAAAACATCGAGCATGACATTTACTTCATAAAGTCATGCGCAAATAACGCATCTTATTTACAGCGTTATTCGTACGGTTGAATGAAATGAAACCGTACTTAATGTGTTTTCGTCAACATTTTGTTAAAAGGCTGAGGACGACCGAGTGAAACGAGGGAGGACAAAGCATTGAATTTAAATTATTGTAATAATAATTTATGAAATTAAAAAGATATTAACACAATATAACTTTTTAAACCAGCTGCTAATTTAACTTAATATGTACAATACGTAGAAGAATTTAAAAATAAACAGTCTTTTTACTGAAATATGCAATGCATTGTTTGTGGAAAGGAATCAGAAGAGACATTTTGTGAAAAGTGCAAAAAGACAAATGGATTTGAATTTAATGATTTTGCATTAAAGAAATGCAGAAAATGTGGCAGATTCTATCTTAATAACAGATGGTCGGATGTATCTTTAAAAAATGCTTTTTCATTGGCTCTTAAAAAGAATACGAAAGAAAGATTTGGTATTGAGGAAGTTAAAATTGAAAGGAATCGGGCATATGCAAAAGTTAAATGCGATCAATATTATTTTATTGATGTCCCAATAGCTGACACTATATGCGATAAATGCCATAAAAAAGGAAGCAAATATTATGAAGGAGTGCTGCAGATAAGAAACAAGCAGAATAAGGGATATGAAGGAATTATTAACGATGTTAAAGAAGTTATTGATAACAGAGGGGGGTTCATAACGAAGGTAATTGAACAAAAGAATGGAGTGGACTTCCATTTAAGCTCAAAAAAATTGATACAGATCATATTAAATGATTTATCAAATAAATATGGCGGAGAAGTAAAATTCGCTCCAAAATTATATTCTGTGTCAAAGTCCGGCAAGGAGTTGTACAGGTTAAATGGTGTTATATACCTTCCAAAGCTGCAAAGCGGCGACATAATAAAAGTGCATAATAACATATTCCTGATAAAAAAAGTGCAGAAAGACAGGATATATGGGGTGGATTTAATAACTCACAGCAACAAGGTCATAAAATATGAAGAGCATGATGTTTTGACAACAGTTGATGAGTCATATGATGCTATGGTCTGCCGTAATGAGCCTTCCCTTGAAGTTTTGCATCCTAAAAATTACCAATGTGTGCCTGTAAAAAATATGAAAAAGTCGAAAAAAGACACGATAAAAGTCGTTTTAGTGGAAGATCAGCTGTATGCATTGTAATTGCTTGTAATTTTATTATAGATATCTCTGGAATTTATACGGAAATTCTTATTAATGCTGCTAATCGCATTTAATTTATGCTCTCTTCAAAAAAAATAGTATACTTTATTATTTTCATAGGGTTGTTTTCAATAATATTTCAAGTTACATCATTTGGCGATGGTATAATACGCGGTGTTATAGATAATACAAGAATAGATAATATTGGAATAGATCATATAACAATAAGTGGTATTCTAAGCGGCATCAATAAATTTATTACTGGAGGCATTTCTGCAGGCAATAAACTAAATACATACAAAAATGTATATGAACCTGCTCCGGTATATGAAAAAACCGCAGAAGTCAAAGTATATTTTTGCCCTATGGACAACTGTGAAGAAGTATATCTCAATCTGTTTAATTCTTCTTCAGCCAGCATAAACTGTGCTTTTTATGATGTAAAAGACAGCATTATAAATGAATTGAAAAAAAAGCAAAATAAGGTTGATGTCAAGTTAGTAATTGATGATGAATATTACAATAAAATATTAAATTTAAGTAATGAAAATGTAAATCAGATTAATGCAAAAAAGGATTACAAAGGACTAATGCACAATAAATTTTGCATAATCGACAATAAAAAAATAATAACCGGCTCTACAAATCCTACAGAAAATGGGTTTAATATAAATAACAATAATATCATTATTATCGAGTCAGTATATTTGTCTGAAAATTATATGGAAGAGTTTGATGAGTTATGGAATGGAATCTTTAAATCAGGGAAAAAAGTGAAATATCCCGCGATATACCTTAATAATAAGCGGTATGAAAATTATTTTTGTCCTGAAGACGAATGTGAAGAGCATATTTTAGAGGCATTGAAAAAAGCAAAGAAATCAGTTTATTTTATGACTTTTTCATTTACATCAGATAAAATAGGAAACTACTTAATCTCAAGAAAAGATTTGATAGTTAAGGGAGTGTTTGAAAAATCACAAAACAATAAATATAGCGAGTATGAAAAAATTAAAGGTTCGGGAATTGAAGTTGTTTTTGACAAAAACAAGCGCAATATGCATCATAAGGTCTTTATTATTGATGAATCAGTTGTCATTACTGGCAGTTATAATCCTACGCAGAATGGCGATGAAAGCAATGACGAGAATGTGCTTATTATTCATGATGCATTGATTGCAAAGAGATTTGTGGATGAATTCTGGAGAATATATACTAATTGAATCTTCTAGTTAATGCTTTCTTTAATCATAATCAAACAAAATATTAATAAATACAAACGGAAAATATTAAGTTATATGGAAAATAAAAAGTTGGGGGTAATATTCTTGGTGTTAGGAGTAGCTTTAACTATACTTATACTCAACTTGGTAGGAAATTTAAATAAAGAAGCAGTTAAAATTGGATGTTTTGAGAACAAAAACTGCGAGAAGATAGAATCAAAATTAGATATAGTCCATCTGGCATTTGGCATTATAGGGTTTGTTCTTGCGCTGGGTGTCTATCTTATAATCTTTTCCAAGAGTGATGAAGCAATACTGCATAGGCTTGAAGAAGAAAAGAAAGAAAGGTCAGATGATGAAAAGTTTAATCTGATAATGCATGGACTTGATGAGTATGAAAAAAATGTAATGAAAGCGATTAAAGAGCAGAATGGTATCACCCAGAATACTTTGCGTTTAAGGACAAATCTATCCAAAGCAAAATTAAGCTATGTTGTCAATGACTTGGAGAAAAAAGGTTTAATAAAAAGAGAGAAGAACGGGAAAACCTTTGCGATATTTCTAAGAGTGTAGAATATATGAATAATATATGAATATATTTCCATATTAAAACTGTAAATGGCTTAGGTTTTAAACATACATTTTACAAAAGACATAATTCCTCTTTATGAACGGTGTATTGTTAAAATTCGAATGTTTAAAGGATTTTATGCATGATCGTTCATAGGGTTAATTATTTATAATAGGGGGCATATAAGTTTACTAATGTTAATATTGTAATCATGTTAAAAGGAGGTTTTAATCATGGAAGAGGAAAAAAAGGGAAATGTGGAGCATAAAGAAAAAAGCTTAGAAAAACATAAGTCACCAGACGTATTGTTTACAGTAAATACAGAAAATGTATGGAAGATTGCTTCTGTTGTTCTTGGTGTTTTGCTGCTTATATCCATCTTTACTGGCGGATTTGGAGGAAAAGGTTCAACATCAGATTCTGGCAATGGAGAAGTTGCACCATCTGGAAATTCAGGAAATTCGCAACCAAGTTTAGCTGTTAATGCAAAAGATTTGGAAGATGACGATGCGTACCTAGGCAAGAAGGATGCACCTTTGACTATTGTAGAATTTTCAGATTATCAATGTCCATTCTGCAGGAGTTTCTGGAGCCAGACATTGCCTCAAATAAAATCAGAATATATTGATACAGGCAAAGTGAAGTTTGTGTACAGGGACTTCCCTCTAAGTTTCCACCCAGGTTCTCAGCCAGCAGCTGAAGCAACTGAATGCGCAAAAGAACAAGGAGGAAATGGGATGTATTTTGAATTCCATGATATAATCTTTTCTGAACAGGCTAAAAGCGGTCAGGGCACAGTGCAGTTTACACTTAGCGACCTAAAAGAATGGGCAAAGAAAGTAGAGGGACTCAAATATGAATCATGGGAAAAATGCATTGATTCAGGGAAATACAGGAATGAAGTGCAGAAGGATATGCAGGCTGGAACAGTTGCAGGTGTAAGAGGGACGCCTCATTTTGTAGTCGGAAGCACACCATTAAGCGGAGCGCAGCCATTCAGCTCATTCAAAGCAGTGATAGAAGCAGAATTGGCAAAGAAGTAATAAAGAGATTAATGTGATTTTTTCATTTTATTTTTTTCATTTTTTATGAAATATAAACTGCATAATTATGAAATATAATATAACTCATGTAAAAGAAGCGTTTCAGAAAGTGTTTGAAAAACCTTTTTACTTAATTTTATCTCTTATTTTTTCTGTCTGCATATTATTAATCAATCTTTTGATAATAAATTATAATACTGTAAAAAGTTTTCCAGGGCTTAAAATTATCATTAGTGTTCTTATTGGGGCGTTCTCGTTTCTTCCGTTACATTCAGTAATACTCCTGTTTTTAATCTCTATCTTATCAGGTATATTCCTTTCAATGCTTTTTTATCATATCAATAATTTAAGAAAAGCAAAAGCATCTTATGCAACAGGTATTGGTGGAATGTTTCTTGGCATACTAGCGCCATCGTGTCCTGCGTGCGGTCTAGGATTAGCAAGCCTGCTTGGGTTAGGAGGCATGATAAGTTCATTGCCTTTAGGGGGAATTGAAGTAAATTTAGTTGGAGCAATTTTAATGATATTCGCTGTTCTATCAATATCCAAAAAAATAAATTCTAAAACTGGTAATACTTGTGATGTAAAAAGATAAATTAATAAAAACAATATATCCATATTATCATAATAGTATCATAAGAATTGTTTAATTGCACAATGGAAAAAGATAAGAATATTAATGAAAATATCAAATTATTCGACAATTTAGCTAAATTTTATGATTATCCTTTATTGCAGTACTGGTTGAAACAATTTCATAAACCTGTGCTGAATTATATTGACTATTCAAGAAAATCAAAGATTCTTGACATTAGCTGTGGGACAGGTGAATTATTAAATTCTATAAGAAAAAGAGATAAAAATGGCAAACTAGAATTGTACGGCATAGATCTGACTGCTAATATGTTAAAAGTCGCAAGGAAGAAATTATCCAAAGAGGTTATATTAAAGAGAGGTGATGTTCATAAATTAAAATTTCCGGAGAATTGCTTTGACTATGTTATTAGTACTGAAGCTTTTCATCATTATTATAATCAGGATAAAGCATTGCAGGAAATGAAACGAGTTGCTAAAATTGGAGGCAATGTTATTATCGTGGATGTCAACTTTTTTTCTAGGTTTGTTCATAAATTATTCCAAAGATTGGAAACAGGCTGTGTAAAATTAAATGATATGAACGAAATGAAAGAATTATTCAAAAAAGCAGGATTAAAGGTTATTAATCAAAAAAGAAATTTTTTATTTTCTGTTGTAACTTATGGGCAAAAGTTATAATTAAACTACAAAACATTTATATATATGTACTGGTCTAACATATGTTAATGGAACACATATTTAAAAATAAGAATGTCTTAGATAAAGCGTACAAGCTGTTTTTTGGCACTTTAACAAGCGGAATCAGACTTGATTTAATCAATTCTCTTAGAAAAAGTCCAAGAACGGTGTCGGATCTGCAAAAGGAAAACAAGATAGAGCAGACTATTGTATCTCATAATTTAAGAAGGCTTAAAAGATGCGGTTTTGTTGACGTGAAGAAAGAAGGAAAATATAGATTATACTATCTAAACAAGGATACCATCGAACCTCTGATGAGAATTATAGACAAACATATGGAAAAATATTGTATGAGGATTGTATCGCATGAGAACTCTCATAATGTTATAAGAAATTCGCTTTAGGCGAATTTCTGTGACGCCAAATAAAGTAACTAAACGGAGGTAAATAAAATGAAAGAAAGATTAAATGAAAACGCAGTCGGGTTGACATTTGGAAGTGCAGCTGCAACACTTCATGCATTATGGGTTATTGCAGTTGGAGCAGGTTTTGGACAGGCATTGGCAGATTGGTGGCATTCTGTTCATTTTTTATCAGATATGCATGTAGTATCAGGCTTTAGTTTAGGTACTGCAGTACTTGGGATACTTGGTGCATTTGTCCTCAGTTATGTTTTAGGCAGGTTTTTGGCTGCTTTATGGAATTTATTTTCACGAAAGTGAAATTTGCATAAGAGGAAAAATAACATGAATGCATGGCTGACTTTTTCATTAATACTTTTAGGAATATGGGCTGTAATCTGGATAGTAAAACCCTTAATTAGAAAAGAGATGCTTTGGGCAAGTATCCTAACAGCGCCATTTGGGCTGACAGAACCAATATTTGTTCCTGAATATTGGAATCCTCCATCATTGTTTAATCTTGCAGCCAATACAGGATTTGACATAGAAAGCATTATTTTCTCATTTGCCATTGGTGGAATTGGCGCAGTTCTTTATGAGACTTTTGTAAAAGTAAAACATGTTAAGATGAGCAGCCATGAAATGTGTTTGCCAAGACACAGATTGCATTTACTTGCGATGTTTTCGCCATTCATAGCTTTTGTTTTGCTTTATTTTTTAACAACCATGAATCCTATATACTCCATAAGCATAGCTATGATTATTGGTTCTGTAAGCGCTATACTGTGCAGACCAGACTTGACTAAAAAAATAATTTTAGGTTCATTTCTATTTTTAGGTTTGTATTTTGTTTTCTTTTTGGCATTTAATCTTACCTACCCAGGAATTGTTGAACAAATATGGAATCTTAAAGCAATATCAGGAATATTAATTTTAGGAGTTCCAATAGAAGAGTTGATGTTTGCTCTGGCATTTGGAGCATTATGGTCAAGTTATTATGAACATATCAAATGGTATAAGCTTAAAATGGTGTAAAATGATGTAAAATGGTCAAAGAATTTAGAAAAGATAAAAATATATATTTTCAATGCGAGGAATGCAGTTTTTATTATAATAGCAAAGAAATGGCAGAAAAATGTGAAGAGTGGTGTAGAAAATATAAAAGCTGCAATATTGAAATAGTTGCAAATGCAGTTAAAATAAGTTAAAAGCAATGATGAATTGGTAAAAAATCAAAATAAAAAAGAATGGAATTAAAAAATAAATAAAAATAAACATAAAAAGTGAATGAAATGGAACATAAAGATAACGTTAAAAGAATTTATAGCATATTTAATGCAAGATGGTATGATCCTTTTAGGAAAGTATGGACAAGAGCAGTTTCTGACAAGGCAGAAAAGGAGTTTGTTGAACTCTTGAAAGAAAAAATAAAACCAACAACAAAAATATTGGAACTAGGATGCGGCACTGGTATAAATATAGGAAGAATTAAAAGTTTAGGTTTGAAATTTGATAGTTATACTGCAATGGATTTCTCTGATGAAATGCTAAATATAGCTAAAGAGAAATATAATGATATTAAAAACCTTAAAATAATTAAAAGAGACATAACAACACAGTTAAGTAGTAAGTTAAGTAATAAAAAAAATGAAAAAAACGTTACTGAAAAATATGACTTGATAATCTCTACATGGGTATTATCTCATTTGAGCAGTCCTTCAAAAACAATAAATATGTGGTATCATCAATTAAATAAGGGTGGAGCAATGCTGTTAGTCTTTTTAACAAAGCCAAAATGGCACATCCACTTTTGGTTTTATCTATTGGAAAGATTGTTTGCAGCAAAATATGTAAAAGAAGAGGAAATCAACAAAATGGATGGAGAAAAAATTGTTAAAAAATATTCGTCTGGTTTGACAACATTGCTTAAAATAACGAGGTTAGAATGACACTGATGAAAGCTAAAGATCCAGTATGCGGAATGGACATTGTTCCAGCGAAAGCGAAGTTTAAAATTGAGAGAAATGGAAAATTATTTTATTTCTGCAGTAAGAATTGTTATAATAGTTTTATTGGAATAAAAAAGAATGGAATCAAAAAAGAAAAAATAGGGAAAAACATTGTATTAAAAAACTCAAAAAAATCAGATACTGAAAAATATTCTGTTGAAATAGTGGGAATGCATTGCGCTAGTTGCGTTTCTAAAATAGAAGGCGCGCTTAAACATAAATCAGGTGTAAAAAATGCATCAATAAACTTTGCTACGGGAAAAGCTCTTGTTGAATTTGATTCTAATAAGCTTTCGAATGGCGATATTGAAAAGACAATTGAAGATTTAGGTTATACAGTTATGAAAAAACCGAAAGAAGAAGGCATTCTTGATTTAAAGATAATAGGGATGGACAATCCACATTGTGTTCATACGATTGATTTAGCATTGAAAAATATAACAGGAGTATTGTCAAGAGAGTTATATGTTACAGAGAAAGCCACAATTAGATTCAATCCAAAATTAACAGACAGCAAAAGCATAAAAAATGCAATAATCAAAACAGGTTATAAGCCGATTGAAGTAACAACAGAAACTGATGTGGAAAAAGAAGAAAGAGATAAGGAAATAAAATCATTAAAATACAGATTTCTTATTTCCATAATTTTAAGTGTTCCGCTTCTGTACTTTGCAATGGCGCAGAATTTTAATCTGCCGATACATATGTTTATTGAGCAGAATATGGCAGTTATACAATTCATTTTAACAACGCCGATTATTATTGCAGGCCACCAGTTTTTTACACGAGGATTTTATGCAGTTGTAAGAAACAAAAGCGCAACAATGGATACATTGGTGGCAATCGGCACTGGTACAGCATATGTGTACAGTATCTTCGTTTCAATAATGATTTTTAGCGGAAATACTAATTATAGTCATGACCAGCTTTATTATGAAATTGCAGGGATATTGATTGCATTTATTTTATTGGGCAGGTATTTAGAAGCTGTAGCGAAAGGAAGGACATCGCAGGCGATTAAAAAGCTGCTTGGATTGCAGGCAAAAACTGCAATAGTCTTAAGAAATAAAAAAGAGATGGAAATATCTCTTGAAGACGTTAGATTGGGCGATATTGTTATTGTCAAGCCAGGGCAGAAGGTTCCAGTAGACGGGATAATTATTGAGGGTCATAGCTCTGTAGACGAGTCCATGGTTACAGGAGAAAGCATTCCTGTTGAAAAGAAAACTGGGGATTCGGTTGTCGGCGCTACAATTAATAAAACAGGGGCATTTAAATTTAAAGCTACAAAGATTGGTTCTGATACGTTCTTGGCGCAGATAATCAAATTAGTCGAAGAAGCTCAGGGAAGCAAGGCGCCGATACAGCATCTTGCAGATTTAATCTCTGCATATTTTGTTCCTGCAGTAATTATTGTTGCGATATTATCTTCTTTGATATGGTACTTATTAGGCAATGGGTTTTTATTTTCATTGACAATATTTGTTGCTGTATTGATTATCGCATGTCCATGCGCATTGGGATTAGCTACCCCTACTGCGGTTATGGTCGGCACTGGCTTGGGAGCTGAGAAGGGAATATTAATTAAAAGCGCTGAGGCATTGCAGAAAGCAAGCAAGCTTGATGTAATCATATTTGACAAGACAGGGACTTTGACCAAAGGAGAACCGAAAGTAACTGATATTGTAAAATTGAACAAATTAAACGAAAACGAAATATTGAAATTAGGGGCAATTGTCGAGAAAAGATCTGAGCATCCATTGGCAGAAGCGATTGTTAATGCTGCAAAATCAAAGAAAATTTCTGTTCCAGATCCTAAGCATTTTTTATCTATCACTGGAAAAGGCGTTGAAATGGAATTTAATAAGAAAAGATATTATCTTGGAAACAGGAGATTAATGAATGATAAAAAAATAAATATAAAAAGATTTGAGGAGTCTATTCAAAAGCTTGAAAATGACGGAAAAACCGTTATGATGCTTTCTGATGAAAATGATGTTTTAGGATTAATTGCAGTTGCAGATACTTTAAAGGAATATTCAAAGGATGCGGTAAGCATACTGCAAAAAAGGGGCTTGGATGTAATAATGATTACGGGAGACAACAAGAGGACAGGCGATGCAATCGGCAGGAAAGTTGGTATAAGTAAAGTGTTATCTGAGGTTCTTCCAGAAGACAAAGAGAAGGAGATTAAAAAATTACAGAAAGAAGGGAAAAAAGTTGCTATGGTTGGAGACGGAATTAATGATGCGCCTGCATTGACGCAAGCAGATATTGGAATAGCAATCGGTTCAGGGACAGATATTGCCATTGAATCAGGCGATATTGTTTTGGTTAAGGATGATTTAAGAGATGTAGTCATTGCAATGGATTTAAGCTTCAGCACAATGAGAAAAATAAAGCAGAACTTATTTTGGGCATTCTTCTATAATATATTGGGGATACCAATTGCAGCAGGTATATTATATCCTTTTTCCGGCTGGCTTTTATCTCCGATAATCGCAGGCGCGGCAATGGCATTCAGCAGCGTGAGTGTTGTCACAAATTCTTTATTGCTGAGGCATAAGAAATTTAAGATATAACAAAAATCGCCTTACGGCAATTTGGAATGCAAAAAATTCCCATAAAAATAGTTTTAGCATTTTAGTTTATTATTTTTATGTTTGCTGTTCACATATGTTTTAATTCTTCTTCACTTCTTCTTTTCATGCATTTCTTTCCATAATTTTGCAATCCAAAAATAGACTAAAACTATCAGACCTATTAATAAGATTAAGTAAAGTGCATTTAAAAATGTCCAATAACCATAGCCTGAACCCATCATTCCGCCAAATGTTCCATAATTCATCATATTCATCCCTCCAGAACCCATCATATTATTCCCCATCATCATATTCATCATACTTCCGCCCATCATTCCCATTGTTGCATCAATCTCCTCATTGCAATAAAGTCTTTTAGCTATGCTGATGTGAAACTGTTTTTCAGCTTCAGAGTCTTCTTCAAGTCCCATCATTTTATGCATTAACTCATGACCATCACCGGGATGCATTTGCTCCATGTAGTATTCTCCGATTATTTCCAATTGTTCATTTGTTAGTTTATCACAGCTGACATTTGAATCAAGCAAATCTCTGGCTTCGTTAATCTCTTGCTCAGTAATTGCACTAACTAAACTCAGATTCAACAACAAAACCAAACTTAAAACCAATAATATTTTTCTCATATTTTTCACCTCATAACTCTTTAACAATTTTTCTATTTTTCCTTAACCTTTCAATCAAAACATCTCTTATTATATCAAATGCTTTGATGATTTTTGGATTTGTGAGTTTGTAATAGATATTTTTGCCTCTTCTGTTTGATGCAACAATGCCTTTAGACTTCATAATTGATAAATGTTGAGAAATGTTTGCCTGGCTTAATTTTGTTCTGTCAATTAGTTCTGTTACCGACATTTCTTTATTTCTTAAAAGATTCAAGATTTTCAATCTCGTGGGGTTTGAGAATACTTTACAAATTTCTGCATGAATTCCATATAATTCTTTCATAGTCGTATATTAGAATATTCTAATATTTAAATACTTTTCGTGCTAATAAAGAAGAGATTATAAATTTTTCTTAACTGAAATTTTGGTCGCCATCTTTAGTCATTTTGAATTATTTACTATTTCTATAACCTCCTTTTCTACTTCCTCAGCCTCTTTCTTGCTTACTTCAGGAAAGAATTGTGAAATTATAGTTGGCTTCATTCCAACAATCTTAATCTTTCCATTCTCTTCTAACACATTAATCTTACATGGCATACATAAAGAAATCATTCTATTTTTGTTTAAGAAATTATTAGCGTGCTTTCCAGAACAAATCTCAATAATCTTTAGTGGTTTATGTTCAAATCCTTTAGCTGCTAATCTTTCCTTTACATCATAAATCTGAAATAATGCCCAGCCTTTTTTCTCAACGGCTTTCAATACAGAAACAACAGCCACATCAAAACTTTTATTAGTTTCAACTATATAGGCAAAATCTTCTTGTTTCATTTTTCATCACCACGTTTTCTAAATACTCCCCATATGAAGATTTGGCTGGATCCCCACGGAGTTAAATGCTCCTCCTCAAAACTTTTAATGTGTTCAAAACCAGTAAACAATGTTTTCATGGAATCTTCGGAATACTGCCTTACATCCAATCCGCTACATCTTTTTGGTCCATTTTCTGAAAATATTGAAATAATCAAGTAACCTTTCGGTTTTAATAATTGCCTTACTCTTTCTACATATTTACTAATATCCTCTTCTTCTGTTAAAAAATGCAGAACAGCCCTATCATGCCAAAGATCATACATGTCATTTGTTTCAAACTCCCTTAAATCAGACACTATCCATTTAACATTATTTGCTCTATCTCCTAATCTTTTCTTTGACTCATTTAACGCATTCAAAGAAACATCCAATGCTGTTATGTTTCTGAAACCAAGAGCAAGAAGATTATCTGCAAGCTTTGAAGCTCCTGCACCGACATCAATAATTTTAGCATTTTTTTCTATGCTTGTCTCAGATATTAGGTTAAGTGACGTTTCAGGTTTTTCTTGATACCAACTTACTTCATCAGTATTTTTTGTTTGGTAAATGTTTTCCCAATGTTCTTTTGCATCGTATGTCATTTTCTTACCTTATTTCCTTTTTCATGGTTTCAAATTCCTTCTTTGTGATTTCTCCAGAAGCATATCTTCTCTTTAGGATTGTTAATGAATCTGGCTCATTTTTATTGGATTGGCTTGCATTGATTAAAGTAACTATG
>Ga0209541_10009983_pt1 | contig 15245 bp, 25 predicted proteins | sample RifCSPlowO2_01_FD_184027 | JGI IMG/M metagenome (GOLD analysis project Ga0209541, IMG submission 184027) | Groundwater microbial communities from Rifle, Colorado - Rifle CSP2_plank lowO2_0.1 (SPAdes) (version 2) | ecosystem: Environmental > Aquatic > Deep subsurface > Groundwater | place...
AATTGAAAAGCTCGCGCGCAGGGTGCTCGCCTCTGGCTCACACCCCGCAGTGAAAATGCAAAGCATTTTCACGCGCCGACAAAATCTTCCAGATTTTGTCAACGCACCCCTATAATATGCGCGCTCGCTAACTGATGTGTGCCAATAAAAATTTTCACATTAGTTGCGAGCTGGTTTGAGCTTGCAAAAACCAGCGAGCTTGAAAGAAAAAAATAAATTTGGTGAAAAAAATATGTCAGGAGCAGGAAAATTCGGCGCGCCCGAACATTTGATTGTAAATGGGAAGCGGTTAGATGGAAGAGGGCTGATGGATATGCGGCCGCTGACTTTAGAGGTTGGAATGGTTCATCACTCAAACGGCTCTGCTGTTTTCAAATTCGGAAATACTTATGCGCTTGCTGCAGTTCAGGGCCCGCGCGAAACTCATCCGAAATGGATGGCTGACCCGCTGAAAGCAGTTCTGCGCTGCAAATATTTCATGGCGCCGTTCGCTACAACCGAGCGCTCGCGCCCCGGCACAAATAGAAGAAGCACAGAAATTTCAAAAGTAATTACAGCGGCTTTGGCAAATGTTGTTTTCCTTGAAGATTATCCAAAAGCTGCGATAGATATTTTCGCGGAAATTTTAGAGGCAAATGCTTCAACGCGCTGCGCGGGATTGAATGCAGCTGCAATGGCTCTTGCTGACGCAGGAATTCCAATGCGCGATTTGGTTTCGTGCGTTTCAATCGGAAAAATTGAGGGGCAGATTGCTTTGGATATTGCGGGCGCGGAAGATAATTTCGGGGAAGTTGATTGCGCGATTGCAACAGTCGGCGGCTCGGACCGCGTTGTGCTTTTGCAGATGGACGGGATTGTTACAAGAGAAGAATTTTCAAAACTTTTAAAATTCGGAGCCGAGGGCTGCGCGAAAGTTTATGAAAAGCAGAAAGAGGCTTTGAGAAAAAGATACGCGATTGAAGCAAAGGAAAGTGGGCAGTGAAATATTATGATTAAAACCGGCGAAAGCTACATTAAAAAAATAATTGAAGATGGCGCGCGGATGGATGGGAGAAAGTTTGACCAGTTCAGGGAAATAAAAATCCGCACGAATGTGATTTCAAGCGCAGAGGGCTCGGCGGAAATTTTCCTCGGAGGCACGCACATTATCGCAGGAGTGAAACTTGAAGTTATTGTGCCTTACCCCGACACGCCAGATGAGGGCTCGCTGATTGTTGACGCGGAATTTATTCCAATGGCAAATCCGGAATTTGAATCGGGCCCGCCGGATGAAAATGCAGTTGAGGTCGCGCGCGTTGTTGACCGCGGAATTCGCGAGAGCAAATCAATTGATGTGAAAAAACTTTGCATTTCTGAAAAAGAGCATGTGTGGTCTGTGCATATAGATATTCATGTTTTGGACCATGACGGGAATTTAATAGATGCGGCTTTTCTTGCGGCGATTTCTGCTCTGCTCACAACGAAATTTTTGAAATGGGATTCTGAAAATAAAAAAATCGTGCGGGAAAAAACCGAGGAATTTTTGCCGCTTGTTGATGTGCCGATGGAAGTTACAATTGCGAAAATAGCAGGCGAGCTTTTAGTTGACCCAACAATTGAGGAAGAGGAAGCTTTGGAAGCGAGAATAACAATTGGAACAAATAAGGATGGAAAATTGTGCGCGATTCAGAAAGGCGGGCGCGGATTTTTTTCTGTTGCGGAATTGGAGCAGGCTGCTGATTTGGCTTTGAAAAAAGGGAATGAGCTGAGGGAAGTTTTAAGAAAAAGTTTGGCGTAGGCTCGCGCGCAGAGCAAGCTCATGCGCGCCAATGAAAATCCAAAGGATTTTCGTTGCGTGAAAAATCAAAAGATTTTTCACAGTCGCTAATTATTGTGTGAAAATAAAAAAATAAATCGTAGAGAATTTTTGGCAATTTTTCTAACACATATTTTAGCGAGCCGAGTTTACGAGGCTCGCATCTAATTTATTCATTTAGAAAAAAATTTCTACCCTTCTTCCTCTTCGCCGCCAGATTCCGCTGGAGGCAATTCTCCCGCAGCAGCTTTCTCTTCAGCCTCTTGGTATTCTTCTTCAATATTTTCCCCAGGGAGCTGCGGCTCTTCTGAGCTCATGACACGCGCAACTGCGTGGTCTAGCCGGACTTTTATTATCTGCACATGAACAGAATCGCCGACCTCTGCTTCTGGAACGAGGATTGGAAAATTTTTTACAAAACCGATTCCGTTTCCCTTCTGGGATTTTTCAATTTCCAAATCATATTCTTCTCCCTCGGAAACTGGCGCGGGAATTTTTGCCTTTTCTGGCGCGATAAGCTTGAATAATTTTTTTGCCGATTTCTTAGGCGCAGATTTTTTTGCTGGCTTTTTTGGCATGCTTTGTTTAAGAAAGAAGGGTTTAAAAACCTAACTATTCCTCGGATTCGCTGACGTCTGGCTTTAGAATTCCTGCAGCAGCTGCCGCCTCTGCTTCCTCATATTGCTCTTTCAAATTTTTTCCGAGGCTCATCGGCTCCTCAGAACTCATCACGCGGCCGACAGCAAAATCTTTTTTAATTTCAAGAATTTTCACATGAACATAGTCGCCGCGCTTTGCATTTGGTATGAAGACAAGAAAGTTTCTCACAAGCGCGAACCCGCGGCCGCGCTTTGTGCCAGCGATTTCTAAATCATATTCTTCTCCTTCTGAGATTGGAGCAGAGAATTTTTCTTTCGGACTTGATTTTTTTGCAGCGGTTTTCTTTCGCATTAAAATTTAAAGAAATTAAACCTTATAAGCTTTATTTTTTCTTACCATTGCTCGGTTTTCACTTTTTCTTGCGGTATGCCAGCTCCGAGCAAAAATTCCTTGCAGGATTTTGAAAAATCAGGCGAACCGCAGATGAAATAAATTGGCCTGCTCAAATCTGAAACAAACTTTTTCACAATGTCCAAAGTTATTCTTCCTTTCTCTCCCGGCCATTCGGGCTGGCGGGTTTTTGTGAAAATAATTTTTATGTTCGGGGTTTTTTGCGCAAGCTCTTTCAGCTCCTTGTAATAAATCGTGTCGCTTTCCGAGCGGTTGCTGTAAAGCAAAGTCGCGCGAGTGGAAAGTTTTTTGTCAGAAATGTAGCGCAGGATTGAAATTAGTGGAGTTATTCCAGAGCCCGCGCCAAGCAAAACAATCTCTTCCGAATCTAATTCTGAAAAATGAAAATGCCCATATGGCCCGGAAATAATTATAGGGTCTCCGAGCTCAGCAACTCTGTTCAAATATTTTGAAACAAATCCATTCTCTTCTTCCTTTACAGCAGTTTCAACAAAACCTTTCTGAGTCGGGCTTGAGCTCATTGAAAAAGCGCGCTGCTGGGTTTTCGGTTTTCCATTTAAAATTTTGAATCCATTTTTTTCCTGCAATTCCATTTTCAGCATAACAAACTGGCCGGGCAGGTAGGAAAAATTTTCCGGAACCGGGAAGCGCAGCACGCGGCCAAGCTCTGTCTGCTGCTCAATAAAAGAAATTTTTGACTGAATATTTAGAGTTGGTTTTGGCTCGCTCATTCAATCACAGCAGAAAAAGTTTCTGAAGGTTTAAATAATTACTGGACGCCTAGCATGGCTTTCAGTTCCTCGGAGGGCTGCCAAGGCGGATCAAATGTCAGCTCAACCTCAACTTCTTTCACGCCTTCAACTGCTGCAACTATTTTTTTCATTTCTCCCAAAAGCTGCGGGCCGTATGGGCAGTAAGGAGTTGTGAAAGTTGTTTTGATAAAAACTTTTCCATCAGAAACTTTCAAATCATAAATCAATCCAAGAGTCCAGACATCTATCCGGATTTCCGGATCAAGAACTTTTTTTAGGGCTTCTATTATTTTTTCGCGCGTTAGCATTTTTATAATGCGCTGTTAAGGTTTATAAATTTTGCCGAAGAGAAGGTTTTTAAGCATTGTATAATCAATAGAATTGTTGTGAATTTTATGGTTATGAAGCAGGGACCAATGGCAAAATATGGCTCGCGCTACGGAGTGCGGCAGAAAAAAATAGCTGCTGCTATTGAGCGCGTGCAAAAACAGAAGCACTCATGCCCATACTGCGAGCGGCCCGCGCTTGAGAGAATGTCTGCTGGGATTTGGCACTGCAGAAAATGCGGAAACAAATTCGCCGGCGGCGCTTACTTTCCGACAAGCGCGATTGGCCAGCAGATTATGAAAATGCGGATAGAGAAGGAAAAAGTTTCCGCCGCGCCGGAAGCAAAATTAAATAAATGATTTTTATGTACAAATGCCTGTCATGCAGCAAATCAATTGAGCTGGACCAAGTCTCCGACAGGATTCGCTGCCCATTCTGCGGCCACAGGATTATACAAAAGGAAAGGCCGAAAACCATTAAGAAAGTGAAGGCGATTTAGTTGCGCGCTTCCATTGATGTGGATTGCAGAGAGCCTGAAAAAATTTTGCGCGCGATTGAAGCTGACGCAGAGCCGACTGAAAAATTTTCAGCAAAGCTTTCTGCGGGAAAAAATAAAATTTCTCTTGAGGTTGAAGCGAAAGATATTTCCGGCTTGATGGCTGGGATAAATTCAAATTTGAAATTGATTAAGCTCGCGGGAGAAGTTGGTGAGCTTGAATAGCTTTATAAAATCTTATTTCTATGTGGTTTCATGCCAGAACAAACTCAGACAATAACTCTTCCGCCAGAGGCTCAGCAATTGCTTGTGCAGATGCAGACTTTGCAGACGCAGTACCAGACAATCGCCCTGCAGAAAGAAACTCTGGCTTTGCAGAAAATTGAAACAGAAAAAGCTTTGGAAGAGCTGAAAAAAACAAAAGACAAAGAGGATGTTTTCAAAATTGTCGGGCCTGTTCTTGTTAAGAGCACGAAAGCGGATTTGGTTAAAGAGCTCTCTGACAAAAAAGAAATGACTGAAATGCGGTTGAAAAATGTTGACAAGCAGGAGGAAAAGTTACGGGAAAAGCTGAAGGAAACTCAGGAAAAATTAGAGGGAATGTTTAAAGGATTGGTGCCGTCAGAAGCTTTGGGCGGAGCGGAGTAGAAAAATTTTTCTAAAGAATTATAGATAGAAAAATTATGCGCTCGCGTGCATTCTGTAAATTTCTGCAACTTCCAATTCTCTTTCAGTCGGCGGTTCTGTGGAGGGCTCTGTCGCAGGCTCTTCTTTGGCTCGGCGCAGCTTTTTTACCTCCCTGAAAGCTTTAGTATAAAGAGTTTTAAAATCAATTCCACCAATTAGAAATGTTTCTTTCGCAGACGGGGGTCTTCTTTGTTTAACAGCCGCTCCATATTCATGGTGAATCTCATGTTGGTATCTGCCTTCTAAAACTGCTCTTATTACATTTTCATCTTCTGGCTTGTAATGAAGTGTTGCCTCTCCTTTCATTCGAAATCCAACTAAATTTAATATGTATAGAATGTCTGTATCCCTGAAAGCAAGCAACCTATCAATCTGTAATTTATCTGTAATGACAATAGAAACTCTCGCCTCGCCACCATACGAACCTTTAGCACGCGTTTCTGAAAGCATATTTTCAACACCATGTTTTATATTTTCAATGGGAAACCAACATTTATAAGCTTTACTTTTTAACTCCATGTTTCGGGTTAAGAATTTTCTGTTGTTTTTGATAGAGCCTAAAAATTCTTTTTTAAATCTTTCCGCACAAAAGCTTCTCATGTCTTTCAACACCAATTCCCAATTTCAGTTAGTCGCAGATAGCTTGAAAAATCTAAAAGGAAAAACTTTAATTCTCACGCACCACAATGCTGACATTGACGCGGCCGCGAGCGCGATTGGATTGCAGCTCGGGCTTGCGCAGATTGGAATTCAAGTAAGTGTTGGAGTCTGCGAAAGTTTCGGCAGGCCAACGAAAAAAATCTGCGAAGGCAGGGAAATTTTAATTGACCCGGACTGCGCGGATTTTGAAAATATAATTCTCGTTGAAACTTCTGTGCCCGAGCAGCTGCAGTCTGTGAAAAATTTGCGCGCGGATATAATCATTGACCACCACCCGCCAGCAAAGCTTACAGAAAAAGCAAAAGCGGTTTTCATTGATGAGTCTGCAAAATCCTGCTCGCAGCTGGTTTACAAATTTTTGGCAGCGCTTGATTGCAAAATAAATCCTGAGCTTGCGAAAATTTTAGCGTGCGGCCTGATTGCAGACTCCCAGCATTTGAGAATTGCTGAGCTGCCAGAATTTAAAATTCTTGTTGAGCTTTTGGAAGCAGGAATTACTTACGAGGAAGCGCAGAAAATGATTCAGACTGACATTGACAAATCAGAATTAATCGCAACTCTGCGCGCGGCCTCGCGAATGAGGATTTACAAAATTGCGGATTTGGTTTTGGTTTTCACGCGCGTGGGAAGTTTTGAAGCGCAGGCTTGCCGCGGGCTGATTCGAATGGGAGCTGACATCGCAATTGTTGTTGATGAGAAAAAAGAAGAGGTAAGAATTTCCAGCCGCGCGAAGCCGTGGATTGAAAAATTCGGAATTGACTTGTCGGAAATTTTCAAAAAAGTCGGGCAGCTTATAGGGGGCACAGGAGGCGGGCATCCGACAGCAGGCTCTGCAAATGGATTCAATAAAAAAGGAATGGCTGACGCAGAAGATTTTATTTTGAAATCAATTGCGAAAAAAGTCGGAGAGCCTTACAAGAAGTTGGATTAAGCTTAAATATTTCAGATGCAGATGATTAATAATGATAAAAATAAACCAAAAAATTCCTGAGCTTGAATTTGAGGCGCTTCAAAACAATGAAACGCAAAAACTGAAATTTTCCGGCTTCAAAGGAAAGTGGATTGTGCTGATTTTCTATCCGGCGGATTTCACTTTTATCTGCCCGACTGAATTGGAGGAAGCTGCGAATTTATACGAGGATTTCAAAAAGCTGGGCGCGGAAATTTTGAGCATAAGCACTGACACGGTTTTTTCGCACAAGGCTTGGCACGACAGTTCGCCGTCAATAAAAAAAATAAATTTTCCCATGGCAGCGGACCCGACAGGAAAAATATGCAGGGAGTTCGGGACTTACATTGAGGAAGAGGGGCTTTCTCTGCGCGCGAGTTTTATAATTGACCCTGACGGGATTTTGAAATCCGCCGAGATTCATGACAACAGCATTGGCAGGAGCGTGAAGGAAATTCTCAGAAAATTGCAGTCCGCAAAATTCGTGCGCGAGCATGACGGCCAAGTCTGCCCGGTAAATTGGGAGCCTGGAAAGAAAACTTTGCGGCCTGGCATGGATATTGTTGGAAAGATTTAATTTTCAAAGATAGCGGCGTTTTTCTGCCTCTGTCCCGCCCTTCGCAAAAAACCTTTAAATACCTCGCTAGCGAATTCTTCTCAATGAAAAGTTTCACAGGTGTTTCCCATGGCTTTCGAGCAAGCAATTCCAATACTCACTCAAATAACCCACGACCACACAGTGCCGCGGAATGTGAAGGACAGAATTTCCGAGTGCATAAAAGTTTTGCAGGATGAGAAATCTGAAATAAAAATGCGCGCGAGCCAGGTTATTGCTGAGCTTGATGAAATTTCCGGCGACTCAAACCTGCCGACTTATGCGCGCACTGCTTTGTGGAGCGCGGTTTCGGCGATTGAAGGGGAGAAGGAAAAATAAATTCTTATAAACTAGGCTTGCAGACAATATTCATAGACAGATACCACCTATTTTTAATAGGTGGTTGCAAAGCAACCACGATATATCTGTGGCATCTGGATATCCCAAACCACCCAATAAATTGGGTGGTTTTTGATGAAAAAAGTTTTTGAAGTTGCTGACAAAACCGGAAGAATAATTTATCTTACAGAAGAAAGATACAACCACATTAAAAAGCACCCTGAAATGCAGAACTGCCTAAGCTTAATTGAAGATTCAATAAAAAATCCTCAGAAAAATACACTAATGGGGAAGGATTCATAATAACAGCATATTTTGTTGAAGAAATTAAATGATAAGTATGAAAGGCCAAATGCAGCTTTACTATGATGAAGAGGGAGACTTCCTAGAGATAAATATAGGCGAGTTTGCAAAAGGTTTTTTCAGGGACGCGGGCGAAGGAATTTCTGAAAGTATCGATGAGAAAACCGGGCAGGTTACTGGCGTTGCGGTTCTTGGATTTAGAAAAAGAACGCATGAAATGAGAGATTTGAAAATAAACTTGCCTTTGAAAATTGAAATGCTGGCTTGAGATTTAATTTTTATTTTATAATCGCCAAAATAATCAAAACAAAAGCTTTATATTTAGGCAAAACTGATAATTTTTAGAAAAAGTCAGGTGATAAAATGGGAATGCTTGGTAAATTATTCGGCGGAAATTTTTCTGAATTGGGCGAGGAGGAATATATTGAGCTTGACACGCAGTCTGATGCGGCAGGAGCGAAAGTTCCAATCCGCGTGGACAGGCTTGAGGATTTTGCTGATACTGACCGTGTGCAGAAAGCTGTGCGCGAGGGCGCGATTGTTCTTTTGAAAATAAAGCCCCTCAAGGAAAAAGATATTTCTGAATTAAAAAGGGCAATAGACAAACTGAGAAAAACCTGCGTTGCCTTGAACGGCGACATTGCAGGCGTGGATGAGGACTTTGTGATTCTCTGCCCGAATTTTGCGCACGTGGCGAGAGATTAAAATCAAAAGCCGCATTAGGAAATGAGTCCTATTCTTTGAGAGGAAGTTTCTTTTTATATTAGAAATATCTGTTCTAATTTATGAAAAAAGAAATTGTTGTTATGGGATACATTTTTCATAAAGGCAGGGTGCTTCTCGTAAACCATCGAAAGAAGGATACATTAATGTCATGCGGAGGCCACTTGAAAGAAAACGAGACATTTATTGATTGCTTAAAGCGAGAAATAAAAGAGGAAACAAATTTGGATGTTGATACACTATCCGCATTCAAAAATAAAATTAGCTTTTCCGAACCTCTCCCTCTGATTATTAATTCTAAAAAAGTCGAAAATAAAAAAATAATTATAATAGAATATATATGTCTTGCCAAGGATATTGAAAATCTGGCGATAAACCGAAAGGAAATATCAAAATGCGCGTGGTTTTCTGAAAGCGATCTGGAGAAAGCTGAGATAAGAAAATCCGTTAAAGTTATATTGCACAAAGCTTTTGAAGTTTTGAAATCTATTCAATAGGTTTAATTAATATCGCAACTGCACCGTATTTTCTTTCCTCTTCTTCGGAGTATATCTGCCTTATATCTTTTAATTGATTTTCCAAATTAGTTCCTTCAGGATGTCCGAACATGTTGAAATGAAACGCCGAATATAATTCTTTGAATGTATTGAACCTAACTATTCCGACAACATTAGCTTTTATTTGTTCTTTCATATCATCTGCCAAAGAAAAAACTATTTCATCGTTAATTTTTATTTTAGAACGCTTCTCGTCAAATAGCCTTACTTCAATAACTTTTTTGCCGGATTTTATTCTAGAAAAGGGTTCTTTGAACAGCTTCATCTGGTGAATCATATAAATCCACTCTCTCTAATAATTTATAAAACCTTTGCAACGGAAATCTGCAATAAGATTGAGGCGGATTAAAATCTTCAATAGTTTTTCTTATTTCTTCTAGATCTATCGGACCTACTCTTTTAATTTTTCTGACTGGAAGAGCGTATCCTCTTTCAAGTCCGCTAAAATACTTCTCTATATTTTCTGGGCTACTAAACCTATGAGACCTTGCAATGGCTTTCATTCTACCTATAGAATCATAAATTGGCTTATCAAAAATTCCAACTCCACATATCGCTCTTACGGGGTCGCTCACATAGAACACAACTTGAAAGCGTCCGCTTGTCCTAGAGAACCGCCTTCTAAATTCGTGCTTTTTACGGCCATCTAATAGCGCTTCGAACGGCTCGTTTCTTATGCTCATCAGATATATTTCCATATTTATTCTCCCTTCTTAAACCTTAAAAACCTCTCTAAGATATTCTACGGAATAGTTTCTAAATAATTTTCTTGGTTCTTTTGCCCATTCTCTAGCTTCATTCAAAGAAAGCTCCAAGCCCCTGTCTCCAAACCTCTCCTGAAGAAGAGTAAAATTTACAAATTCTTCAGGAACGTCGCCGTATGTTCCTTCTTTTACGTATATAGATTTTGAAAACTTTGCTCCAGACCAGTCTTCTATAATGGGAGTAAATATCCTGCTTGGCATTTCTCTAAATCGATAGCCAAGCAAATCTAGAGAACTTGCGACCTGATAAGCCATGCCTACCCAGTCGCCGCCGTCTACCATAAGATTAAGCGCATTATCTCTTTTGGCATCTTCGATGAACCTGGCTTCTTTTATGACATTTCTTATAGAAGTATTGAAATCTATAAAACTTTTATTGCCAGGCGTAACTCTTACTTCAAAGCCTCCATCAGTTGGGCATATGGATTCAAAAGTTAAATCATGCTTTCCACTTCTTCGTACAATTTTTGAGTCTTTGGATGTTTTTTCCATATACCGACAGTTGGGACAAGGAAATCTTATCCGTAAATATTTTTCAGAAGGAGCTATAAACGGAATAAATTCATCTTGCCTGTCTATTATATCTAACAGCGTCCTTCTTACAAATTCTTCTTCTTGAAACGGTTTATAGTATAAAACTTCGTATGGAACAGCTGTTTCTCTAGAAAAGTATTCTAAAAGGACTCTAAAAGAGTCCATAAATATTTCAGACTTCGGTCTGCCATCTTGAACAGAATCACAATGCATCCGACAGTAAGTTTTATCTCCGATTTGTTTTTGGTCTGTCGGCGCATTCTCTAGAGCTTCAAACAGCAACGAGGAAGGCTTATCATAAGCGTCTGATAGATATTCTCCTATAGCAAAAGCAGAAGCCAAGCTTGTGATAGTTCCCATATGAGGATTGCCATTTAATTGCGCAGAATAATGAAGCTGTATGCTACTTTTGCCCCTCGCTTTGGGAGAAAACATATCCCCCAAACTTTCTACTATATGCGCTAAAACTACCGGCGGATAAACTAAATGCCTTTGGTTTATCATAATCTATAGATGGTAAATAAAGTATTTAAAGCTTTGTATCACAGGCCTATCTCGACACTTGCCCGCGTGGATATTAAATCTCAAATAGCATGCGGCTTTGTTTTCATAAATTTCTCATTGCTTGCGCCCGATTTTTTTTTGCGCGGAAATTTTCTCGGCATAAAAAGATTAAAGTCCCGCTATGGACATAACTCGCTTTTTTATTTTCCAGTGGTATTTTCTCAAATACTCCATCAGCTTTTTCCCGTTAATTTTTCGCTTGATTCTTTTGAGGGTTTCTTTATCTGGAATTTCATTAAAGTAAACCATGTCTATAAAAGTTTTTTCCAAGTCAGATACAGGAATAAAAAAATCCCCGTATTTCACAATGTCAAAACCGAACATATATTTTGGCTTTATCCTGTGCAAAACAACATTGTTCCCAAAAACTTTTATGAGGCTGTGCTTAACTTTTTTTGCGGTTATTATGACAGTGCCAGTTTCCTGCTCCCAAACTTCATGTATGCTCAAGGCTTCCTGCATGCCAATGTAAGCAGGCCTGAAGCAGAAAACAGAAAGCGATGGGTCTTCATGCGTTGTGTAAAATCCTTTTACTATCCTTTTTATCTTCCCATTTTTTATCAGATTCGCCGCCATCAGGTGGCTGTATCCAGTTTTTTTGACAAAGAGCTTCATGTCTTTGCTGCTTACAATCGGCGTTTTCTGGAAAAATTCCAAAACAGCCGTCATGTGCTTTACCTTGCCCATCTTTCAATCTCCTCCAGCATATTTTTTACAGAGGGCACTGCGCCATAAATTATTAGAGCTTTGAGGTTCGCGGCATCAGCAGGTTCTTTAAAGTTTTTGACGAACTCTCTAAGATTTTTTTTCAGCTCATCTGTATTTTCTGCAATTTTCAAGAAAAAGAAAATGTCATATAAATCTCTTACTTTTTTTCTTTTTTTGTATGTTAAAATTTTTTCTTTCACCAGCTCCTCAGGAGAAAGCGTGTAGACATTTATGAAAGTTCCATCAGACATTTCAAACGGCTTTGTTATGAAATTCTTTGCATCCAAAAAAACAGCTTCAAACAGCAAGGTCGTGTTTGCGTAGGAAAACGAAGAAAAAATTGAATTTTCCCTTTCTCTGAATTTTTTAACTTCAAACCCTTTCTTTTTTAGGCCGTCAATGAATTTTTTCATTTCCTCCGATTTCCTAAACTTCTTTGGCAGATAAACATCAATGTCTTCTGAAAATCTCCCGCTCCCATAGCAGCGCCAGATTGCTGTGCCTCCATGTATGACAGCGCCGTTAAGGTGGCTGTAAATTTCCACAACCATCAAGTCCTGAGCTAGCGCTAATGTTCTGTGGGCTTTTTTCTTCAGCCTATTGGCAAGGGGCAGTATTGGCATAACAAGCATTCTGCTGAACTTATATATAAATATATGTTTGGCAGAGCGCCATATTTTGAAGGGGTCTAAAATTTTTTATTTCCCAGAAAATCTATTTTTCTTTCCATTCGCAGCTGCATATCCCGCCTATAAAGTGTTCATTGCCGATGAACAGTTATGTTCACCACCAATGAACGACTGTGTTCATTGCCAATGAACAGATTTATAAATAGAGCACAGCAACAATTGCCATGTTGCTGAAGGAAACTCTGAGAGGCATAGTAAAATCCCAAAAGGAAGAATTCTCCTCACTGGATTTTGGGATTGAAAGGGAAAAGCTGAAAGATATAGACCTGAAACTGCCGTTTGCCCTTATTTTGTCTGGCGTGAGGAGGTGCGGCAAATCCACGCTTCTGCTCCAGCTTATGAAAAAAGCGAAAAATTTTTGCTATTTCAATTTTGAAGATCCGAGAGCAACAGGCTTTGACACCATGGATTTTCAAAAATTAAATGAAGTTTTTTTGGAGGAATATGGAAAATGTGATTTTTATTTTTTTGACGAGATTCAGAATGTCCATGGCTGGGAAATATTTGTCAGGGCGATGCTGGATAAGAAAAAGCATTTTGTCATTACAGGCTCCAATGCTTCCCTGCTTAGCAGAGAACTGGGGACAAAGCTCACAGGCAGGCACATAAGGCATGAGCTTTTTCCATTTTCTTTCAAAGAATTTTTAGCATTGAAGAAAAAAGAGCCAACCATAAATTCATTTCACGAGTATCTCAAAAATGGGGGTTTCCCGCAATATTTGAAAATAGGCAAAGCTGAAATATTGCAGGAGCTGTTCAATGACATTATTTTAAGGGACATCGCCATAAGGCATAAAGTAAGAAATCTCAAAACAATAAAAGAGATGGCTTTGTATCTGCTCACAAATGCTGGAAAAGAATTCTCCTACGGAAGCCTCAAGAAAATTTTTAATCTCGGCTCAACGAACAGCGCAATATCTTTTGTTTCATACTTTGAGGATAGCTATATGCTTTTCGTTGTGCCGTCATTTGACTATTCTTTTAAAAAAAGGCTTGTGGGCCCGAAAAAAATTTACTCGGTTGATACTGGGATGACGAATGCAAATTCTGCCTCATTTTCAGAAGACAATGGAAGGGCTCTCGAAAATGCTGTCTTTTTGAATTTGAGGAGAGACAGCAGGGATATTTTTTATTTTAAGGGAAGAGGCGAGTGTGATTTTCTTGTTAAAGAAGGGGCTAAGATAAGCAGGGCAATACAAGTGTGCCTTTCCTTAAATGAGGACAACAAGGAAAGGGAAATAGGCGGCTTAGTTGAGGCCATGGAAAAATTTGATTTGAAGGAGGGTTTAATTCTCACAGAAAGCCAGGAAGATGAAATAAAAATTAACAGAAAAAGAATTAAAGTAATGCAGGCTTTCAAGTGGATGATGAAATAGGGATTAAATTCAAAATTTATTTCCCAGAAAATCTATTCCTCTTTCCATCCGTGGCTTGCGCGCGGATTCTTTTTGCTTTCAAATTTTCTTTCACGTCTTCAAAATCTTTATGCAGGGAAACCAGCCCATGCGCCAAAATCTGCGCGGGCGCGGAAATAATTTCAGCAAACTCGCCAGCTGCTTTTTTGTGCGCGCCATCAGAAAACGGGTGTGTGAATTCTATCATGCCCACAGCAATCTCATCGCGCCAGCGGAAGAGAGCATACGCAAGCACAAACGCGGCCAAGAGAATTATTGGATGATAAAATGGAATATTTAAGATAAATCCCATTTGCTCAATCATAAGGGTTCCGATTATGTCGAGAACTACCGCTATTTTCACAGCAAGCCCTGGGGTTGGAATAATTCTTGGCATTGGAACCACATGAAAATATTTTGCAGAGCAGGTTAAAAGCAATTTCTATTGTGGAGAATATGTTTTTAAGTTTTAAAGTTCGAGATTATTTATGGAAGAAATTTTAACTGATCATGGAAGAACTGCCATGAAAAGATATGCTAACCATGCTTTATGCATAACGTTCGTGTCCTGTGCGGTCGCAGCAGCAGCAAAAACAATTTACGATGTTGTTGTTCTTCATAATTATACTGCCGCAGCATTTGATGGAATTCTATCTGGTACGAGCGGACTTTTTGCCTATGGCGAACTAAGAGAAATGAGGCGTGTGGCGCGCGCATCTAAAAGATAATTATTAAGAAATCTTCGCCCCAGCTTTTGCTTTTCTATCAACCGTGAGCAAAATCGGCTTTCCTTCCTCATTGCTCGCAGCCAAAAGCATTCCTTCGCTTCTCAAACTAACAGCTTTGAATTCGCGTGGCTCCAAATTGTTCACAACAATTATTTGCTTTCCGACAAGCTCTGCGGGCGCGTAGGAATTTTTTATTCCAGCGACAATTTGCTTTTTCTCGCCGCCGACAGAAATTTGCAGTTTCAAAAGTTTGTCCGAGCCTGCGACTTCTTCAGCAGAAATAATTTCCGCAACGCGCAAATCTAATTTTGCGAATTCAGAATAAGGAATTGCGCTTGAGACCTGCGGCGGCGCGGGCACGGATTTTTGCTTTTCATTCTTTCCTTTTTCCATATTAACAGATAAGCTCTTCACTTTCTCTGTTTCAATTTTCTTAAACAAAATCTCACCTCTTGCAATTTTGGTTTTGGATTTTAAAAAGCCGAATTTGTTTAGCGTGGAAAAGTTTATTTCAGATTTTTTCAAGCCAAGCTGAGCCAAAATCTTTTCAGAAGTTTCTGGAATAAACGGATAAGTCAGCACAGCAATTATTCTCAGCGACTCCAGCAGAGTGTAAATCACTTCTGAAAGTTTTTTCTTGTCGGCAGAAATCGAAGATTTCTGCGAGCTC
>Ga0209541_10009984_pt1 | contig 15245 bp, 22 predicted proteins | sample RifCSPlowO2_01_FD_184027 | JGI IMG/M metagenome (GOLD analysis project Ga0209541, IMG submission 184027) | Groundwater microbial communities from Rifle, Colorado - Rifle CSP2_plank lowO2_0.1 (SPAdes) (version 2) | ecosystem: Environmental > Aquatic > Deep subsurface > Groundwater | place...
TTCATAGCCCGACCACTTGTGGAAAAGTAGAGAGATTATTTCAAACTCTTCAGAAGGAGATCAAATTTTGCAATAATGACATTGAGTTATTCAGGATGAGATACAATCACTTCAGACCACATACAAGTTTGAATAACAAATCTCCGGGAGACATTTATTTCAAGAGATTGTAGTGCTGGTGACATATGTCACTTCACTACACACGGATTCTAAATTTTAAACTATGACACTAATGCCCCAATTTCTTTTATCTTTTGGGGATTTAAACTAACCTCTAATCCATAATGTGTTGGTTTAGACAATAAGATTTGATCTTTGAGCAGTTCTTCAATAGATTTTTTAACCTCTTTTGAAGCTTTTAGTTCATTTGACAATCCTTTATGTAAGTTATGTATGCTTGTATGTTTATGCATCCAAATTCTTTTTCTGTATAACTTTCTAACAATAAACTTCTTTATAATTAGGCGTTCGTCCATTATCTTCTAAAAGGGAGTTGTTATTTAAATAACTTCTGTTTTATTAACTAAGGTCTTTAAAATAGAAATGTTTATATACACCACCTTTTTTAATAGGATATGGAAAATGAAGAGGATAAGAGTGTATTTTTAGAGTATTTTGGGAATTACCCATTAATGAGAATATTAGATTTTCTAATAACTGGTCGGGAAATGGATTGTAGTATGACTGAAATAGCAAAAAACTCGAATGTTGGGTGGACTGCTTTTTCAGAAATATGGCCTCAATTAATTGAGAAGAATGTTGTTGTGTTTACAAGAAAAATAGGAAATGCTAAGTTGTACAAACTTAACACGCAAAATGTATGGGTAAAAGAATTAATAAAAATGGATAATCTGATTACAAAATTAGAGACTAATAGAATGTTAGAACAAAAAGAAATGATAGCATAATTTTAAACCTTGCGGATTCTGGTATCTCTGGAGACACTTGTCTTATCTACAATCCTTTTTGTTATATCTGCTACTTTTTCTAAGTCTGCACTCGAACTTGTGTTTACCTTAACACTTTCTGTCTTATTGGCCTTGTCCAGCATGAATTTTACAAATTGTGCATTGTCTTTTCTTTTGTCTTGCATAGAATTTAGTTATAATCTGGTATTATTTAAAGATTTTTGTTTTGAAAGTTCTATTTAATAACATTTATAACTTTAGATATGTTTTTTTGACCTATGAATGCTTATAAATACTTCATAAGACCAGTGCTTTTCCAAATTGATGCTGAGAAAGTTCATAATTTTGCTTTAAGAATTGGTTCTTTTTTAGGAAGGTCTTATGTACTTAGAAAGAGTTTAGCTTTTTTTTATGGTTATAACAACGATAGGCTATATGTGAATATTAAAGGGATTCGATTTAGGAACCCTGTTGGTCTAGCTGCTGGTTTTGATAAAAATGGTGTGATAACGAATATACTACCCTCTATAGGGTTTGGGTTTGAAGAAATCGGAAGTGTTACTGCTAAAAAATGCGAAGGCAACAAAAAGCCCAGACTGTTTAGACTGGTAAAAGATAAAGCAATTGTTGTTAACTATGGTTTATGCAATGATGGAGCAGAAGCTGTATTCAACAGATTAAAAAGTAAATCCTTTGAGATTCCAATTGGCATTTCCATAGCAAAGACTAATGATAGCACTATTAAAGGGAGTGGCTCTATAGAAGACTATTGTGCAGCATTCAAGGTTATACAAAGCTTAGGAAATTTCATTGTAATTAATATAAGCTGCCCTAATTCAGGAGATGGTAAAAGCTTTGAAGATCCAGTTTTGCTTGAAAAATTACTAAAAAAGTTAAAGCCTAAGAAACCAATGTTCTTGAAATTATCTGCAGACATAACTCAAAAAAAACTGGATAAGATAATTGGATTAGGCAAAAAATACCAAATTACTGGTTTTGTTGTTGCAAACCTGATTCACGATAGAATCAAATTAAAAACAAGTAAGGAAAGATTATCAAAAATGAAAGGAGCTGTTAGTGGGCCATTAATGAAAGAAAAAAGTAATAAGCTGATCAAGTACATATACAAAAAAACCAAGGGCAAGTTTGTGATTATTGGTGTTGGCGGGATTTTTAATGCAGAAGAGGCTTATGAAAGAATAAGGAATGGAGCTAACTTAGTTCAGTTGTTAACTGGGATGATATACGAAGGGCCTGGGTTGGTTAAAAAAATAAATAAAGGACTTGTTAAGCTATTAAAAAAAGATGGATTTAACAATATTCAGGAAGCTGTTGGTGCTGATGCTATAGGTGATTTATAGGGTTTATTTATGGTTTTGAGATACTCCATATTCCTTCAAAAATATTTTTATGGAGTTTTGCTATTCCTCTTTCTTTAATGTAAACCCCTAATTGTTCTTTTTCATTTCCTTTTAGCACTATTATTCCCTCAGACAAGATATAATATGCTACATCTACATTCTTTATTATCTTGTCATTAAACCTAGTTTCTCTCAATTCCTCCTTATCTAATTTTTTGGCCTCTTCCATAGCTTTTGTTCTTTCTGTGATTAGTTTTAGAAACACTTTCTTTTCTTTTCTTTTACGCCTAAATTGCGGATGGAATGATGGCAAAAAATGTAAAATACTTTCTGGAACATAGCAGTAAATTGTTTGATTTTTTTCCCGTAATAAAATTGAGGCTACTGTTTTGAAACCTTCAACACCTTCATAAAATTCTACTTTAGGGCTTGCGAGGGCAGTTTGTTGAAATCCTTCTAATTCATTTAAGATACTTTTGATGCTTTCAGTTTTTTCTCGTTTTTCCTCTTCTATTAACTCCAGTATCCTTTTTGGTGGGACGGTACTATAATATCTTATTCCTGATTTTATCACTTCACTAATAAATCCTTTTTCGTGAAGAAGTTTTAGAACATAATATACAGCTTCTCTTTTTATTTTCGCTTTTTGGGCTATCTGACTTGCTTTAGCAATTCCTAATTTTAAACTGCTTAAATAAACGTTTACTTCCTGCTTGTTCAATCCTACTCTTTCTAGAGGTGATTCTATACCCATAAGAATAAATGACATTTTGAGGCATTTAAATCTTTCTATACTGTTGTAAAATTTTTTACACCATAATTTTAAATATCAACTATATGCTAACTATTAAATAATTAAAATGATAGAAACAAAACTTGATTGGAACAATATATTGACTAAAGATCAGAGAGCTAGACTCATAGAAACTGCTGTTAAGTTTTTAACTTGTTTAGTTGATTCAGAAGAAATTACTGACTTTGTAAGCGACTTAAGATTAGGCTATTCACCTACACTCCAATCCTCATTGTTTTTAACGTCTGACGGTCTTAAAGAAATTCATTCTTATTTATCTGCTGATTGGGATTGTTGGAAGACTGAGAGATATGAATTATCTGTTTCAAAAGATGCTTTTGGCCTAATGGCTGAGCGTTACAAATTGGATCCTGAAAAAATAGAAGAAATTCATAAGAGATTAAAAGGATAAGGAAAAAACCCTTACAACACAAGCGATAGATAATTATTTAAATAAAAGAACTTAATTTTTTGCTTATGAAAAGAGAGGTGAAGTACTTAGGAATACTAAGAATATTTTTTGGTTTTGTATTCCTCTGGGCTTTTTTTGATAAATTGTTTGGTTTAGGATTTGCAACTGCTAGAGACAAATCTTGGATTTTGGGAAACTCTCCAACTTCTGGATTTCTATTTAATACTAGTGGTATCTTTAGTGGTTTTTTTAAAATTTTAGTTGGACAAGCTTGGGTTGACTGGCTTTTTATGCTTGGATTGTTGTTAATAGGAATAGCTTTGATTTTAGGAATTGCTATGAAAATAACTGCTTATTCTGGATCTGTTTTGATGTTTCTAATGTGGTTGGCTGAATTGCCCTCTCAAAATAATCCTTTGATAGATGAGCATATTATTTACATTTTGGTTTTTGTATTGCTATATAAATTAAAAGCTGGAGAAGCGTATGGATTTGGAAAAAAATGGGCAAAAATTTTTAAGGGGTATTTTGTTTTAAATGGCTAAGAAAAAAATTGGTTTAAAAAGAGAACTGGGAATTTTTCAAGTTACTTTAGCGGGTGTTGGTATTATTGTGGGAGCTGGGATTTACACCCTTATTGGTGTTGCTTCTTCAAGTTCTGGGAATGCAACTTGGCTTGCTTTTTTAATTTCTGCTTTAATTGCATTATTTACAGGTTTGAGCTATGCTGAACTGTCTTCTATGTTTAGAACTGATGCTGGAGAATATGATTATGTTAAAACTGCAATAAACAAGAAACTTGCCTTTTTTGTTGGGATGAGCATTATTACCGCTGGGTTTATCAGTGCTGCTGCTGTTTCTTTAGGTTTTGCAGGATATTTTACACAATTAGTTCCTATACCTTTGTTAGTTGCTGCGATTGGGCTGATAGGTTTAATGACTTTGATTAATTTTATAGGGATTAAGGAGACGAGTTGGTTTAACACGATTTCAACTCTTATTGAGATTGGAGGTGTTTTATTAATAATCTTCTTGGGAATTAAGCATATTGGAAGTGTTAATTATTTAGAAATGCCTAAAGGATTAAATGGAGTTTTTAGTTCTGCTGCTTTAGTCTTTTTTGCCTATATGGGGTTTGAAAGCATTGTGAAATTGAAAGAGGAAACTAAAAATCCTGATAAAGTTATCCCTAAGGCTTTAATGTATGCAGTTATAATTACAACTGTGTTTTATGTTCTTGTAGCTTTAGCTGCTGTTAGTATCATTGGCTGGGAGGAATTAAGCACAAGCAAGGCTCCTTTAGCTACAGTTGCAGCTGCATCTTTAGGGGGATATGCTTTCTTGCTGCTAGGGATAATTGCTTTGTTCTCCACCTCAAATACTGTTTTGATTACCCTAGTTACTACATCTAGATTGGTTTATGGCATGGCTGAAGAAAAGGGATTGCCTAAGGTTTTATCTTTAGTTCATAAAAGGACCAGAACTCCATGGGTTGCTATTTTGGTTATTGCTCTTTTAACAACGATATTTTCCTTTATTGGAGATATTGAGATTGTTGCCAATCTGACTAACTTATTTTTGTTTATTACCTTTGCTTCTGTTAACTTAAGTTTGTTAATTTTAAGATATAAAATCAAGACCAAGAATAAAAATTTTATTTGCCCAGGAAACATTGGCAAGTTTTCAGTTACAGCTTTGTTAGGGTTTTTAACTTCCTTAGGGATGATTGTATTTGTGTTACTTAATTTGTTTTAAGAAAGAAATGGGGAGTGAATAATAACAAATAAATAGTAGTACTCCCTTTAGGAAGATATGAAAAGAATTTTGAGTTGGGCGGAAGAAGAAAAGATAGCAATCATGGTATTTCTATTGGGGATTGGCATTATTCTTAGTTCACCTCCTCCAACATTTGTTTTTGGGGGGTTGTTTATTTATGGCGCAATTATCTTTGTAATTCTTCATCTTCTTCATAAGTTATACTTAAAACTAAAGTGACACTGATTTGTTTGCAAGCGATGGTATCCTTAGTTTGATTTAGTGGATAAATTCTGTAACATTCAGTCCTGATACCGAAACAACTTGTCATTGATTTATCACATAATGCAGTAGGGGGGCAGCTATCAGTCTTTAGACCGATACATCTGCAATCTTCTTCATATGGTGCGGCAAAATTATAGTAACCGCATTGATCTCCTAAGCTTATTCCAAAGAAGCTAATAAACAGAAGTAATAAGGTTATTGATCCTACAATTGATAAAGCAACTAATGTTTTCTTGTTCATAAATTAATCATTCTTTTTTAAGTTTAAATGGATATTGAAAACTTCAAATTGCCTTGAAGTTATGGAAGCAATTAAATACTACAAAAAAATAGTTAAATTATGAATAAGAAACAAATTTTTGTATTAATACTTATAATTTTAGTAGTCTCTATTTTTTTATTTCCAAAACAATGTGATAAATGAACTACAGCCCCTCATTCAGACATAATTAATAAACAGTGTACATGTATAGGGTATAAATATAGTACACAAACAGAAGGCACTGGGGGAAGTGGCTGTTTTGGAATACCTTTTTCTTATTCATGTTCTTATAATAAAATAGAAAATGGTCAACTCACTAGAGTTAAAACTTTTTGCCAATAGTCAGATTTTTCCTGAGTTATACTTCCCTCCCCTCACTTCATAGTGGTCGGCTTGGCTAACAGTCTTTTAACGAAGTTCTTTGAATTTTGTTAAAAGAAGGCTTAAAATTGTTCTCTTCAAGTAATGACATCTTGTATTTTAGGTATATCTTATAGAAAAAGTCTTGAAATATTTTGCGTGCTCTTCATCAACTAACTGCTCAACAAGCTCTTTAACTGTTCTGATTTCGCGAGAAACTATGACATAGGCTCTTCCTTGTTCCTCTTTGATTTCAAAACCTTGCCATCTCTCTATGAATTTTTGCAAGTTTTTCTTATCTTTTATTGGCGGACCGTATTTTTTTACTGTGTCACTTAAAGGATTGCTATCAATAATATACCAAAATAATACTTTATCCCCGAATTCCCAGTTATAATCAATAATATTAAAACCTGAACTTTCTATTTCTTTTGCCAAGAATTCATTTGTTTTTAGTAATTTAGCGCCAACTACATCTCTTTTTCCGTCAATTGGAATACCTTCAAGGTATACTAAGCTATTATCCTGCTTCTTTTCATTTAAGATACTCAAATTCATGGATTTCCACTTGAAGAAATCGTCATTTGGATTCCTGATAAATGCTTTTGCACAATCTATAAATTTTTGATACTTTTCTTTAGACAAAGCTGCAGCTGCATTTCTTTCAGGATTTACAGGATCAACTAAAATTAACGAGCTTATGCGGTCTTTGTTTAGTGACCTCATGGCTTCTAGAGCTCCTGTGTAATGCCCTTCCATGTCAATGTATTTTCTTTCTGGCCAATTTGCTGCATCCTTCATCAAGTCAAAAAAGAAGTGGTATTTTGTGATTAGCAATTCTGCTGAATAGCCAGAAAATCCTCTGATGAAAGACTCTGCTCCATACAATCCATTCGCTTTCAAGAACTTTTTTAATAATCTTACTTGGTCTGGATGCTTCAAATTGTTTTTTATCCAGACAGTATGGAAAGGACTCATATCTGTCACATTTACTGCATTTTTAGGATTGTCAATTTCTAAGACAGGTATTAATTCAAAAACATAATTTCCTTTTCTCAATTGAAAGTAGTCTCTTGAGCCGTGAACTACTGTTATCTTATTAAAATTGGAGTATAGCTCTCCTGAGATATCCTTATCTTTGTATTTTTCATAAGGAAATTTTATGAAGATATCAATATCATGGTCCCCTGAGAGCCACGTATTCTTGGCAAAACTACCCCCTAATTCTATGCCTAATTCTGGAGACAGCTCCTTATTTAGGTAGTTTATGACATTTTTTACTCTTCTATTTGCTATAAAACGCTCCCACCAAGATGGGACTATTTCATTTAATATTTTCATACCCATTTTTAGTTGCTAAAGTTATTTAAATTCTTTTATTGCCTATAACAGAGAACTAGGGATAGTGATGATGTCATCATTTTTTGTTTTTATCTTTATTTCTGTGATGCCTATACTAACGATTTTGCCTTCTACCCCACTAACAATTGTTTTCTGGTCTTTCTTTAATGATTTTCTTTTTTTTGAGAATAGGCCTATTATTAGATTATGCGAGAAATCCTTTACATCAAACAAGACAATTCCTGCTGCGATTATTACAGCCAAAACTAATACTCCTGCTAAGACTATCCCCGTGATTCCTATCTTATTTAATGCTATAATCACTGCTATCATATAAGATGCATGTTTTACTACATTACCTAGTATATTTTCTGCCTTTAGTTCTAATGAAATGTGTTTTTTTATTAAACGATCTGCTTCTAATTCGCTTAAAACTCTTTTTGTTAAATTACCTAAAAATCTTCCAAAAATTAAGCCTAAGAAAATGACTAGAACTGCTACTATTAGGTTAATAGTTATTGATTGTATTGTTGAAAATACAGGCATAAACTTTTATTGATTATTTTGGTTTAAATAATTATCCTAATGATGTATAAATACCTAAAACATATGCTAATGCCTGATTGGCTTTTAGAGGCTTTACTCTATCTTGTGTTAAGCTGAAGCAGTGATTTAACTTATCCCTTGTTTGCTGTGTTAAACCAAAAGTGTCATTTCCAAAAATTAGCAATAACTCCTTGTTTTTATTATTTTTTAAAAAATCTATAAAATCTTTTTCGTTTTTTTGAGCATGTTTTGAGAAACCTATCTTTATTAGGGTTATTTGGTTTAAATCTTTTAAAACTTCAACTTTAAAATCTGAAAGCTTGCCTTTTGTTATTGATTTTGCCTTGTTTAAGATTTTTTCAAATTCAGTTTTATTACTGTGGATTACTTTAAATTTTAAGTTAAAGATTAAGCATAATCTCAAAAAATCACTTACCTCTTCAACTAACCTTGGGTTTTCTATTAAAACAGTTATGTTATTGTATTTAGATTTATCCTGCTCCCTCTCTTCTTTAAGGGAAAATATCCTATAAAAGTTTTTTCCATTTTCCCTAAATAACTCTAATAGCACTTTATTTTTTGATTCTTTACTTTCTTTTAATACTGGAAATAATTTTTTCTTTATTGAGCTATTTGGAATTTTTATTGATGATTTTATCTGCAAATTGAAATTTGGAATTTTTTTTCCTAAAACTTCTATATCTTTTCTTAAGTTTTCAAGCTTAAATAGAGAACTCTCTTTTTCTTCTACCAAGATTTTATCTATTTCACTTATTTTTTTTAAATCTTCTAATTTAATGTCTCCTGAAATTTGAAATCTTTTAGTTCTTGGATCTATTGAAAATTGATATGGCTCTAGCTTCTTTTTTATTTTATTGATATTTAATTCATATTTTTTTAAGATTAAATGATATTTCATATCTCTTCTTCTCTTGGCAGTCCTAAGAATCTATAAATCTCTTCTTTTTTTCTTGGATTCAAAGAAACATGCCACTCTCCTGTCTTTTTAGCTCTTAATAAAAACTCTTTTTGATGCAATTCTTCTATGGCTTTTATAACAAGCTTATCTCCTCTTAGATGCTTGGGTAGTCCTTTAACCAAATTTTTTTCTTTTGTATGAGAATTTCCCCCTTTATGGGGTTTTATTGCCATTAGTTTTCTTAATATCTTCTCTTGAATTAACTTCTTATCCATCAGGTTTTTTAAGGTTATTAACTATATAAAACTATCTCTACTTGGGTATATTAATATACTAAACCAAAAACTATATAAACAACTATGCATGTAAGTAGATATACAACTAAGTATAAGACTTTAGGGTAAAAATAAAATGAAAGAAACAACAATTTTTAGAGAAGCTTTGGGAGATTCTCCTGTAATAAGAGTATTAGACTTCTTAATAGAGGGAAGAGGCTTGGATTACTCTCTATCAGATATAGCTGAAAACTCAAACATAGGGTGGACAACAATACACAGAATATGGGATAAATTAGAAAAATTTGAGATAGTTGTGTTTACAAGAGAAATAGGGAGAGCTAAATTATTCAAATTAAATGAGAGGAATAAAACAGTAAAAGAGTTAATCAGAGTATATGACACTTTACTATACCAGGAAACAGAAAAACATTTTCCTAAAAAGTTAGAGATTCCAGCTTAAAATTGACAAAATCTTAATCAAAACTATTAGAATGCGTATTTTTCCATTAAAAGAGTAAGAACTAGAATTATAAAAGTTTATCTAAAGAGGGTATATTTCATGTAATGTAAACTCTAGGAGGTATAAAATTAATTTAAATAATTACATTATTTTGATGTTAATTCCCCATATGGAATCTCTAGTTTTTTAATACTCTATCTTCTACTCTTGTATTATCCAACTACATCTTTGCACAGCTTCATGGTAAACTCTTCCAAAACCTTTTAAATAAATATCCGGAAGAGTAAGGCAACTGAAAATAAAATATTAATTTAACCTATTTCATCGGATAAAAAAACTGCCTAGGAGAATTTCACTTTTCTCATAGGTTTAATGCCAAGACTATCTTTCATAAATGCATCAAGATTCCTGCTTCTAAAATAGTTGCGGGTTGCAATACTGCAATTCCCATAAAAATCCGAATAAGAGATTGAGTAGTCAGCGCCTGCATCTTTCCAACAAGAAAATGTCCCCCCTATCCCAGTAATCGTTACTTTTGATCTCAAGTCTTCTTTTAATATCTCTCTGCAAATATCATAACCTAAAGTTAGTGGAACCCGATGAGCAAATAAAAACGCAAATTCAATTGGGTCATCTTTTACCCATTTTAAGGCATCCCAAGAATACTCTGCCGCCAAAATAGAATTTGAATCAAAATACCTATTTAGAATTCTATCAGCGAGGTTTAAGTCTCCCCAATTTTCCAGAAGTAAAACTTGATACCCGGAATTTCTATATTTTTTCATTTGATTCATCTTATTTCTCCTCTTATATTTCTATTCTCCTCTTATATTTCTAAATCTTCAAGATAATACACAGAGCCTTGTTCTCTTACCCAATCAATCCATTGTAAGTCATAACTACATTTAGAAGTATCAAAAACAAAAGGTTTGCCTATTAACAGATTTAATCTATCAGCAGTATCAACTAATTGTCTTATCTCAGACCTAATTTTTTTTGTGATTATCCTCGGATTAAATTCTTCATCTTTTAAATTTCTACCAAAATAAATCAAAGAACCATCTTTATATCTAAAGTTATGATCCCAACTATCTACCCCATGTGCAGTTCTCCCAATATCTATTCGTGCTCGGGAAAACCTAGGATCCACCGAGATAGAAATATACATTTCTGTATCAAGTCCATACATATTTTCTTTTAATAATCTATAATATCTATCTTCATCATCAGTTTCGTCTCTCAATGTCCAAAAATTTCTAGCATATTCTCTAAGATACTCTTGGTTTTTCTCAAATTCCTTAGGATGCTTAATAATCTCCTCAAGAAAAAAGAAATTTCTACGATGAGGAAGCTTTATTTTTTTTATTTCCATTTTAAATTTCTCCCATATAGCTAAAATATACCAGTTTTATTTATTTCTCCAAATTTATGAGATGCATCTAAAGCAGATTTATTTTGATTATCTAGAGATAGGATTAGTTTTGTAACACAATTTCTCGCTCTAGCATACAGAATATTCGAATGGGATTCAATCCTCTCTTCTATATCCCCTTCATATCTTGATTTTTCAAATGTCATTTTTTTATTCTCCTAAACCAAAAGCTCTGGCTTTTATTACTAATACATAACAATCTATACACTATTTAAATAAATGTAGTAACCTATATTACAACAAAAAGAAATGTTTATAACCAAAATGTGCAAGAAAACTTCACTCCTTTAGGTCTGAGTTGAATTGCATGGAACTCTAAAATCAAAAACTATTTCTTTTCAGAAAAATAAAAAATAAGCGTAGCGTTGACGCTACGCTACTAGAAAGATCCCGATAGTGTGAACTATCTCTTTCTATAAAAACCTTGCGTCAGGAGAAAAAAATGGAAATCGAATTAGTTAAAACTACATCAAGCATAGGAGAATCTTGTCTCCACTTGCAGTTGACACCTGCGTATAGAAGGGACATTTTTGTTAGCGAGCAGGTTGCAGAACTGACAAAAATATATTTCTTGGAGAAGGCCAAGAAGCTTGGAGTTTTTGTATCAGCGATGGATGTTGGTCCAGATCACTTCCATGCCTTTATTACAAACTGGAAGAAATACAGCGTTGAGAAAATCGTAAATCACTTCAAAGGATTTACGAGTTATATGATGAGAAAACATCATAAGCATTTATTCAGGGATAAGCTTTGGGGAAAAAAATTTTGGAGTGAGGGTTATTTCTACAGAACAGTTGGTGTGGTAACGAGAGAGGCTGTGCAATTCTACATTCAGCATAGCCAGAAGAAACATTGGAAAGCAGTTGATTATCATTACTACAAGGACAAACAGCAAAGTCTATTGAATCAATTTAATTAACGACGCTCAGCCCTTTAGGGCTGAGTAGTTCACATACCTCAAAGCATTACAGAATAACAATGAAACCAGAAAGATTAGAAAGATTAGGATTAAGCCAAAATGAATCCAAGTGCTATTTAACCTTACTTAAAATAGGTTCAGCTTCAGCAAATGAGGTATCAAGACATTCAGGAATACATCGGGTTTCAGTTTATGATGCATTAAGGGGATTAAGAGAAAAGGGTCTAATAAGCCAGATTACAAAAGAAAGCAAGTTATTATTTGAAGCAACAAATCCTGAAAGAGTCTTAGATATAATAAAAGAAAAACAAGAAGAATTGGAAAATATAAAAGATTTAGTACCTGAACTTCTACAAGATTTTAAACAAGTAAAGCAAAAACAAGAAGTTCACAGCTTCAAAGAATTAAATGGTATAAAGAATATATTACAAGAAATGTTAAAATCTAAATCAGAAATAGTTGGTTTTGGCTCAGAATTTAGAATTAAAGAATTCCTTCCTTATTACTACAAACATTGGGATAAAGAGAGAGTAAAAAGTAAGATTACTATGAGAATTGTAGCAAATGAAAAAATAAAACCAATAAAACTTCCCTTAACAAAGATTAAGTTTGTTCCATCTAAGTTTAACTCATCAGTGTCTACCTATCTATTTAATGATAAAGTAGCTTTATTTATGTGGGTAGAAAGTCCATTGGGAATTATAATTGAACATAAGGATGTTTATAATTCATATAAAAATTACTTTGAATATTTATGGAAAACATCAAAATCATAAAATAAATAGCTAACCCCAAAGACTTTGCAGGAGACTTAAAAGGAGACGCACCCCAATAAACCTTAAAATAAAGTAACTTATGAAAAAATAAGGGGAAGAAGTTAATAGAAATCGTAACTTATCTTAAGAATCGTACACCATAGAGTTTACATTACAATATCTCACAACCTTTAAAAATTAGACATTCTGTCTTCTTTTATGACTGTTAATCCGGGAATAGAATATCAATTGGCTGAAGATGAGTTTAGGGCTGCTTCAACACCTGCTGAGAAATTACAGGCTTTGCAGAAAATGTGGGCTACTGTGCCTAGGCATAAATCCAGTGAAGGATTGCAACAGCAAATTAAGCAGAAAATAGCTAAGTACAAGGAATTAGCAAAAAAAGAAAAAATTTCTAAAAAAGGCTCGAGAGCTTCGTTATCATTAAAAAAAGAAGGAAGCGCTACTATATCTATAATTGGATTACCTAATTCTGGGAAGTCTACTTTATTAAAGCAATTAACCAATGCAAATGTGCTTATAGCTGATTATCCTTTTACTACTGTAAAACCTGAAATTGGTATCTTAAACTATAAAGGAGTAAGACTGCAGATTGTTGAGATTCCTGCGATTGTTGAAAATTTTGAGCAGATTGAAAAAGGACCAACTTACTTGTCTATTTTAAGGATGTCTGAGCTAATTGTTTTATTGATTGAGAGGAAAGATGATCTAATATTGTTGAGAAAAGAACTAGAAAAAAATGACATTCATAATAGAACTTTGATTCTTAAGAAAGGAGATGATATTGAAAAAATCAAAGATAAGATTTGGAATTCTTTGGGCTTGATTAAAGTGTTTACAAAACAACCCGGAAAGAAAGCAGATTATCCCCCTATTGCATTAAAAGAAGGGGCTACTGTGAGAACATTAGCAGAATATATCCATAAAGATTTTGTTCAGAAATTTAAATATGCAAAAGTTTGGGGAAAAAGTGCTAGATTTAAGGGGCAAGTTCTTGGGCTTAATCATGTGTTAGAAGATGAAGACATAGTGGAGTTTCATGCAGCATAATATGCCTTTTTTTGAGGAAAAAATGATTTTTTATATATCTTGTATATAGTGTATATATGTTACATTTAAGTATAAGATTGTATTAACCTATTTTAGGCATAACAGAGATACTTTGCTTTGTTCTTTTACTACTTGAAAAATAAAGGGGGGAGTAATATGAGCTTAGACTTGTCTATCCAGTTTGCTGGTAGGCTTAAGAGATTAACAAATGTAGATAGAAAACAGGTATATGTAACTGCATACAACTTAGCAAAGAGACATGCTAAGTTTATTGATGAGGGAAAGCTAAGAGTTTACTTAATGCAGCGCAAAGAAAGAACAAGACAAGTGCCTTTGTTTTACTGCAAAGCTAGTTACTTTAATGCTGAAAAATGTGTTGTGGCTTCAGGAAGTGAATATGGAATTGTTCCTGTATTGAATCAGGCATTAGATAGAATTAAAGGTATGCTGATCCAAGAAAAGGAGAAAAGCGTTAGAAGATATAATAGTCTTAATGATAGAGAACTAAATGATATTGAGATGCTTTCTTCAAGATTAAATGAGGTCTAAGAATGCTGTGGGGCTTGTATATCTAAATACTTTTTAACTTCTTGCAATTCTCCACATTAGTTCAAAATATTTCATAAATCCTTCACTAATTTCTTTACTTTTTATAACAACAGTTATTGGCTCTTCAGACCATATGTTTATAGCTGAATAATCTCCGAATAGGTATAATTGGGTATTTGTTATAAATTCTTTAGATAAAATTTTGCATTTTACATTTTTACTTTCTTTTATCTTATTAAAACCTTCTTTATTATAATTGCTTACAAATAAAATAAATGATTTTATCTTGCTTTTACGGCTTTTTTCTAAATAATAAGGGATAGAAAATTTTAATTTTTTAAATAACAATCCGGTTGCACCAATTATATACAAATTTTTATTTTCTTTTAAAATTAGATTGTTAAAGGATTTTATTCCCTCTATGCCTTCATATAATTCCACAGTTTGTTTTTGCTTTTTTTCTTTAAATTTAGACAATAATTCTGGAAGAAATACTTTAAATAAGCTTAATTTTTCCTCAAAAATATTCTTTATTCTCTCTGGATTAATGCATGTCCAGTATCTTTTATTATTTTGGATATTACTTACTACTAAGCCTTTTTTTGAGAGAACTTCTAAAGCATCATAAACATTTTTCCTATAGATTCCAGATCTAGAAGAAATAGTTCCAGCTAATGATTTACCTATTTCTAATAATGTTAAGTATACTTTAGATTCTGTTTTTGTCAATCCTATTTCTTTCAAAAACTCTATATGCTCTTGTTCCATAAAAAATTTAGAAGGATTATAGTTTTTAAGCCTTTCTAATGTAATAGTTAAAACTACCCCATACATTAAAA
>Ga0209541_10009988_pt1 | contig 15242 bp, 9 predicted proteins | sample RifCSPlowO2_01_FD_184027 | JGI IMG/M metagenome (GOLD analysis project Ga0209541, IMG submission 184027) | Groundwater microbial communities from Rifle, Colorado - Rifle CSP2_plank lowO2_0.1 (SPAdes) (version 2) | ecosystem: Environmental > Aquatic > Deep subsurface > Groundwater | place: Rifle...
CCCTCAAGAGGCGCGATGGCATCGTCGTTTGTTGAATTAATCACTAAAAATTGTGCGGAGTGTTTTTTAATCGCATCAAAATCAATCGGCTGCTTGAGGAATAGTGCTACGTCAGGATAATCTGCGTGAGTTGTAAAATCAACTGCGGCTGCCAAAAAAATTGCGCCTGTAATCTGTTTTTCAGGCTCGTGTTCTAAATACCGCAGGAGAGCTGAACCGCCCAAACTATGTCCAACCAAGATGATCGGCTCGGATGCGTTCTTTACCTGCTCTGCGATCGTTGCAACCCACTCATCTTCTTTGGGGGTATTCGGAGTAGGCATTGGTGGCAAAAAAGTCTGCACACTTAACTTTTCCAGCTCTTGTTTGAGCCACAGCTTCCAACCCGTATCTGGATGGCCTTGATAGCCGTGAATTACGATTACGGTAGCTTTCGGATTCATCACATCAAAACACTACAAGAAAGTTGCTATCTTCTCAATGCTGAGTGATCGTAATCTTCGGATTTTTTTGATCGGCGACGATTTTCACCTGCCCACCGATCGGGAAGGTAATCAGCGGTTCGGTGTGGCCAAAATCAACATTGGCGATCACGGGGAGGTCTCGTAATTCCGGTTTGGCGGCAATCATAGAACGAATCTTTTCTTCGCTCATTCCGCTTACTTTTTGGAATCGCCCCAGTACTAAAGCGCGCACCCCTTTAAATTGCGGCAGGTGTGTAAGCGATTGTAAATCACGGTCAAAATGGTGATGCTGACTTTCTTCGTCGTCCTCTAAAAACAAAATTGAATCGGTTAAATCCGGAAGGTAGGGTGTGCCCTGCAACAGGTTAAACGTGCACAAATTACCCCCTACAATCGTCCCTTCTGCCGAACCTTCGTTGACGACCGTCCAACCAGGGTTGTCGATAAACTCCCGTTTTTGCTGATCAAGCCACCACTCATCATCGCTCCAGGTTTTAGAGGGCTTTACATCAAACGGTTCATTTGAGAAAAGACATTTCTGAAAGTACTCCGGGCAATATTCAAAACCTTTACGTCGCCCAAAAGTAGAATAAAACATACCGGAATAGGTGATCAGACCTGTTTTAGTAAAAATTGCGTTCTCAAGCGCGGTAATGTCCGAATACCCACACAAGATTTTTGGGTTGGCATGGATTAAATCGTAATCTAAATGCCCAAGCAGCTGGTTGGAGTTAAACCCGCCGATCACTGTTAAAACCGCTTTCACGGCCTTATCAGCAAAGGCCTCGTGCAAATCGGCAACGCGTGCTTCGACAGAGCTTGAGTTAAGCGCGTCGCACTCCTGAGCGTGCTCCCCAAACTCTACCGCAAGCCCCAGCACGCGCAGCCGCTCGTTTGCCAATTCGCAAATTTCAGATGAAATAATCTTGAGCGACCTCGAAGGAGCCACAACCCGCACCGTATCGCCAGATTTAAGTTTGGGAGGAGTAATCGTTTTCATGCTAGAAAGTATATACCTGAATAATCATCTTCAACCATATATCTATTGAACTCATAATAGCCGCAAATAGCAACACCATCAGGTTACGGAAAGATCTCTATCCTTGACATTGACCGAAATATGTGCTAAAGTAGTCAAACTCGGCAAACGCTGGGTACAAGGGGAAGATCATGAACAACAATTTCGATTTCGTGTCGGTGGATGGGCGGCATCTGGCCCACTCCTACACCGAACCGGGGCATGAGTTCCGGCTGAGCAACTTCAATGCCCCCATGCTCGGGGGCGATGCCTTCTCAGAGGTGTACTTCCGGACTCGTTCCGGAAACATCTACCACATCCACCGTGCCCGAACTGAATTCTGGATGCCCGGTGAGGGTTTCACGTTCACCAATGCCCGCGCAAACACGGGCAAAGGTGACCAAGCCGAAGTTTACACCTTCGGAGAGGAAATGCTCTATGCACTCACCCTCAAGGTGGGCGAAGCATTCGTTTACGCCGAAGGGCTGGGGAACACAACGGAAGTCACGGAGATCGTTCCCGTGAACTCTCCACGATGTTATGTCGCGGGTTACTTCGAGGAACATGACATCAAACCCTCGTCCATCAAGGACGAGTTCAACGCGATCGTCTATGGCACCAAGGCCCCGGCCTGAATTAGCAGCCCACCACGGGGCTGCAGCGGAAGAAGGACAGCACACTTCTTCCGTTTTTCATTGTCACAAAATACCAGGGAGCGCTTTACACGCCATTTGGGTTCTGGTACAGTATTAACACTGACAGGCTACGATTAGCCTGTTCTTTTTTTCCCACACAACCAAAAAGTCGACTATAATAAGAGCGCTCGAACTAAAGGAACCAATGTCTCAATCACCATTTTTAGCCGCGATCGAACAAATTGCCGAAGAAAAAGGACTCACGAAAGAAGCCGTACTCGAAACCGTAGAAGCGGCGATTGCCGCTGCGTACCGCAAGGAATATGGCAATCCACACCAGAACCTGCGCGCGCAAATCGGGGAATCAACTGATGACGCTAAGATTTTTCAGGTATTCACGGTGGTCCCCAAAGAAGAATTTGAAGATGAAAACCACCAAAAACTCTTGGCAGACGCCAAAAAAATCAACAAAAAAGCCAAGGTGGGGGAGACTGTTGAAATCGAATTAGAGTATCACAAGGATTTCGGCCGAATCGCTGCCCAAACCGCCAAACAAGTTGTTATCCAGCGTCTGCGGGAAGCAGAGCGCCAGATGCTCTATGAAGAGTTTAAAACCAAAGAAAACCAGGTTGTAAACGGCGTGGTTCAGCAGGTAGAAGGGGACACGGTAACACTGAACCTCGGTAAAATCAACGCGATTATGCCCCCGCCAGAGCGCATCCCTTCTGAACGGCACTTTACTGGCCAGCGCCTGAAAGTATTTGTCACCTCGGTTGAAGAAACCGGCCGCGGCCCGCGGATCGTGGTTTCGCGCGCCCACCCCAACCTTGTGGCAGGCCTCTTTCTGTTGGAAGTTCCGGAAATCGCGTCAGGCACGGTCGTTGTGAAAGCGCTCGCGCGCGAAGCTGGCAGCCGCACAAAAATGGCAGTGCAGGCCCTGCAAATGGGTCTTGACCCGGTCGGTTCCTGCGTGGGGCAGCGCGGTACGCGGGTACAGGCCGTTTTAAGCGAACTCTCGGAAGAGAAGATCGACATCGTCTTATGGGACGACGATATCAAAAAGTTCATCACTAATTCACTCTCGCCCGCAAAAGTTGATAAAATCGAGCTTGATTTGAAAGAACGCCGCGCACGAGTGCACGTCGGGGAAGACCAGTTGTCGCTGGCAATCGGAAAAGGGGGCCAGAACGTACGACTTGCCTCCAAGATGACAGGTTGGGGTTTGGACATTGTGCGCGAAGGTGGTGAAGACACCCGCGGCAGAAAAGATGAAAAGAACAAAGCAGAAAATAAGCAAGAGAAAACCAAAGAAGTATCCAGCGAACCCGAGAAAACAGCACCAGAGCCCGTTGAATCTATTGCACAAGAGCAGCCACTCGACGAGACACCCCCGCCCCCGATCGCTGAGGTTCCAGAAACTCCTGAAGAGGGCAAAGCTGCCGAAGAGCAGGTGAAGCAAGAACCAGTAAAGGAAGAATGATGGAGAAACGTGGATAACGCCTCATTCGACCGATTTTCATCGCTTACCAAAAAGATCCTCGAAGCATCTCAAAAGATTTCGGAGGGGATGCGTTCGCCTGTTGGTTCGCACCATGTCTTACTGGCACTGGCACTGAACCCGGGGACGCTTTCGTATGAAGTGCTTAAAGAGCACGTCGCCAACCTCGACCAACTCCGCCTGGTCGTGAGCTTACAAGAGCACGACCACACGGCCGTGTTTCCGGGTATCAGCGAGGAAGCAAAACGTGTTCTGAAAGAAGCGGTTGTTCTGGCAGCCGAGTTTTCGCACCAAAGCGTGGACCCCGAGCACCTCTTATACGTCATCGCGACCGATTCGCAATCGTTTGGATTTTTGGCGCTCCAACGGATCGGCGTAGACCCGCAAGCCGTAGCAAAACACCTGGAACGGATATTTCAGCAAGTGGCCCAGCTGGATGAAGCAATCGAAGAGCAGGCGCGCACCATTAACCGCCCCGCTCCGGAAGCAGCCCTCACTGGGGCGACCGAGCGCACCACCAAACGCGGTACCACGCCGGCCTTAAATTACTTCACGGTTGATTTAACCAAGCGCGCCCGCGAAGGCAAACTCGACCCGGTGATTGGGCGCGAGCTTGAGATTCAACGTTGCCTGCAAATCCTTTCGCGGCGCACAAAAAATAACCCGGTCTTAATCGGCGAACCAGGCGTGGGGAAAACCGCGATTGCCGAAGGGCTGGCGGAACGTATCAGTAAAGGCCAGGCCCCGATCGCGCTCTCAGACAAACGCGTGTTATCGCTCGACTTGGCACTTTTAGTTGCGGGCACAATGTACCGCGGGCAATTTGAAGAACGCGCGAAAAAACTGATTCAAGAACTCGAAAAAACCGACGATGTGATTCTGTTCGTGGACGAACTCCATATGGTGGTTGGGGCTGGTTCGGCCGAGGGCTCGCTTGATATCGCTAACATCCTGAAACCGGCCTTAGCCAAAGGCAAAATCCGCCTCGTGGGCGCCACGACACTGGACGAATATCGCAAATATATTGAAAAAGATGCCGCGCTAGAGCGTCGACTGCAAACCGTACTCGTCAAAGAACCGACAATCGAAGAAACATACCAAATGCTCCTCGGGGTAAACGATCGTTATGAAACCCACCACAAAGTTAAGATTACGCGCTCCGCGTTAAGAGCAGCAGCCGAGCTTTCCAGCCGTTACATTGCCGACCGCTTCTTGCCCGACAAAGCGATTGACCTGATTGACGAGGCTGCGGCCGCCAAAACAATCCAAGCTGAAGGGGAGCAAGATCAGCGCGTGCGCCACTTCAAACTCGCGCGCCTGATTAATGAGCGCAACCGTGTTTCGCGCCAGAAGGCCGACCAGATTGCCGCCCAGAATTTCGAAGAAGCGGCGGCCTTGCGCGACCAAGAACGGCTCCTTGTCCAATCGATCCAACGCGCGAAAGAGTCCAGCCAAGCGCGCCGTAAAAAGGAAGTCGTCACCGAAAAAGACGTAGCCGCGGTCGTATCGCAATGGAGCGGGATTCCGTTGGATGCTCTGCTAAAAGAAGATCGAGTCAAACTGCTGAATTTGGAGCGCAATTTGCGTGAATATATTGTCGGCCAAGAAGAGGCGATAAAGCTCGTGGCAGCGGCAATGCGCCGCTCTAAAACCGGCCTTTCTTCGCCCAACCGACCACTTGGTTCGTTTCTATTTCTGGGGCCCACGGGAGTGGGTAAAACCGAGCTGGCACGCGTTTTGGCCCGAGAGGTTTTTGGGCGCGAGGACGCGCTCATTAAAATTGATATGTCGGAGTTTATGGAGCGCCACGCCACCTCTCGGCTGGTGGGAGCGCCGCCCGGATATGTCGGGTATGAAGAATCTGGCAAGTTGACCGAGGCCTTGCGCCGCTCGCCTTACTCCGTGGTGCTTTTGGATGAAATCGAAAAAGCACACCCCGACGTGTTCAACTTGTTACTGCAAGTTCTTGAAGACGGATACCTAACCGACGCCAAAGGCCGAAAGGTGAGTTTTCGCAACGCAATTATTATCCTGACCTCTAACATTGGCGTTTCCGACCTCACGCGCGCTGCGGTAATCGGCTTTTCCGCCGAAACCGAGCGTGAGCGCGAGCATGCCGAGCACCAATTTGAAGAACTGAAAGAACGGATCCTGACCGATGTGCGCGAGATGCTACGGGCCGAATTTTTAAACCGGCTCGATCAAGTGATTGTATTCCGGCCGCTTCGCGAATCTCACATTCGTACGATCGTCTCCCAGCACCTGCGCGAAGTCGAGGAACGTGCCAAGCTGCAGGGGGTGCGGCTGATCATTACCCCGCGGCTGAAGGCCGCAATCACGAAAAGCAGTCTCGACCCTGAATTCGGCGCCCGGCCCGTGCGGCGCGCGATTATGGAATTGGTGGAAAACCCCCTTTCGGAAACACTGCTGAGCGAAGCTGATCCAACTCATCTGACGGTCACTCTTGAGTACCTTCGTGAGAAAGTTATTGCTCAGGTAAAACGCCGCAGCGCAAAACGAACGGCCTCGAGAAAGTGATGCCCAAAAAGATTCAAACCGTCCGCGGCATGACCGATATTCTGCCCCGCCAGCGGGTGTTTTTTGAGCGCGTTTTTCAGACATTTTCTGACACTGCGCGCGCTTTCGGGTTTGAACAGATCGAAACCCCGTTTGTGGAAGAAGCGGCCTTGTTTGCGAGGGCGATTGGGGAGGGCTCGGACATTGTCACCAAACAGATGTTTGAAGTATCACGACTAGCTTCCGGTAGCCCGAAAGGGGCACGTTCGGCCGACGATACCGCAAAGCAAACGCTGGTCTTACGCCCTGAGGCAACGGCTTCGGTTGTCCGCTCATACATCGAACATGGGATGCACACCTGGCCCCAACCAGTAAAACTCTCCTATATCGGGCCGATGTTTCGCTACGAACGCCCGCAAGCCGGCCGCTACCGCCAATTCTGGCAAGCTGGCGTGGAAATTATTGGGGAAGGCGATGCCTCAATTGACGCCTTAACGATGCTTGTAGGGTGGCAAACGCTCGAAAAGTTAGGGTTAGGGGAGCAGCTTGTGATTTCGGTTAATTCGGTGGGGGATAAGGCCTGCCGCCCCCGAATCCGCAAACAACTTGCCGCGCATTTTGAAAAACACGCCAGTGAACTCTGTGAAGATTGCAAAGGACGCCTGAAAACCAACCCTGTGCGGATTCTGGACTGCAAGCAAGATTCGTGCCGAAAAATAGCGGAAAGCGCGCCAGAGCTGATTGACCTTTTATGCGAGGATTGTCGGGCGCATTTCCGCATGACACTGGAGTATCTGGATGAACTCGGCCTCCCTTATGAACTTTCGCAACGTTTAGTGCGCGGCCTCGATTATTACACCCGTACCGTATTTGAAATCGGCGCCTTAAACGACGAAGCGCGCCAATCCTCACTTTTGGGCGGAGGGCGTTACGACACCTTGATCGAGGAGTACGGAGGAAGACCCACTCCCGCCAGTGGATTCGCGATTGGGATTGAACGGGTTGTGGAGCTCATTAGAACAAAGAAAATGCCTTCCGTACAGCCAAATACCCCCCAAGTGTTCCTGATTCAACTCTCCGAGGGGGCACGCAAGGCCGCACTGCGAGTCGCGCGTACCCTGACGAAGAACGATATTCAGGTTTCTTCGGGCATGACCAAAGGATCGCTTAAGGCGCAATTACGCTCAGCTGATCGCTCGAAAGCCCCCATTTCCCTGATCATCGGGCAGCGGGAAGCGTTTGACGCGACCGCAATCGTGCGCGAAATGGATGACGGCAGCCAAGAAACCGTGGCCCAGAGCGCAATCTTAGAAACCGTGCGAAAACGACTTACGCAAAAATAGCTGATTAAGGAACTAATTACCCTACGTGCGGAGAACTTTGCCGTTGAGGGTTATCTTTGTTATTTCTTGAGCGGATTACTTGATCTCGACGGGTGAGCAAACGCTTTGGAAGCGCAGCGCTCCAATAAAGTGCCCTGAGAGATTAAGTAATCCGCGAGATAGAGAGCGTACCCGAAACAATTAAGTTCTCCGCAACAAAATTATCTGATCCACTTCTTGACATTACCCCTCAAACGGGGTAAGATAGCGCTCGTGTACCCTTCGAGGGTAGACGAAATCACGGACGATAGGGGGCGCAGAAAATGCGTACGGGTATGATTCTTTTGGCGGCTTTCGGGCCGCTGCTCTTTTCCAACTTCGGCTCGTCACAGGACGAGACGCAAATCCTCTCCGGCCGGCTCGTAGAAGGCGAGTCAGTCAAACTCAAACTGGTCCCCCCCGAGGGGACGCGTTCGATCATCGTCGTCGCGTCGTTTGAGACGCCACGGCAGTTCGGAACAAACGGCGCCTGGGACGTGCAGCGCAAAACGCAGGTACTGTTCCGGGGAACACCGCAATCCGACACCGATACCGGCGTGCTTTTCGAGCAGTCTGTGCTAGTCCCATGGCTCGACTGCACTGCGGTCACGCTCTGGGCCAAACACTTTGGCTCAGACGGAAAGCTCCTGGGTGCCATGCGGATCGGTAACTTCTCTTTTCAGCCTCGCTGCATTGAGAAGGCGGTCAAATGGCAAAACGATGAGGGGAAACTGCGCGAATACGAACGCGCGGTGGTGGTCTGCCGTACCCACCAGCGCGGGTATGTCCTCGATTCCGAGCGTGTGCCGATCTTTTCATTTCTGGTTTCGACCGGAAGGGGAGGGGCAACACCTCTGTTCGAACCCGGCTCGAGCGTCACTCTGCGCAGGCACAAGGTCAAAATCGGGATCGTGGGCAAGTACCTTGGTACTCCAACTTCTCAGAAGTTCGGGGTGCCGCTGTACGACGCGCTTCCGCTCGACGAAAAAGCGATCCTCCTTCTGCACGGCACCGACCCCAAGAACTACCGTTTACTGGGGAAAGAAGCCTCGCACGGCTGCGTCCGGACCCACCAGGAAGACCAGAAGAGCGTCGTCGCGCTCCTCAAGAACTTCCTCAAGGAGGGCGTGCCGGCTTGGGCGGTTGACCATCCCTAACGCATAGGCTTACATCCAACAAACACCTAAATCTGAACCGTTTGGGTTCAGGCACTGTACGTGCCCCTCGCCGCAAGGTAGAGGGGCCTTTTTTATTCCAATCACATTGAATAAAAAGTATATTCTGTTACCTTTATCGCATAAGCCCAAAATAAAAAGTGCCCTAAAGGCGCCTAACGTTTGGGCTCTCGAATCTGAAAAAAGGAATAGGTGCGAAATGGTACGTAGATTTTACAGGACACCTGCGTTAACTCCGCAGGCAACCACCACTCTCGTCAACCACGTACGAGCAGCCCTCGGACTACCCCTCAACGACATCAAAACCGAACAATGCTTTTACGTTCAGCTCGATATGCCTCTTTCGACTGTGCAAGAGCGGAATCTCACCTGGTTATTGGCAGAAACGTTTGAGCCGGATGCATTCGGCTCAGAGTCCTTCCTTGACCGTGGTACGGTGCTCGAAATCGGCCCTCGGCTCAATTTTGAGACGCCCTTTTCTTCGGCCGCTGTCGAAATCTGTCGCAAGTGCGGGCTTGAGCAGGTCACTCGACTTGAACGGTCACGCCGGTATCTGCCCGTGATGGCCACTGGGCATCGGCTGTTGAAACCACAGGTAGCTGATCTAGTCGCCCTGCTCCATGACCGAATGACAGAGCAGCACTACCAAGCTCCGCTCACGAGTCTTGATCACGACTTGGTCTCCGAACCAGTACGCATTATTCCCTTGCGTGCAGGGGGGATTGAGGTACTGCGCGCGGAAAACAAGAGGCACGGCTGGGGAATGGACGAACAGGACCTCGCACTGTGCATGCACATCTTTGTAGAGGTGCTCAAGCGTGACCCGACCGACGTGGAACTTGCAGGGAACGCAACGCTCAACTCGGAGCACTCCCGACACCCGTTCTTCAAAGGGCTGCTCGTAATCGACGATCAGGAAATGCCGGAGTGCCTCATGGATATCGTGAAGGATCCCTGGAAACGCAATCCTGGGAACTCTCTCATTGCCTTTCACGACGATAGCTCAGCGATCAGAGCACCCTGGACAATTAAGGCGCTCGTTTCGTCTCGTCCAGGAATGCCTGCAGCCTTCAAGGTCATTGAGCGAGCGTTGCATCCCACCCAAACTGCCGAAACCCATAACATGCCCTCTGGTAAGGCTCCCTATCCGGGAGCTGCAACCGGGACAGGCGGTCGCATTCGCGACAATTTGTCTGTTGGGCGTGCAGGCATCATGGGCGGTGCAGGTGCAGCATACTGCGTTGGCAACCTTCAGATCCCGGGCTTCATACAGCCCTGGGAAGAGAGAAGTTGGGCGCATCCAGATAACTGGGCTTCACCGCTCGAGATTCTGATACGCGCCTCAGACGGCGCCTCCGACTACGGCAACTGCTTTGGTGAGCCGGTGATCTACGGCTTCACTCGAACAGTAGGCCTAATGGTGAGTGGTGAGCAGCGAAGCTTTACCAAGCCCATTATGTATACCGTAGGCGTGGGGCAGATCGATGAACTGCACATTGAGAAAGGTGCTTCTGAGAAGGGCATGTTCCTGGTCCAGCTTGGCGGCCCTGCCTACCGAATCGGTATCGGCGGCGGAGTAGCAAGCTCGATGATCCAGGGCGAGAATGTATCCGAGCTCGATTTCAATGCTGTTCAGCGCGGTAACCCCGAGATGGAGCAGCGAATGTGGCGGGTTATTCAGACCTGCAGCGAGCTTGGTGAGCGCAATCCGATTATTTCGATTCACGATTTGGGAGCGGGCGGAGATTGCAGCGCCTTGCCGGAACTCGTTGTTCCAGCAGGTGCGCGGATCAATCTTCGTGCTATCCCAGTCGGGGATACGAGCCTGTCGGTTGCCGAGATTTGGGTGAACGAGAGTCAGGAGCGCGAAGCAATCCTCACGAACACAGAAGGCCTCGTAACGCTTGAAGCAATCTGCAAACGCGAAGGGGTGCCAATGGCAATCGTGGGGCAAGTAACCGGAGACGGCTACTTGGTACTTCACGATGAGAGCGATGGGAGCACTCCCGTTAATCTGCCGCTGAACCTCGTTCTCGAGAATCTGCCGCAAAAGACCTTTGAGATTTCACGGATTCAGATAAACCTGCAGCCGCTTGTGCTGCCGGAGAATCTAACCGTGGAAGAGGCTTTAGGTCGAGTGCTCAGTCTTCCGGCTGTGGCCTCAAAGCGGTATCTAACCACCAAAGTCGATCGATCCGTTACCGGCTTGGTCGCCCAGCAGCAATGCGTCGGGCCCATGCATGTGCCGCTTTCCGACTTCGCAGTGATGGCCCAGAGCCACTTCGAAACCCGCGGTGTGGCCTACTCTCTCGGAGAACAGCCCATGAAAGGGTTGATTAATCCGGGGGCAATGGCGCGCCTCGCTGTGGCTGAAATGCTGTTGAACTTGGCAGGAGCTAAGGTCACCGATTGTAAGGACATTCGGTGTTCGGCGAACTGGATGTGGGCAGCAAAGCTGCCCGGCGAAGGCGCGCATCTCTGGGATGCGGCCATCGCTCTTCGGGACATCCTCTGCGAACTGGGAATCGCGATCGATGGCGGTAAGGACAGTCTCACAATGGCAGCGAAACAGATCGCTCCCGACGGAACAGAGCAGGTGGTTAAGGCTCCTGGGGAATTGGTCATTGCGGCCTACGCCCCGATGCCAGACATCACACGCAAGGTGACACCCGACGTTCCGGCTGATTCGCTCCTGCTTTATGTTGATTTGAGCGCAGGCAAAAACCGCTTAGGCGGTTCAGCCCTCGCGCAAGTCTTCGGCCAGGTAGGAAACGACTGTCCGGACGTAGAGGATGTATCGCTGCTCGCCCGGACGTTTGGCCTAGTTCAAGCGCTCGTTGAGCATGGCTGCATCACAGCGATTCACGATCGCAGTGACGGCGGCCTGATCGTGGCACTGCTTGAGATGGCATTTGCGGGCTGCACTGGCCTTGATGTCCACCTCAAAGGGGAAGCGGCAACTGTTGCGTTCCTGTTCAATGAAGAGCCTGGGCTTGCACTCGGTTGCACGCCGGAGAACCTAGAGCAGGTGCAGAGCTTGTTCCAGTGGTGGAAGGTGCCAATGGAAGTGATCGGCAAGGCAACTACCGATCTTGCCGTCAGGGTCTTCCATAACAACGTTCCTGTTCTGGAAAGTGACATGCTGACCCTTCGGGGGCAGTGGGAGCGGACAAGTACCGAAATCGAAAAGATCCAAGCTGACCCAGCCCACGCGGAAGCTGAGCATCGAGTGCTTGCAACAAAGGTGACAAGACCGGCGTACAAGCTCTCATTCGAGCCAACGCTTGGTCTTCCTGCAAGTTACGCCAGTGGCCAAAAGCCGCGGGTGGCAATTCTGCGAGAACAGGGCTGCAATAGCGATCGCGGGATGGCTGCAGGCTTTTACAAAGCAGGATTTGAACCGCATGACGTGATGATGAACGATCTTCTGGAAGATAGCATCTCACTGAGTGGGTTCAAGGGTATCGCCTTTGTGGGAGGGTTCTCATTCGGAGACGTCCTTGATGCAGGCAAGGGTTGGGCAGGTGTGATTCGTTTTAATCCGCGGCTTGCCGCAGAGTTTGAGCGGTTCTACAACCAGTCCGATACCTTCTCGCTAGGGGTCTGCAATGGTTGCCAGTTAATGGCCTTGCTCGGGTGGGTGCCTGGCCCAGACTATGGGCTGAGCGATGAGGAGCAACCGCGCTTCATCCGTAACGCCTCTGCCGGAGCTTCGCGCCAGTTCGAGTCACGGTTCCCAACCGTGGAGATTCTCCCCAGCCCGGCGATCATGCTCAAGGGTATGGAAGGATCTCGCCTGGGCATCTGGGCGGCGCATGCTGAAGGATGTTTGCACGTCCGGAACCCTGCTACGCTCACGCGGATTCTTTACGAGGGACTTGCCCCTGTCAGATTCGCATTTCCGGAAGGTGGCATCGCCGACGGTACAGTAGAGGATTATCCGTTCAACCCGAACGGAAGCCCTGCCGGCATCGCTGCTCTATGTTCACCAAATGGTCGCCACCTGGCGATTATGCCCCACCCTGAGCGCACCACAGCGCTCTGGAACTGGCCCTGGTTGCCCGAATACATGGAAGGAAAGCTTGCTGCCAGCCCCTGGCTGCAACTCTTTCAAAACGCACGCCACTGGTGCGAGAGCGCTTAATAAGCGCATGGGCCTACCCTTACATCGTCTGTGGTGTAAGGGTAGGTCTCTTTTTTGTCCTCTTGACACGTTCGGTTTTTGTTCGGTAATGTCAAACTATGGATCAACTCACAAAACGGCAAAAACAGATTCTCGAATTCGTACGGGAAGGGGTTGAAGAAAACGGCTATGCTCCCAGTTATGAAGAGATCACGCATCATTTTCATCTCAATTCTGTGGCGACAGTGGCCGAGCATATCGCGAATTTGGCGCACAAAGGGTATCTCACAAAAGAAACAAATACGGCCCGCTCGCTGCAGCTGACTCCGGAGGCGGAAAAAGACACCTACGAAATCCCATTGATGGGGGTAGTGGCGGCTGGCGCGCCGATTGAAGCGATCCGCACCCGAGAAGCAATTGATATTCCGCGCGACATGGCTGGGCCGCGAGTATTCGCCCTGCGCGTAAAAGGGGATTCCATGATTGAAGATGGGATTCTAGACGGCGACTATATTATTGTGGAACGCGCCCCTGAACCGCGCAACGGCGATATCGTTATCGCACTGCTGGACAACGAGAATGTTACCCTGAAACGTTTTTACCGCGAAGCAGACCACGTACGCCTCCAACCTTCAAACCGCGCCTACGGGCCGATCAAAGTGAAATCTTTGACTGTCCAAGGCAAAGTCCGTGGCGTGATTCGTAAGTTTCGGTAATAAAAGAGCCCCGACCCGCAGGTGAGCGGATCGGGGCAAATCGGACGGCTCCAGAACTCTCTTTAGGGCGCGTGCGGTGCACCCGTGGCAAGGCTGGAAAACCAGTCCGGGTGGTGCTTGAGGAGCTCCTCCTTGAGAGTGACCTGCATCCGTGCCGCCGCATCTCCCCAGCGGTACGCACGGTCAAGCGCATCATAGATATCATCGGCGGAACTGCGCCCATGGCAGATGAAAATCGCGGCATTCTCGTGCTCAAGCCCAAGTAGAACCCCGCCCGCGAAGCGCGATTCGTTCAGGCGCGCTTTCGCACGCGCAAACGCCCGATGCCCGATGAGCTTAACTGCAAGCCCAGTAAGGCGACTGCCAAACCCTCGTGCGAACTCCTGACGAAGAATAGTGTGCTCCATCACCACGCCGGCTTCCACGCCCTTCAGAGAAAGGTTACCGTCCCGCCCGGAACAGATGACCACATCCACAGATCCTTCAAGGATCTGCCGCGATTCAACACCGCCTGCGATTTCGAAACCCCTGACTCCCCCAAGAAGCTCGAGGCACTTCTGGTCCACAGGACGGAGTTTATCGTTGCCTTCCCCGATCGCCAGAATCCCGACCCGCACCCTTGAGTGAGGGTTGAACTTAAGCTCCCGAAAGTATGTGGCGCCGGCGTGGGCAAAGGTGACCAGGTCATACTCATCCACGTCCACGCTCCCGCCGGAGTCGCAGAGGACAAAGTGCTTTTCGTCCACCTGGGTCGGCAGCTCAAGCGCGATTGAAGGTTTGATTCCGCGCGGCTTATCGAAACCGGGCGGCTGGAACTTGATCCGACCCAGTCGTATCGCGGCGCGCACCACCTCTTGGGTATTGCCGGCGGAAACGAATGCGCGGGCGTTCTTCATCAAAAGAGCTTGGATCCCTCCTTTGGCGCCCTCAACGCAGAATACATAGATGCCTTGCTCGCGCGCTTGGGCGATGCCCATACGCACTTCGGCGAGGTCATCCCCGCCATCAACGTCAATTGCGATTGGTAATTCTTGTATGTTGCTCATGTTGTTCTGGTACCGTCCTTGCGTCGTATACATTACTCAAATTGAGTAGCTCTAGCATAGAGAGTAACAGGTAAAATGTCAACCATCCCCAGTTCTTTTTCTCTCTCATAGTGTGAATAATATTCCCTCGAGAAACTTTCCGCAGGTTGTGCCGACGATTTCCACATCCGACGTGGAATAGGTTGCCGGAATGGGATTTATTTACAATCTTTGACTTTCGGTTTTTGTTCGGTATCGTAAAGATATGGAAGAACTTTTAAGCGAACCTGTTGATGTCCTCGCGACGTTCAAAGAACGGGTAGTTACGCCCCGCCGATTTCGCTGGCAGGGGAGAGTGCTGACCGTTAAAACCCTTAACCTGACATATCGGGTAAAAAATGGGGGAGCGACCTATCGCTATTTTTCCGTCTCTGCCCCAGGAGGAACGTATCTGTTACGTTTTGACCCAATTGATCTCTCCTGGCTCTTAGAATCAGTTTATCCAAGTGACGAGTGATGAGAACCATTTTACACGTCGATATGAACAGTTACTTTGCCTCGGTTGAACAACAGGCAAACCCGTTACTGCGCGGCAAAGCGATTGCAGTGAGCGGCCCGGGTGCGTTGCGCGTGCCTGGCTCCACCCCCGGCAACCCGAGTCCGCGCTCGGTTGTGGCGGCTGCCTCAATCGAGGCCAAAGCACGCGGAGT
>Ga0209541_10009989_pt1 | contig 15241 bp, 12 predicted proteins | sample RifCSPlowO2_01_FD_184027 | JGI IMG/M metagenome (GOLD analysis project Ga0209541, IMG submission 184027) | Groundwater microbial communities from Rifle, Colorado - Rifle CSP2_plank lowO2_0.1 (SPAdes) (version 2) | ecosystem: Environmental > Aquatic > Deep subsurface > Groundwater | place...
GCTACGATGCCACTCGTCAGTTCCTGCGCGAGAACAAAAAAATTTCCGACCAAATTCTTAAAGATATTAGACAAAAGCTAAAGGATACGTAGAATAGTGCTTCCATGCTTGAGTATAGTGAAATCAAGAAGGGTAAATATATAGTTTTTGAAGACGAACCATATGAGGTGATCGATTCGCACGTCTTTCGCAAACAACAAAGAAAACCGGTCAACGCCGCTAAATTAAAAAGTCTACTGACAGACAAAATTGTTGAACACTCTTTCCATGTATCCGACAAAGTTCGCGAGGCCGATATTGGCAAAAAAGAAGTGAAATATTTATACACCAACAAAGGAGAGTATTGGTTTTCTGAAGCTGACGACGCGTCAAAACGTTTCAAACTGCCGGAAGAATTAATCGGTCAGAGTGCTAAATTTCTCAAACCGAATATCCTAGTTGATGCCATGCTCTTCGATGAGAAAATTATTGGTCTCAAATTACCTATCAAGATGGATTTGAAAGTCATCGAGGCCCACCCCGCAACCAAAGGCAATACGGCTCAAGGGGCAACCAAAACGGTTAAACTTGAAACGGGAGTTGAACTTCAAGTACCGATGTTTATTAAAGAGGGAGATATGATAAGAGTAAACACTGAAACAGGTCAGTATACTGACCGTGTTTAAGGTTTACTCTCAATGACTAAGCCTAAATGATTAATGCTTAATGAAAACCTGAATTAGTTATTTATCATTAAATATCTGATTTTCCATTGTCTAAATTCCCCCTGCCTTTTCTGATAATTGCGACAAAAATTAAATTCAATTCTTGAACCTCTCGGAAAAGTTCTCTTAAGACTCCCTTTTCCTCCGGCAAAAGCCCGGCTACTATTCTGAGCCAATACTTAGTCTCGTTGATTTCTTTCCTAGAAATAGCCAGTTTGTTTAAAAAGTCTTTTTTGGTACTAGCTGCATCCGCTTCAGCATAGTTTGCTCCTATACTTGTCCCTGCTCTAACCAGCTGACTGATTATTGGGTTATTAATTTGATTCTTAGGCGCTCGACTGCAAAATGATATGAGTTCCTGGCTAAACTTGAAAGTCCTCTCACCCAAATCATATTTTTTGGCACTCATTTATCATTAAACATTAGTCATTTGAGTGCCATTTTCCGTTCCCGCAGATCGAATATAAGACCGATCAAAAGTCCAACTAAACTCCAATATAAAATAACAAACCACAATTCGTGGTACATAATCAAATGGCCACCGACAATCTTGTAAACAAATATCAAAGGTAAGAATATGGGAACAGCCAAATAATCTGTAAGACAGCCAGCGCCAACTGGCGCCGGACAGAGTAATTTCAAAATAAGCGAGAGTCCGATAAGTACCGGTCCAAAGAGTGCCCCTTGGATAGAATACGGTGTGCGCATTGCTCAATTATAACTTAAGGCCGACGTTTCAGTCGGCTCCCCGACCTTTGGCGTCGGGGTTACCTAGACACGTACGGCAAAAGACCGAGAAAGCGGGCATGTTTGATAGCCAAAGCGAGCTCACGTTCAAACTTGGCTGGAGTACCGGAACGCTTCCGAGATTGAATGCGAGCATGAGGCGTCAGAAATTTTTTAAGAGTTTCAACATCTTTGTAATCGATGTGTTTGATTTTGTGCTCCTTGAAATAATTTTGTTTTCTCATATTACTTGTCGTGAGCTCGTCGAACTAGAACGGAATGTCATCGACATTCACATTATCTTCAGGGTATTCTATCCCGACGTTCTCGTCAGAAGTCGGGACCCCGACTTCGCCTTTGGCGGACATCGGGGTAGCCGCAGTATTGCCACCGTCCCTCTTTGGACCGAATTGAATTCTATCAGCCACTATTTCGGTGCGATATTTTTTGGCGCCATCCGGGGCATCCCAGCTTCTGGTCTGTATTCTACCTTCGACTAAAACACTTGCGCCCTTACGCAAATATTGAGCTGTCGTCTCCGCCTGACGACCAAATACGACTATATTATGGAAGTCTGTTGACTCTTGCTTCTGGTTATTTTTGTCTTTCCAAATCCGGTTAGTGGCTACTCCAAAGGAAGTTATGGATATACCCGAGGGTAAGGTCTTGAGCTCCGGATCACGAGTAAGATTACCGATGATAATGGCGCGGTTGAGATACATGTTGCTATTTTAGCATATTTTATTTCTCAATACTTTCCGATAATTTTGCCGGAGTAATTTCCGCTTCGGCGTCCTCGGACGTCGTAGTTTCTATCGCCATCGCCGTTCTGGCTTTGGCAAAAGTAAAAGTGGTTTCGCGCGGGGCTTTGATTAAGAGAAATCGTAAGATCTCTTCCATCTTTTCCACACCAGCTTTGATTATCGGGGCCTTAGCTTTATCGACCTCAAACTTAGTCCAACCCAAATAGGCATCAGAGACCACATAACGACTGGCACCAATGGTCTTTGACATTAAGTAAGCAAGAGTTTTCTTGATTGGCGCCTCGGCATCAATTTCTGTGCCGCCTGCTGCTGAAATTACTTTCCTAATAGCATCCGTGACATTGGAGAGTTTATCTTCCGGAATACTCGGCAAGATTAAGAAGCCCAATTCATAGACAGTTAATTCTCCTGCTTCACTTTCCAAATTTACCATAAGTTGAACTAGCCTATCATAAAAAGCGCGTTACTGACAAGAGCTTCACCCACCATCTTGTCATTCTCCCCTCTAATTTTGGCAATTTTGTTGACCACTTCGCTGACGTAACTCGGTTCATTACGTTTGCCTCGGTACGGTATCGGTGTCACGTATGGCGAATCTGTCTCTGACATAATCATGTTAAGAGGCACGGATTTAATGACTTCATCATAATCTCTGACAAACGTGATTACTCCCGTGAAAGAAACGGTAAATCCAATTTCAAAAAATCTTTTTGCGACCTCTATACTACCAGCGAAGAAATGCACATTGCCTCTGAGTGTTACGCCATACTTCTTCTTAACGGGCTCGAGAATTTCCAATAACTCTTCATAAGCATTGCGCGCATGGATCATGATGGGCTTATTATGGACAAGCGCGAATTTGACTTGATCCAAGAATAATTTTTTCTGTCTATCATAATCAATGTTTTTATCGGCATGAAAGAAATCCATACCACATTCCCCTATTGCTACGGTTTTCGGATGTTTGACTAATTTCTCAAATTTTTCTCTTTCAAAACTTTGACTGGGATTATCTACCGGGTGTATACCGATGCAAGCATAGATTTCTTCATACTTATCGGCCAAATCTACTGCCTTTTTTGAAGACTCAAGATCAGTTCCGATAGCAACAGTATAGGTATCGGCCTCCTTAAGCCGCGCGATTACTTCTTCCATATCCGAATTATACGCAGGAGCATTAAGGTGCGAGTGAATATCGAAATATTTAGGCATTAGTCTTTACGAGGGAAAAGTGGTGTATCCGGTTTCTTATTATCCTTGATAAGGGATTTTATTTTAGCTGAAGTTTCAGGCATAAGTGGATTTAAACAACGAGCTATTGAATAAAGCTTCGTAACAATATCAGTAATTATTTCTTTATCTTTTGATTCCCAAGGTTTTTTCTCCTGAATAAGAGAGTCCAGTTCCCCAATTTTTTGCCAGATATAATTAGCAGCCTTATTGATTTCAAATTTTTCTAAAATACCGAAGTATTCAGACATATCTTCCCATTCAGAAATAGTGACCGGACTCTTAAGATGCGCTTCGGCCATGGTCATTACTCGAGATACCAGATTCCCCAGCCCATTCGCCAAATTCGCGTTATAAGCGATTCTTAACTTCTCTCTCGAGATATCCATATCTTCGAATTGATTAAATTCGCGTGCTACAAAATAGCGCAGAGCATCAACCCCATACTCATCTATCACTTCCTGCGGGCTGATAACATTGCCAAGACTCTTCGACATTTTCTGACCTTCGTAATTTATGAAGCCATGTATGACAATTTGCTTCGATGGGGGCAGGCCAGCAGACATGAGCATCGCCTGCCACATGACCACTTGTTGGCGTACTTGGTCTTTGCCAGCAAACTGTACTACGGGCCAGTACTTGTTGAATTTATCCATATCATCGGGCCAACCGATAGTCGATATATAATTTACCAGCGCGTCAAACCAGACGTACATAACGTGTTTTTCGTCCCCGGGAACATCCACACCCCAGGGCATTTTTCCTTTGAGCCTAGAAATAGAAAAATCCCCCAATCCTCTCTCTATAAGAGCACGCATTTCGTTGAGGCGGGAATCTGGGATAACAAAGTTTAATTTTGTATCGTACAACTCAAGCAGTTTCTTCCCATATTTAGAAAGCCTAAAAAAATAATTCTCTTCTTCAATAATCTCAAGCTCTCTATTTGAATGAATTGGGCATCGACCATCTACCAGTTCAGAATCCGTCTTCTCCAATTCACAACCCACGCAGTATCTGATCTTATACTCTTTCTTGTAAATATCTCCAGCTTTTTCACAAAGTTTCCAAAACTCTTGCGTAGCTTTCTTATGTCGCTCCTCCGTAGTACGGATAAAACGAAGGTCTTCACTCAAACCTAGCAAGAACTGGAGATTCTTAAACTTTTCAGCAAGTTCATCAGTATAGGCTTGAGGAGTCTTATTTTCTGCCAGAGCTACTTGGTAAATCTTCAAACCATGCTCATCAGTCCCAGTATTAAAAAATACATCGGATTCTTGAATCTTTTTATAACGCGCTATGATATCAGCCTGGATAATTTCCATAGCAAAACCGATATGTGGCTCCGCATTGACGTAGGGCAGAGTGGTAGTTATGTAAAATGATTTCATTAAGAAGTCTCCGAGAGTTTGGCAATTTTGCGCTCCTCAAAATCAGAAATAAATTCCATAAGCGCGGCGGCTACTGGCACTGAGACAAGCACTCCAAGAAAACCAGCCAATGTGCCACCAATAACCAGAGAAACGATGGAAATAATGGGTGGTATACCAACCATTTTTTTAACCACCAAAGGATAAATGAGATGCCCTTCAAGTTGTTGAATAACGATATAAAGCCCGGCCACGATGAGAGCGATACTCATGCCGCCCCACGTATAAGCTATAAATATAGTGGGAATAGCCGCCAGGGTGGCCCCGACTAGAGGGATAAGCTCAAATACTCCGGCCAAAACCGCCAAGAGTAAGGCATGCGGCACACCTATAATGAGAAGGGAGAGATACACAAGCAGCGCCATCAGAGCCGATGATAGAAGTTGGCCCTGCATCCAAAGACCTATCTTATGCTGTGAACGCCGCCATAATCCGATAACATATCGTTCATGTTGCATCGGCGTAATCATTTTTAAAAACTTGCTAATACCGTCTTCTTGCGCCACTAAGTAGAAAGAGAGAACCAAAATGAGGACGAAATTGAAAATTCCGCCGAAAATCAAGGAAGCGCCTGAAAATATACCTTGAGAGAGAAAGGCGGATAGAGAATTCAATTGCGCGCTTAATTCTCTGATTAAAACGGGGGTGTCAAAACCTCCAAACAGATTTTGGGTTCTAAACAAATCCGAAAGAATGCCACCGTTTGTAATGGAATTTGAATATATTGTTAGAGTTCTGATAAAACTCGAAATCTCACCAGCCAGAGGCAGAAGTAGAAAGTAGAAAAGACCGACAAACACTAAGGCGGAAATCAAATAAACCGAGAGTACCGCGGGTAAGCGTGGTATATTTCGTTTCTTTGCCACGGCCACCGCAGGTTCTATTGCCGAAGCGATAACAATAGATGAAATAATAATCAAGATGAAGTCGCTGACCAGATACAGTGCATAAACTATAATCACTACGACTGCACATCTTATCCAGCTATCGAAAGTAATTTCCCATTTCTGTATATCATCTTTCATACGATTATATTAGCACTCTTTAAAAGAAAGGACCTTTTCAATCACCCTCTGGTCAACCACATTGCCGACAACAGCCAAATTAAGCTTGTCGTTTCGGAAAATATCTTTGGCCACCTCCATGATATTTTTAGCGGTGGCTTTTCGGATAGCGTCCTCAAATTCTTGGGGTGTTTTTAATTTACCGGTAGTAATTTCCTGATCAACATAAAATCCAGCGATCGAATCCGTAGTTTCGAGATTCAAATATAGATGACCGACATGATGTTCTTTGGCCTTTTGTAGTTCTTCATCAGAAACGAGAATGCGAGAGAGTCTGTTGCATTCTGCCAGAAGAACTTTTACCACTTCTTCAATGCGCGAGACATTAATGCCAACAGAAATAGCAAGGACGCCGTGATCCGTACTCTCGTCATATTCGGCTCTAACGTAATAACAGGCGCCCATTTCATCGCGCAATTTACTAAATAGACGTGATGACATTCCTTGACCCAAAATTTCGGCCAACAAAGTCAGAGCGGGAATCCTTTTATCCTTAGCGCGATAAGCGCGAAAGGCCATTATCATATGAGTCTGATCAGTCTTTTTTCGATAAACCAGAAGTCCGGGTGTTTTTTGTGTCTCTCTTACCGGTAGTTTGGAAATCTTTTTATTTGTAGAGATATCTTTAAAATTCTTTTTTACTTCTTTGAGTACGGACTGTTCGCTGACATCTCCCGCCACAATCACAATAGTCTTAGACGCTACGTAGTGCCTGTTTCTATAATCAACAAAATCCTGACGTTTGAACTTTTTTATATTTTCCCGCGGACCAAGAGTGCTCCGGCCGGCCGGCACATCGCCGTACATAAGTTCCGCAAGCACATACCCGACTTTACGCTGTGGCAAGTCTTCGTACATGCTAATCTCTTCCAATATTACCCCTCTCTCCTTCTCTATATCATCTACTGGCAAGGTGGGATTTAGATACAAATCAGAAACAATTTCCAATAATTTTGAGAAGTATTTCTTGGCCGCCTTCGCGTAATAGCCGGTAAATTCGTTAGAGGTGAAAGCATTATTCTGCGCGCCCAGACCATCCAACTCTTTGGCTATATCAGCGACTTTCGGTCTCTTCGTTGTGCCCTTGAAACACATATGCTCCAAGAAATGCGAAAGGCCGTTTTCGGTCTTAGTTTCATAGTTTGAACCGGTTTCAACCATGACCAAAACCGTTACCGCCGGATTATTTTTCACCGGTACGGTAATAATTCTCAAACCATTCGGAAGCGTTATCTTTTTAAAATACATCGCCTGATGAGTGTACCAATAATTCCGCGGATCCGCCACCCACATCTAATTCATGCGACCGTGAGCTATAGATGTATAGACTATTTGAGTTTGGAAACTAGATCAGATATAGAAATCCTTTCTTGTCCACCTGTATCACGATCGCGGAGAGTAACCGTGTCATCCTCCAGAGTCTCAAAGTCTATGGTGATGCAGAACGGTGTGCCGATTTCATCTTGTCTTCTGTAGCGCTTGCCAATATTGCCGTTATCGTCAAAGACTGCGGCTCCTAGCTGCTTGCTTCTAGCTTCTAGCTTTAGATTCTCATACACTTCTCGAGCTTTCGAGACCAATTCCGGTTTATTCTTAAGAAGCGGAAACACTGCCGCCCGAACCGGCGCGATATTTTTATTTAGTTTGAGATATGTTCTTGGTTCTCCACCCAATTCATCTTCCGTATAGGCAGACAAAAGAACGGCCAGCATCGTGCGGTCAACGCCCAAAGAAGGCTCCACAACGTGTGGAACAAATCTTTTCCCCGCCTCTTCATCAAAATAATCCAGATTGTGATTTTTTAGATCAAAATCGGTGCGATATGCCAGACCCCATAATTCACTTCTTCCAAATGGGTAGTCGAACTGAAAATCAATGGTCCGCTTAGAATAATGGGCTCTATCATTTTGTGATACTTCCAGCTCATGAACCTTTTCTATGCCGACTTCCCTTGCAAAACTATTCATTATTTCTCTCCAGTTTTCAAAGTGTTCGCTCCATTCTTCTTCTTTGATGAAATACTCTACTTCCATTTGTTCAAATTCCCTTGAGCGGAAAACGAAATCCCGCGGAGAAATTTCGTTTCTAAACGCCTTGCCAATTTGACCCACTCCGAAAGGAAGTTTGGGATGATGAGCATCAACTAAATTTTTAAAATCCGCGAAAATGCCTTGCGCCGTTTCTGGACGTAGGTGAGAAGTTATCACCTCATCCCCTGTACCAACCTGAATTTTAAAAATTTCATTGCCAAAATTAGACACGTGACCAGATGATTCCAAGACTTTGGGATTACTTATAATCGAAGTGTCTGTGATAAACATGTCATTACGATCAAATATAAATCTCTGCTTCCATAAACACTTGATGTTCTCTTTTAACATTGAACCGTAATGACCATAATTCCAGAAACCAGAGAAACCGCCATAGATTTCTGAACTAGGATAAATAAACCCCCGCCTTTTGCAAAGCGAGACTATTTTCTCCATTATCCCTAGTTCTTTGTTCATTATGGTTGTTTGGGCTTCACCACGATATCATCTCCTTGGATAAAGGCCGGGTCACTCGTGAGACGGGTAGTTAAAGAAGAACCGTTGATGTTCACAGTCTCTCCGGTCACCATGTCTCGGCCCGAGAAAACAATACCAGTAACCAAACTCGGCGCCATACCAATCTGATTCAGAGACGGGACCAGAGATATTTGGAAAGCCAATTCTCTCGGAGCGAAAGAGAAGCCGGTATCGGAAGCCAGCGCGCCTAGATTCCAAGTGACAAGATTGAATGCCGGATCGTAAGAAATGTCTTCACTCGTGAAGCTCGAGGCCCCCAGCCAACTGACACCTTGGCCTAAACTGGCGGTCACTTTCGCATCCGTCAAATCGCCTCGAGTATTACCGACACTAAAGACAATGGAATAGGTAGTGCTTTCGCCCACCATCGGTGGAAGAGGACCACTATTGGCAAAAGGACCCAACGATCGAAGTACTTTGGAAGAAAAATTGACCTGCGACGATATTCTTACGGTGCGAGTATCTCTTGCTAGTATTGTTCCCTGCCCGACAGTATCAACCGGCACCCCCGTCATCAAAAAATTAAGCGTAATGTCATTATTGACACCTCGCGACAAAGACAGGCTCGGCAATGAAGAGAAATCTAGAGTAACTTGACCACTCTCCCCTGGGGCAAGCTCGGGTAGACCGGAGCTATTTTTCAAACTCCAAACAACTTTTGAATCTCCGGAATCATAGAGACCGCCGCTCCCCACTCGAACAGAGAGTTTGTCCAAAGCCACGCCCGAGAGAGTGGCTTCTAAACGAGGGTTAAGTAATTTGTCCGGAAGATTATTTGTAAATCTAATAGACGCGCGAGTCGTGCGAGCGGCCGGAGCCACGTAAGTTGAGACATTCTCTCCGTTGAATAAAACGTCTAATCCGATGGATGGTCTATCTATCACAATCGTATCCAAGAGAGAAATGATGACTATCTTTAAATTATTATCCGCATTGAGAGAATCCGAAACGCCCGCATAAAACCGGAAGGTTCTCTCCTCCTTATCTTCGCCCACAAGTTGCCCGCGAATAAAAATTGTCTTCTTGCTTCCGGGAATTAAATCTCCCAAGGACCAAAGATTATCTTCACTCGCCGACTTTTGAGATGAGTCAATAACGCTGTATCCGTGCGGGTACTCTGTTTTTAAAACAACGTTTTTAAGCGTCTCGGTGGCATTCAAAGCCACAGAAACCTTGGTGGTAAAAGGTTCTCCGGACACAATAGACTGAGGATTCTCCACAGTGAGCAGAATCGGAGAATTACCTATGACAACCTCAAAGACTTTGTCTTTGTAAAAAGTGGCATTCGAACCCTTCACTTTATATTCAACAGAAAGTTTTATCTCTTTAATTTCTCCGGAAGGACCAAGGAGGACTACGCGCGCGTTACGAACAGTCTCGGTGCCGGCCCCTATCACCCCCAGAGTGTCTTTGTTGTCTGGATTACGGCTGCCTTGCGGATATTGTATTGAAAGATTGGCAAATTCAAGATCGGCGTTATTTCTATTTGAGATGGTAATACCAAGCCCAAGTGTGTCCCCGGCCGGTATAGAAGTCGGACCAAGCACGCTGATATCGACATTCTTGGAAGAAACGAAATTTGCGCCACCGACAAAAATAAAGCCGCTAATGCCGATGGCCGCGGCAAAAAACAAGAGAGCCAGAACAAAAATTTTTTTCATAAAAAGACCGACCTTAGGAGGTACGCGTTCATGTTTAAGCATCTCGTCGAGTTCCGGGGTTTGCCACCCCTCTTCAATATCGGCCCCGCCAGCCGGTGGGTCCAACTCCTTAACCGGGTGGCGTTTATCTAACGGATCCCGATAACGAGTACGGGAATAAAGTTTGTCGTTCAACTTCTCAATTCTGCCTTTGTCCTGCTCGTCCATAAAGTCTTTTGATTATAACATTCCTACAAATGGCTAGCCCGTAGTCCCGCATTTATTGCCTTGATCAGAGATTTTTTGTCCAAAGCCATATCTGATTCTTTGAGATATCCCAGATGGAAAAGGATTTTGGAGACCAGATTGGTTTCAAACATTTCGTCGTAGAGCTCGGGAGACAAAACGCTTTTCTCCACGGCATCAAAAAGTTCCGGGTTTGGCGCTTCACCTTGAACAAGTTTTTCAATCAGAGCCAAGGGTCTTGCAATCGCAGGTGCTGAAGAAATGCTTTGAACGAATTCCGCCGAAGTTAATCGCCAATAATCTTTACCCTTCACAAATGAGATCATAGAAAGCGAAAAGGGTTCTAGATTCCCCCGAAGTTTGGAATTCTCCTTACGCACCCCGATAGCCGCTGCGCGCACTAGACCGAGGTCGCGGGTCATAATGCTGTAGATCCTGTCGGCTTCCCGTATCGGCCTTTCGGAGAGCACAATCCCTTTAGTTGTGTATATATGATAAGACACGGAGTTAATTTGCAATTTTCAATTTCTAATTTTCAATTAAATTCAACGTTCGTCGCCTTCTCTATTTCAGTTTTGTGTTTAAGGAAAAATTCTTCTTCGCTAACTGGTATGACAAATTTCATCTTATCGCCCGGCTTCAACCCTTTCTCTTTACGGATATCCTGGATAGCGCGTATTGCATCACGCACCCCTCCTTCTTCAATTAGTTCCAGTGTAAGATTGGTATTTAGCTCAACTTCGGACGCAAGATTTACGTTTACGGTAACATGTTTTACATTCAGCTCATCTCGAATTAATTCCAGAAATTCTTTTCCTAATTTCTTGTTCTTTATTCTTAACTCACTCAATGGCTGACGGACTTTGATATTGGCCTTTGAGCGAGCTTCCAAGGCGAGAGATGCCAAACGCCGAGTTTCTTCCATATTTTTTAGAATTTTCGTGTCAGATGACTTAAATAATGCGAGTAATGATTTTTTATCTCCCGGCCAATTACACAGATGTACGCTTTCCGGATCATTTTTACCCCGCAACTTTAGATAAATATCTTCCGCAATAAAGGGCGTAAATGGAGCAAGAATTTTGGCCAAATTTAGCAATATTTCTCGTAATTTAGGTAAAGCCCCGGGCCTAGTTCGCGAACGACGCAGATACCAGGTGGACAAATCATCTATAAAATCAGTTATAGGCCGACTTGCCCTATCAAGTTCATATTTGTCCAAGCTTTCTGTTACATTTGTAATTAATTGAGTCAGACGAGCATCAATCCAACGATCTAAAGTATTTTTAGTCGCAGTATTTTTGATATCTTGCTCCGCTGCATACAATTCGTAAAAACTAACAATATTTTCCAGCCGTGTGAGATTTTTCTTGGCAACTTCATCCAAACTTTTTTCCGAGAAGGCCAAGTCTTCGGCACGAACGGCGGGAGAGGACATCAGATAATATCGCAGGGCATCAGCGCCATATTTGTCTAAGATATATGTGGGTTCGGGATAATTTTGCAGCCGCTTGGACATCTTTTTGCCATCCTCGGCCAAAATTAACCCATTCACCACTACTTGCCGATAAGGCGATTTGTTAAAAAGCGCTACACCAAGCACACTCATGGTATAAAACCATCCGCGCGTTTGATCTAATCCTTCAGCGATAAAGTCGGCCTGTAGAAAGTTTTTTGCTTCGCGCGAGGCAAACGGCACAGAACCAGAATCATACCAAGTATCAAATATCTCTTTAACTCGCGTGTATTCTTCGCCGTCTTTAATAAGCAAAATTTTGTCAATATGCGGTATATGTAAATCAAGTTCAAATGTTTCGTTATGAGGATATGGAACGAAGTCAAGTTCTCGCACTTCGCCAGTATAGATCATGTCGCCGACAAGAGTTCTGATCGGATCTCCATGCGAGATTAGGAGTATTTTTTTATTGACGTAATTTTTCTCAACGTCAAACACAAAATCGTGCATGCGCCGACCAATCGCCTCTATCTCTTCTTTCGGACTTTTCTCTCGCAAACGTTCGTCGATAACAAAATCTTTATTCAAAATCTCGGCAGTCTCTCGCGCGCGCAAAAACGGGGAACAAAAAACCATGTCAATATTATCCGTATTAACCCGCGCGGTCTCTCTTCTGCCATTTTTAGTCAGGTGATTATCTGGATCACCGGTCAGATCAAGAATATTTTTAACATTACTCTCCGCTTCACCGTGACGCATTACAAAATATTTATTGCCACTTTTCTTAGTATATTTTTTGAGCGTTTCAATAGAATCTATCACAATCCTTTTGGAACCATCCGCATTCTGCCAGACCGGCAGAGGCGTACCCCAGAAACGCGAGCGTGAGATCGCCCAATCCCTAGCCCCTTCCAGCCATTTACCAAAGCGGCCATCGCGAATATCTTTTGGCACCCATTTAACATTTTTATTATTTTTAACTAATTTATCTTTAAGTTTAATCACTTGCACGAACCAGGAGGAAGAAGCGTAGTTCAGAAGTGGTGTATCACAACGCCAGCAATGCGGATAACTATGAACGATTTTTTCCTTGGCAAAAAGAGTGTTTTTGCCGGCTAGATATCTGATTATTTTGATATCAGTAGCTTGGTGGTCATCTTTCGGTTTCGCTAATTCGCCCACAAAATCTTTTACCTCCGATTTAAACCTACCGTCGGCGCCAACATGTTGAAGGAAGGGCAACTTTTCTTTGAGCGAAAGATTGTAGTCATCTTCACCGAAAGCAGGAGCGATATGCACAATACCCGTGCCATCCTCTAAAGTCACAAACTCTGCCCCGTACACTTGTGATTCTTTTAAGTAATAATCGAACAATGTCTTGTACCTTTTGCCCACCAGATTGCTGCCTAATATTTGTTCCGGATCAGAACCCGGATATTTACCAGTATCAAAAAACTTTTTTGATACAATCAGAGTGTCTCCGGCCCAACGATATTTAACATATTCGATATCTGGATTGACTGCCAAAGCCGCATTTCCCGGAAGAGTCCACGGGGTAGTCGTCCAAGCCAAAAGATACGTCCCAGGCTCATCAACTAATTCAAATTTCACGTAAACCGATATATCAGTGATATCCTTATAACCTAAATTAACCTCAAAATTTGAAAGAGTTGTTTCGCAACGCGGACATAGGTGCATGGATTTAAACCCTTGATACACCAATTTTTTTTCATAAAGTTGTTTGAAAGACCACCAGACGGATTCCATATAACCAGTGTTCATCGTTTTGTAGGAATTTTCCATATCCACCCAGCGACCGGTACGTGGAATAATTTCTTTCCAATCTTTTTCAAAACGAAAAACACTTTCTCTGGCGCGCTTATTAAATTCGGCTACACCGAATTTTTCTATATCTTTTTTCGTCTCCAATCCCAGCTCTTTCTCAATTAGATTTTCAATAGGTAAACCGTGGCAATCCCAACCCCAGCGGCGCAACACATGGAAGCCCTGCATCGTTTTGTATCTCGGGATGACATCCTTGATGGTCCCGGCCAAAATGTGCCCGTAATGAGGAAGGCCGGTGGCAAATGGCGGCCCATCATAAAACACAAATTCGCCCTTCGGAGCATTCTTCTCAAGAGTTTTCTCAAATATTTTATTTTCTTTCCAGAATTGAAGAATTTTTTCCTCTCTTTGGGCTCGTTCGGACCTGCCTCGCGTTGACGAGTCCTCGCGAGTCAAGGCGGGCTTCTCTTCGTTTGTCATATTTCGCCCATTTTAACACCTTTTTTACGTTCGTTACATCTTTTCGGGAGCTGGAATACCAAGAATAGTTAGGCCATTTTTCATGACAATATTAAATGCCTTGACGATGGCCAAGCGGTACGGAGATTCAGGCGAACTATCAATAATCTGCTCATGCGCGTAGAAATTATTGAAACTACCGGCAAGTGCGGTGAGATATGTAGTGATGTAATGCGGTGCGTAATCTCGACCCGCCCTCTCGACTATTTCCGGAAATCTGTATAAAAGTTTCTCTACTTCATGAGTATGTCTTAAGGTCTGACCTTGAGAATTCGTATTTAAGGTCAGACCTTGGGCATCAGCCTTTTCAAGCAGTGAATTAGTACGCGCGTAGGCATACTGCAGATACACACCAGAATCACCTTCTGTAGAAACAGATTTCTCAATATCAAAAACAATATCATTACCTATCGCCTGCCGCAAAATCATATATTTAATAGCTCCGATAGCCACGGCCTCATCACCCTTCACCTTCTTTTTAATCTTATCTATCAACTCCTCGGCAGTAATGACATCACCCGTGCGAGAAGACATCTTCCCTGTAGGCAAACGTAACATGCCGTGTGAAAGGTGTTTCAATTTACCCTTCAAATTAGGAAAAACTTCCCCTGTTGCCACCTCAACCACGTTGAAGAATGCATCTTGTTCGTTACCAGTAATTGTTAGGGACTGATCAAACGGAAAAGTCTGTTGCTTTATCTTTGCCAGACCAATTTCTTTCGCCTCATAAGTCGGTAGTCCTTCGGAATTTAAAAATACTCTCGTATGAAGCCCGACCTTTTCTCCCTTATAAACTACCGCCCCCTCACTTTCTTCAAAAACCGTACCAAGATTATCAAGCACTAATTTCTTACCAATCTCCGCAGTCTCACTTTCAAAAAACGAGTAATCAAACTTACTGCCTAATTTTTGATAAATTTTTTCAAACTCGTTAAGAGACTTCTTCTTGCCCACCTCATATTTCATGCTTATATCCGAATCTGATTTTTCATATATTTTCTTATTGATCTCTTGTATTTCTGTCTTGGCCGCCTGATCTTCCTCAAATGCTTTTGCTCCCAGAGCGTAATCTCCTTTCCATAAGGCCTTGGCCACATGCATACCCACGTCACC
>Ga0209541_10009990_pt1 | contig 15241 bp, 21 predicted proteins | sample RifCSPlowO2_01_FD_184027 | JGI IMG/M metagenome (GOLD analysis project Ga0209541, IMG submission 184027) | Groundwater microbial communities from Rifle, Colorado - Rifle CSP2_plank lowO2_0.1 (SPAdes) (version 2) | ecosystem: Environmental > Aquatic > Deep subsurface > Groundwater | place...
GATTTATTAGGTAGAGCTGTACTAAGGATTCCATATTTAGGGTGGGTTAAAATAGGATTTATGGCTATATTCGGGAGGTAAGAAATGTTATTCTGTCCAAAGTGCAAAGCAATTTTAACGCCGAAGAAAACAACAACTGGAAAAACAAAGATGGCGTGCCTTTGTGGTTACTCTACTAAAGAAAAAGAAAAACTAATCCTAAAAGAAAAAATAACTGTTGACAAAAAAGACGAAATAAACGTAGTTGAGAATGATATAAGAGCAGATCCAAAAACAAAAGTAGATTGCCCTAAATGCGGGCATAAAGAAGCTTATTATTGGTTACTACAAACCCGAGCTGCAGATGAACCAGAAACTGCCTTTTACAGATGTATTAAATGCTCTCATCAGTGGAGAAGCTACGACTAAACAAAAAACCTTTTATATTAGTTATCTGTTTTAATATCTAATGGTAGATTTATTAATAAGGCCAGTTATACTAATCGGTCTCATTATTGGTTTGTACGAACTATTTGCAGTCCATGCAGATATGAACTTTAGAGGATCTCATTGGTTCGGTCATGGTTTACATGCAACAATATTAGCCTTGATTGCAGTATTTATAACAATGAATACTGAATATTTTTTAGCAGTAACAGGTTTAGGTGCAACTGAAATACCTTTAATAACAAGCCCTATAATAATAAGGATACTCATAGGTTTGTTTATGGTGGTAAAGGTTCATGCTGTATCTGCTATTGGCGGAACAAGATTAGCATCAGCAGGTTTAGCAGAAAAATGGTCGCATAGCTTGATTGTAGGTGTATTAATTGCAGCAGCTCCTTACATCTGGGGCTGGGTTGGTAATGCCTTACCGTCTTGGTTACAATAGGTAGTGATTGGGGGAAAATGAAACTTGTATTAGCAGAGCCAAAATATCTAAAAGATAGTATTTCAGTAATATCTGACTTAGTTACAGATGTTAATCTAAGTGTAGATAAAGATAAACTTGAACTCATTGCAACAGATCCGGCAAATGTAGCAATGGTTAATTTTAAACTTCTATCTTCAGCTTTTATAGAATATTCTGTTGATAAATTAACTAAATTCGCAATTAACTTAGATAGCTTAAAACAAGTATTGAGAAGAGCAAAACCCACAGACACAGTAGAAATGAGTTTAGATGATGAGAACAATAAATTAAGATTAACATTGAAAGGAGATTCAAAAAGAACCTTCAATATAGCTTTATTGCAGTCAGAAAATGAAGAGCAAAAACTGCCTAAATTAAACTTTCCATTAACAATATTAACAAAAACATCTTACTTCGATGAGGCTATTGAAGATGCGGGAATAATAGGAGAATCAGTGTCATTAATTACAGATAAAAAAGGTTTTATAATAACATCAGAAGGTACAACTAGCAACGCAAAAGTAGAAATTCCATCAGATGACAGCACTAAAATTTCAATCAACACTGAAAATAAGGTTAAATCAAAATATTCTATAGAATACTTAAAGAAAATGATTAAAGCATCAAAGTTGGCAGAAGAAGTTTCAATACAATTTGCTGAAGACTATCCTTTAAAGCTAGATTATTTGATTAAAGATAAACTAGCCTTAAGCTTCATATTAGCTCCAAGAGTTAATAACGATTAATAATCCCTTTATTTTTTGATGCGCCAATATGATTAAACCTCTATTCTACCAATCATTCATTATAGAAAGAGTTATATAGTAGACATATAGTTAACTATATATGACCCAAACAACAATTATTTTGAATAAAGAAACTGTAAAACTTTTGAAGGAAGCAAAGGAATATCCTAGGGAAACCTATAATGAACTATTAAGGAAGATGATAAAAATATTTCTTGAAGCAAAAAAAAGAAGCCAGTATGACGAATTTTTGCATAAAATACAACAGCCGAAGATGCAGGAATTATGGGATAATAAAGAGGATGAGGCTTGGGAAAATGCATAAGCTTGGAGAGGTTGTTCTTGCAGAAATTCAATTTGCAGATTCCCCAGATATTAAAACAAGACCTGCAACAGTGCTGTTTGAGGAATATGGAAATATTGTTGTAGCAGGGATAACAAGCAACTTAAAAATGGGCGGAATTCCATTATCAAAAAAAGAAGGTGCTGTAAAAGAAAGCGTAATCAAACTGAATTATATATTTACAATTTCAGAAAAGATGGTCAAAAAGATTCTTTTTTCCTTGTCAAATGAAAAGAAAAAAATTATTGTAAATGAGTTTATTAAGAAGTTATCAGCATAACCATCTTTTTAGTTAATATCTCCTTAACCGTATGAATAAACCCAGTTAATGCAACAGAGCCACTACCACCAAAACCTTTATATATATTCTTTCTTAAATTTATAACTATGCAAAAAAGAGGTCAGGCAACTATTTTCATTATTATCGGTATAGTGATTTTAATTGCTATAATTCTCATATTTTCTTTGAGAGGGAGTTTGGTAGCAGAGCAAATTTCTCCAGAGGATGCAAGAGAGATTTTAACTGCTCAATTAAATCCAATAGAAGAGCATATTGAAGAATGTATATCCCAAGTAGCCCCAGAGGGTATAAAAAATTTAGCCTTACAAGGAGGAACATTTACTCCAATAGATTATACAGTCTACAATGGAAATAACGTTCAATATCTTTGCTATAAAGAACCTGGCACCTTAACTTGCATACAAAAACCTTTAACAAGAGCAAATATAGAATCACAAATATCTAATTATGTTAAAACTCAAATCTTTACTTGTTTAGACCTGTCTCAATTTGAAAAAGATAAAAGATTTAAATTTACGAGAGGACAATTAAATGTCAACACACATATTGATGACAATACAGTGCAGGTAAATGTAAATTATCCGATAACATTATTAAGATCTGGTGTAAAAACTACAATAGAAGACTTTTCTACAAATTTAAGAATGCCTCTTGGAAAAATGATGGACTTATCTATCAATATAATCAATTCAGAAATAGAAACAGGAGAATTTGATAACATTGATTACATGGTAAGAAATAAAGGAGAGATTCTTGTAGAAAGGCACACACCTTATCCAGACGAAGTTTATGTTTTAAAAGCAAGAGACGGCAGCTTAGTATTCCAGTTTGGTATTGAAGGTGAATCAGCCATATAATGTTAACTATGAAATCCAAGATATTTTTATCTTTAGTAATAATATCCTCGGTCTTTTTAATTATAATTCTTTCTGCAGAAGTAAAAGCTGCACAAGTTTGTTGTGAAGAAACAAAGAGCGGAGATTTATGCAAATATGCAGATGAGAGTAATTGTGCTCCAGGAGCATTAAAAGCTTCGACAACTTGTGAGCAGACTAGTTTCTGCCAGTTAGGGTGTGGTGTTTCAACAGAGGAAGGCCTGTGTTTTGAAAACACGCCAAAGGCTCTAGCTACATCACAAGATATCACTTGGGTAGAAGATGCAACCTGTGACATTCCTCAATGTCAAAAAGGTTGCTGCGTCCTTAATAATCAATATTCTTTTATAACGCAGGCAAGATGTAAGAAGGAAACATCGGTCTTCCCAGATCTGAAATTAGACTTTAGGGAAGAGATTACTACAGAACAAGCTTGTCTGGAAGAAGCATTAGCAACAGAAGAAGGTTGCTGTGCTATAGATCAAAATACATGTAATTTTGGAACAAGAGCAGAATGTTTAGAGCTTTCCGGAGGAGATGCTAGCAAATTTAAGAAAGACACTTTATGTAGTAATGAAAAATTAAGTTGTGAATGTACGCCAAAGCATCGTCTTGGAATCTTGCCTGGAAAAGAAGATGTTTATTGGTTTGACTCTTGTGGAAATCCAGAAAATGTTCTTGATTCAGCAAAACCATACACTGGTTTTGTTGAAGATCCTGCGTGTACAGCAAAGATAGACGATACCAGTTGCGGAAACTGTGATTACAGCTTAGGAACTGTTGGTGCAGAAGTAGATACTCCTAACGGGTTTGCTTGTGTCTCGGTAAATTGTGCAACAACAACAAAAGATCCAAACACGCCAGGAACAGGAGTTCCTAGACTGAATGGAGCATCTTGGTGTGTATTTGATGACAACAAAGGGCCAGGACAAGATACTGTTGGATCAAGATACCACAGATACAGTTGTATTCTGGGAAAAGAAGTTAGAGAAGAATGTGCAGATCTTAGGCAAGAGTTCTGTGTTCAAGGAGAAAAAATAACAGAAATCGGAAGCTTTACAGAAGCAAAATGTAAAGCAAATAACTTTGAGTCATGTACAACCATAGCTAAGCAAAAAGATTGTGAATCAGGCTTAGTAGACTGCCAATGGTTGCAAGATAAATGCGTTCCTTTAATTTCTCCAGGAGCAAAATTCTGGGAAGACGGCGCAATAGGCAATTGTGCTCAAGGATCAGATACTAAAACTTTTGTGTATGAAAGAGGCAGTAAACCTACAGCTGAAATTGAAAACTGGATAGCTCAAAAATCCGCAGTATGCAACACTTTAGGAGATTGCGGAGATAATGTTAATGTTATAGGTGTAAGAGGATCGTCAGAATTTGGAAATTCAGAAAATATAGATACCTTTGAGAAGAAAGAAAAGTTTTTTGAAGCCTTAACAAAAAGTAGTTTAGTTAAGTATGGTTTTCCTTTATTAGGAACTGTTGTTTTGCTCCAAAGCATTCAGCCCATTAAGGCTACAACAGAATCTCTTCTATCTACTCGTTTGTTAGGGGGAGCAGGAGAAAGCATCGAGGGTCCCTTTGGGTTGTATGGGAATAAAATAAAAGCACTGCCATTAGGTTCTAATAAATTACCGGTTCAAAACCCTGCTGGAGACGACTTTTTATTTACTCAGGGTAACAAAGCGTATAGCTTAACAGCAGAACAAGCAAATGAAATAATTCAGGAAGTTGAAAAAACAACTATTACTGAAAAACAGCTTGGTGAATTTAAACATATAGGGGATGTTGTTGACCCTAAAGATCCAACTAAATATATCTCTGCAGAACCAACCATCTCTATTGGCAACTTCATCACCATAGCTGCAGCAGCATATGCTCTTTACACTTTGTACGACTCTTATTTTGGAAGGGAGAAAGAGAAAAAGGAATTAATAGTATCAGTAACATGCTCTTCATGGCAGGCTCCAACTGGAGGAAAAGATTGTGAGAGATGTGATGATAACCCAACCAAGCCTTGTACAGAATACAGATGCAAATCTCTAGGCCAATTATGTGAATTAATAAATGCAGGAACTGGAAATGAAACATGTGTGAATATAAGCCCAAAAGATTCAACATCTCCTGTAATAACACCAAATGAAAATGCCCTGCAAAAAAGCAACAAACTAACAAAAACTACATTCCCTGGAGGATTTGAGGGATTTAAAATAAATGAATTAATAGAGCCTTACTCTCCAGTATCATTTGGCATATTAACAGATGAGCCAGCACAATGTAAACTGTCTTTCCAGCAAGGAATTGCATATGAAACTATGAAAGAAAACTCTGTATTTTTTGGAGATAATTTATTTACAATAGACCACAGGATAGCATTAAACCTCCCTTCAGATGCAGCAACAAATGAACTGGCAATAAAAAATGGTGGTTTATATACCTTATATGCAAGATGCCAGGATAATGGTGGAAACACAAATGATAAAGATTACTTTATACAATTCCAGATAAAAGCTGGTCCAGATCTAACAGCGCCTGCAATAGAATTTGCTTCATTACCACCAAATGCACAAATACCTCATAATGCAACAAAAACAGACTTTTCAGTTTTCCTAAACGAGCCAGCAGAATGCAGATATGCCTTCAATGATAGAGATTATGATCAAATGACAAATGATTATACCTGCTCATCAACAATAAGTCCTGTATTTTACGGAACTTATGAGTGTAAAACAGAATTAACAGGCTTAAATCCAGAACAAGACAACATAATTTACACAAGATGTAAAGACAAACCAGGAGCAGTAGAAACAGAAAGAAATGAAAGGTCAGAGTCGTACATCAGGGTTCTAAAGCCATCAGATCCATTAAAGATAGTTTCACTAAGTCCCTCAGGCCAGGTATACCAAGACTCAGCAACTTTAGAAGTAAAAACAGCTGATGGAGCAGAGCAAGATGGAACAGCACAATGTGGATATAGTAGAACACAGTCAAACTTTATTTTATTCGCACAGACAAATACCTCAATACACATACAAAACTTAGTAAAGCTCCCAAAAGCAACCTATACTTATTACATCCAATGTATAGACTTAGCAGATAATATTGTAAGTGATAAAATAGGATTTGAAATTACAGTTGATAACAAGCCTCCAGAGATAATAAATATTTACAAAGATATGACAACAGCAACACAGTTATTACACCTAGTAACTGACGAGCCATCTATTTGTGAATATTCAACAACAGGAAGATTAGAGATTGGAGGAGGTAAATTAATGACAGGAACAGATGTAACTGAACATGATGCTGTTCTAGATTCTGATACATACTACATAAGATGCAAGGATACAGCAAATAACCAAATGCCTTTAATTACCCTGTATCTATAAAAATGAATAAAGCACAAATTCAAGCAATGCCTTTCATCTATATTTTTGCTTTAGTTGTTGGCGCTTTAATCTTTGTTTTTGGTTTAAAGTATGCATTTAGCCTGCAAGCTTCTGGAGAGCAGATAGAACTGGGAAGATTTAGGCTGGATGTAGAAAGGGAAGTTTCTTTTATCTATAACTTGGATACTGGCTCATCATCGGAAGTAAAATTAAGGACTCCAACAAAGATAAAAACCATTTGTTTTACAGATCCGGAAAAAGAAGTTAGAACAACAGACCAGCAATTTAGGGATTTATTATTCCTTAATCCAAAAAATAACTTCTTCATCATATCGGAAGATCCATCGCAGGATAAATCATTTTATGTTGAACATTTGAAATCAGACACAAACCCCTTTTGCATACAGCCAAAAGGAGAATTAAAAGTGATATTTGAGAATAAAGGAACTTATGTTGCCCCGACAAAATAAAAGAGGTGTTGATGTAGTATTTGTTTGGATTTTTGTAATCATTGCTGGCGCGGTTATAATAGCTTTTTTTGTTTCATTCTCACTCAAGCATGCAGAATCCTCTACAACTGTAACTAACATAAGATACTTAGATACAGTCTCTAGTATAATAACAACGTTCGCAACTTCTTTAGAAGCAGATAAAACCATTAACTTGCCTACTAAAGTAGAAGTTTTTTTTCACTGTGATGGATTGTTCATGATAACTGATAATAAAGAATTTAATAAGCAGATACCAAACCACATTGTATTTGGAACTGAAAAAATAATTGATGATAAGATTTTATTATGGACTCTGCCTTGGAAACTTCCTTACACAATAACAAATTTAATCTATGCAACCTCACCCCATATAAAATATTTTTTAATATATAACTCAGAATCAAGAGCCTTTGTTGATCAGATTTCTTCAAAGATTCCATCAAGATTTTTAGTAGAAACAATTGATGTTGATAATCTAAATTTAGAAAAGATTGATAATGACGCTAAGCTAAGATCTTACTACAAAAACAAATTTGTTTTCTTTACAGCGCCCAAAAAATTAGATGAAATATCCAATATGGAAACTCCTTCATCTGTAGTTGAGATAAAGCCAGGAGATTATGGTGATGTAGTATTCTATGAGGATGGAATGCAAAAAGCCTCACAGCATATTGGTAACGAAATTATTTATGGAGCTGTTTTTGTAGATGATTACGATAACTATGCCTGTTTGCTGGAAAAAACCATGGATAAGGTTGCACAAATCACCTCTATTTACTCAGAAAAAGCAAGATTGTTAGTAATTAAGTCAACAAATCAATGCTTATACCAGGAAATCAAAACAACCCTGGATAAACAAACACGATTTGCACAAGTTTTAAATATCCCGGAAGTGTATAAAACTTCACAATTCCTAATAGATGAGAATAGGCTATTAGATAGTCAAGATTGTTCATTGATATTTTAAAAAAAGAGGTAATAAATGAAAAAACCAAAAGCATATTTCATGATTTTAATTTTATTAACTTCTATCTTTACTGTTGCTTTAATCAATCCAAATCCAGTATCAGCAAAGCAATCATCAGCAGCCCCTGCAACTCCTTTTTGTTGTGAAAAAACATTAAGTGGAGACTTTTGCAAATACACCCCAAGTTCAAATTGCGATAATAATTTTCAAAGAGCTCCTGCTTCCTGCTCATATATTGATTTTTGTAAAACAGGGTGTTGCGTGTTGGATGGAGCTTGTAGCGAAAACCTGCCAAAGAGCGCATGTGAAAATAACAAGGGAGTATGGTCACCAGACTCATGTAATAAGATAGATCAATGTGATATTGGTTGTTGTGTCATAGGTGTTGATTATGTTTTTACATCAGAAGCAAAATGCCAAAAATTGTATGAACCATTTCCAGATTTAGAATTTAAGTTTAGAAGAGATATTACATTAGAATCAGCTTGCTTAAGTCTAGCCTTGGCAAAGCAGGAAGGCTGCTGTAAGGTTGATGAAGACACATCCTCATTTTTAATAAGGTCAGAATGCTCCAAGCTAACAGCAGATGAAGAAGCTTTCTACCCTAATCTTTACTGTTCCAATCCGCAGGTAAACAGCAACTGTGAGCCAAAAGCAAAAAAAGAATGCTTAGTAGGATCAGATGATGTTTATTGGTTTGACTCCTGCGGAAATAAAGAGGGTGTGGCAGAGGAATGCAGTTATGATGCTGGAACAATCTGCGGAGAAAAAGATAATCAATTTAATTGCATATCAACAGACTGTGATGATTCAGTTTATGGAAGCAAAAAAAATGGAGAATCCTGGTGCGAATACGATGACAAAGAAGTTTTGGGTGCAGTAGGTTCCAGGCATTACAGGAGAGCTTGCATTAATGGAAAAATAACCTATGAAGAATGTACAGATTTTAGGCAGGAAATCTGTGTGCAAAGCGCAGCTGAAGACGGAAAAACAGAAGCTAAATGTACTCTGAATTTGGATTCTGAAGGTAATAATATAATTGCTCCTGGCGGAAGATTCTGGGAGGGAATACAAAGCTGTTCAGGTGCTAACGGACAGGAAGAGTTCCCAGAAGGTGCAGACTCTGCTCAGCAACAATGGGCAGACCAAAAATACCTGCAATGTATAGCCATTGGCGACTGTGGAAACAAGAATAACTGGGCAGGAAACATTAGTTTAGGAAATTACATAAATGACTGCAAGACTGAAAGCCATGAAGTTATTAAGGAGGGAAAAGCTAAACTACAGAAGAACATGCAAACAGCAGGAGCTCTTACAGGTACTGCCCTAAGTCTTATAGGTCTTGGACTTTTTGGACCAACAATAGGCCCAAGATCTGCAACCTTTCTCGGAACAAAAACTCTTGGAATAGGAACAGAGTTAACTACTACAGGATATTTTGCCACAGCTTTTACAATTATTGCGATAGCAGCAGTGATAGTGGCTTTAACCATTAGTATTAAAGGAGAGCAGGATACAACCACATGCACTGCAACCTGCTCAACATGGCAGGCTCCAACAGAATCGCAATGTGAAAGATGTACAGAAGATCCAAACAAGCCTTGTACAGAGTATAAGTGTAGGTCATTAGGTGCAGCATGTACTATAGTAAATGAAAACACACCTTTCGTTGAGTGTACAGCATCTGCTATTGATGATGGTTTATCTCCAAGAATCTCTCCGTCAATAGGCCTTTTGACAGAAGAATATTCCATAACCGAAACAGAAAATGGTTTTAAGATAAAAGAAGCACATTCAACACATGAAAGCTTAAACTTTGGGATAGAAACAGATGAATTAGCCAAATGTAAATACTCAACAGAGTTAGGAACCTCGTTTAATAAAATGATAAACCCTTTCGGACAGACTTTATACTCAAAAGAGCATGAGTTGTCTTTACAGCCAATGGAATTCTTAAACCAAGTCATACAGGAAAAGCTGCAGAACAAGCTGGATTTATATTTAAGGTGTGAAGATACATTTGGAAATGACAATGATGCTGATTATCACATAGAAATACCATTATTGCCTCTTCCAGATAATATGCCGCCAATAAAGATAGCCTATAGCTTGCTAGAGAATATTCAATTGCCAACACAAATATCAGAAACAGACTTCTCAATATTCCTGCATGAGCCAGCAGAATGTAGGTATTCAAGTACTATCGATACGTCTTATGAGCAAATGCCATTCCAATTTGAATGTTCAGAAGCAATAAAAGACATAACCTTGGTAGGTGGAGGATCATACGAATGTAAAACCAGATTAACTAACATAAAACACAATGAAGACAGCAATTACTGGATAAAATGCAGAGACCAGCCAAAAGAACTGGACTTAACAAAGAGAAATACTAACAAAGAATCTTACATATTCACAATAAAATCCACAGAGCCTTTAGTTATTGAGGAAAAGGGGCCAGAAGGAGAAATCTTTACTAATAATCCAACTTTATTTGTTAGAACATCTGGAGGAGCTAATGATGGACTAGCTGAATGTGGATTTACAGAAAAGATAGCTCTCCCTTATATAAAATTCTTCAAAACAGGTTTTGCTTTACATGAACAAAACCTAAAAAATGATTTGGAAAAAGGAGAATATTCCTATAATATACAATGTATAGACTCGGTGGGAAACATAGCAAAGGATAAAATAGAATTTAATGTAGCTAGCGATATACATGTTCCAATAATTCAGTCTATAGTCACAAACGGCAACTCCTTAATATTAACATTAAATGAAAAAGCAACATGCCAGTACTCAAATTCTGGATTTAGTTTTGGCTCTGGAACATTAACAGAGACTAACTCAACAATACATAACCTGCCTAATCAGGATGTTCTTTATGTAGTCTGTCGTGATACATCTGGCAATGATGCGCCATTTACGTTATATACTTAAATAGAAATCCTTATATATAAGTATATATCTATTAGATATATATAACTATTAAATTAGTATACAAAATGGTTCAAATACAAATAGAGAAAAGTAAAATAAAACACTCCCCTACCTTAAACACTATGTTAATGGTAGAGAAAGTTCTTAAAGAATCTGGAGAGCTAATAGCAATAGCAGAACTAAAGAGAAGATTGCCAAAAAAAGTAATGCATCAGACCTTAATGCAAATATTAGATTATTTGCAGTTAAGTGGAAAAATACTAATAGGAACAAAAGGGATTCTCTGGATATTCACTGAAAGAAGGGAATTAAATGAATTAATTAAAAAAGGTACAGAAATATGAATAAACCCGTTAAGGTAATTCTTCTTGGCGAAGCTGATTCTGGATATAAGGAATTAAATGAGGCGGTTGGACAACAAATCAAAGAAGGCAAAGAGGGTACAGAAGAAATGCAATTGCTACGTTCAATAAAACAGAAGATTGATCTTATTAAAGCAAACCCCCTTTATGGGGATAACATACCAAAAAAGCTTATACCAAAAACTTATAATGTCCAGAACTTATGGAGAGTTGAGCTTAGTAATTTCTGGAGAATGTTATATACAATAAAAGGGGATCAAGTAGAAATAATATGTTTCATACTTGATATTGTTGATCATAAAGATTATAATAAAAAATTCAGTTATAGGAAAAGATGAAAAAAGCTCAAGTCAATATGGCTGAAACTGTAATTGTAATCTTTATCTTTGTTGTTTTGTTAGGATTATTTTTAATATATTATACCCAGTTTAGATCAGAGGGGATTGAGCAAGAAGCCAAGGAGTCTAAAACAGCATCCTCTACAGCTTTATTGTCAGTACTGTCTTCAGTTCCAGAGATAAAATGTTCAGAAAAAGCAAAGGAAGAGCAGTGCATTGATACCCTAAAGGTATTGGCTTTAAACAGTATAATCGCACAAAACATTAATTATTATAGGTCAGTATTTGGAACAAGAGATATATCCTTGGAAATCCTTTATCCAGCATCAAAACAAAAAGCAGAATGTAATCAGCAAACTTACAAAAACATTAATTATCCGTCAAACTGCAATGAATATACGATCTTTTCATCAATAACAAAAACCCCTAATAAAAATATAATCTCTACCCCAGTTTCAATATACTTCCCAGAAACTGATACATTTGGAATCGGTAAATTAAAGATAATAACCTACACAAGATAAGACTATATTTAAGAGAATAATAAGTTATATAAATACCAATTACTTACTTAAACTATGGCAAGAATATTTCATGTATTGATAGAACAAGATGAAGATGGCGGGTATGTAGGCAAGGTATCCGAGCTAAAGGGCTGTGTTAGTCAAGGTGATACATTAGACGAGCTTATGGAAAACATAAAAGAATCCATCGAATTGTGTTTAGAAGTTCAGGCTAAAGAAAAACAAAAAGTAGAAGAAGAAAATATCAAGTTTATTGGTGTACAGGAAATCACTGTATAATGAAACTACCGCTGCTTTCTTCCAGGGACTTATGTAAATTTTTAGAAAAAGAAGGTTTTCAAGCTATAAGACAAAAAGGAAGTCATATCTTTTATAGGCATCTAGATAGTAGGCCAACAACTATTCCTAATCGCCCTGCAGAAAAAATTGACAGGGGTCTACCGAATAAAATCATAATAAATAATCTTATGAAAGTGTTTCTTCAATCTTCGTAATAAAATCTTCCGCATCTTCCAATGCACTAATTGCATTTTCTCTTGAAATGCTGGGAGTTGCATCATATTGAGCAGTTTCCCTTTTTGTTTTTGTCTGGATTAACTTGTTTATTAAATCCTCACTTAACGTAGGGGCTTTCGTCAGTTGTTGGATGTGCTTTGCTTCAAGATTTTTCTGTTGATGGACATAATAATGCTCTAAAACTACGATTGTAGAGGCATGGCTTTTGGACTTGAATCCCTGTCTTGCCAGAGCAGCTAATGCAGAAACATACATTGAATAATAGGAAACAACAATAACCCATTCATACGTTTCAAAGTCCTGAGAGAGTGCAAGTGTTTTCTTAAATTCATCTTGCTCTGAAATCTTAAACATAAGATTGGCAACACTAAAATTCTTTCGTGCTTTTTTAAAAAATGGTTTTTCCAGTTTGGTATACTCGTCTTTCTTCAATAGCTGTTCTTTTCGTAAATATCCTTCAATTTTCTTTTGTAAAAAGTCTATTCTTGCCATGCAATTAACCTCCAGAATTGTTCTGAGCCATAGAGCGCAATCCCATACTCTTTAGCCTCTTTTCCTACATTTATTTCTTTAGATTTCAGCATTTTCTTAAATTCCTTCATATCAGTGATAAGAGGGCTTATTTTGATATTGTGGGAATGTTGGTAGCTTGCACATTCTTGCTCTATCGTATCTCGTACAGATTTATCTTTAATATTGCTGACAATAAAGAGTAGATCAATGTCGGATAATTTTGTAGCAGTTCCTTTAGCATGGCTTCCGAATAAGATTATTGAATGGAGTGAGGAAGCTGTTTGATTGGTGATTTTTGACAGGATGTCCTCAAGAATTGCTTTTAGTTTTGGATTGCCCCTATACAATTCTTCTTTTCTTGCTAAATCTATTTCTTGAAGAAAATGAAGTGATTGTGCATTTTCAAGATTGAGAGAACACTGCTTTGCACTCCCAACTTTTTTAGTGATCATTGCATTCATTTTTTCAAGTTCAGCAATATGATTATATGCTGGGCGATACCCTATTTTAAGCAGTTTTGAGATTTCCAAAATAGTAAATTCTTTATCTAAACTTTTCCTCAAAAGACCCACAATTTTCAATACCGTTTCGCGTCTCATATTATTCACTTAATGAATATAGTTATTCACTTTAGTATATAAAGGTTTTTATTTTCGGTGGTTACCACTTTATTTCCTATCAAGGTCTCCAGTCTCTATTTTTTTTATTTAGTGCATTAAAAGATCCAGTTATCTGATTCTTCCTCCTCTTCGAAATCCTCTCCAGCATCAACCCCCCTTTCAAGACTGTTTTTAACCTTATCTTGTTCCATCGAATTACTATCTTCTCCCTCCGCCTGTTTTTTCTTTTCTTTTATCATTAAATCCCTCATAGAATCCTATTCTTCTTTAGCAATAAGCCAACTTTTATTGAATTTTGCTATGTATGGAGAATCAACAACATTAGCTCAAAGCAGGCAAAAATAATCTCCGGAGACTACCCAATAACAAATTATATAAACATTCGGATATTATTTATAGGATGAAAAATAAATATACAGTCATTGTAGAAGAAGGGGAAGATGGATATTTGATCTCAGACGTAGTTGAGCTTCCCGGGTGCCATACTCAAGCTAAAAACTATGATGAGCTCCTTAAAAGAACAAAAGAAGCAATTCTACTATATCTGGATGTAGAAAAACCCCTTGATATTAAAACTAAATTTTTAAGCTTACAGCAAATAGAGGTCTGATAAATATGCCTAAGTTGCCTCAGATATCTGCAAAAGAGGTATCTAAAGTTCTTCAGAAATTAGGCTTTGAGTTTAAGAGACAAAAAGGAAGCCATATGTTCTTTGGGCATAAAGATGGTAGAACAACAATTATTCCAAATCACCCCGCAGAAAAAATTGACAGGGGTCTGCTGAATAAGATCATAAAACACGACTTAAGAATTACTAGAGAAGAGTTTATGAAGAATATTTGATAAATAATGAAAAAAGCTCAGACAGAAATAATAGGATTGGTTGTGATAGTAACTATAATAATAATTGCTGTTGTGTTATTTGTCAGACTAGCAATATTAAAGCCAGCTTCTCATTCACCAACATCAGTAGAAAGCATAGAAGCCAATAACATGCTTAATGCATTATTAAAAACTACTGTGTGCGACATATCGATACAAGAGGCTATCCAGCAATGCAGCCAGAAAATAAATATTTGTGATCAAGAGCCGTGCGCTTATACAGTCGGAAAGATAAAAGAAATACTGCAAGTTTCATTGGACGAAAAAACAGATTACAGCTTCATTGCATTATCAGATAATAGCCCTTTAATCAAGATTGAGAACTGCAAGATAGGTATTTCAGCCTCGCCTTTCTCCCTTCCATCTAGAGGTGCTGTTTACACGATAAACTTCAAATTATGTAGTAAAAATCTGTAACTATTTTAAAATGATAACAAAAAGAAGGAAGATTTGCTCTTATGGGTATCAAATAATGGCGTTATAAGCCTTCTAATGCCCAAAAGCACCTAAAATATAGCTTAGATTACCAAAAACTTTAT
>Ga0209541_10009991_pt1 | contig 15241 bp, 14 predicted proteins | sample RifCSPlowO2_01_FD_184027 | JGI IMG/M metagenome (GOLD analysis project Ga0209541, IMG submission 184027) | Groundwater microbial communities from Rifle, Colorado - Rifle CSP2_plank lowO2_0.1 (SPAdes) (version 2) | ecosystem: Environmental > Aquatic > Deep subsurface > Groundwater | place...
CGAGGCCGAAAAACTGGGTAAAGAAAATTCAAGAATAAAAGTAAAAGTCCTGTCCCGTCCGGAGATGAGAAAATTGAAGATGGGCTGTCTTTTGGGCGTGTCAGCCGGTTCAGCCGAAGAGCCGAAGTTTATTATTTTGGAATATTGGGGTGAAGGCAAAAGCAAAGCGCCGACCGTTTTGGCCGGCAAAGGCATTACCTTTGATTCCGGCGGCCTTGGCATCAAACCGGGCAATTATATGAATGACATGAAATTTGATATGCTGGGGGCCGCGACCGTGCTGGGGGTAATGAAAGCGGCTGTCGCTTTGAAGTTGAAACGGAATTTGGTGGGGCTTATCCCGTCTTGCGAAAATATGCCCGGTGGCCAGGCCTATCGTCCGGACGATATTCTGACCGCGCATAATGGCAAAACTGTTGAAGTCGTCCATACCGATGCCGAGGGGCGTTTGATTTTGGCCGACGCCTTGTCCTACGCGTCGCGCTACCAGCCAAAAGTAGTGATTGATTTTGCCACTCTAACCGGCGCCTGCGTGGTGGCTCTCGGCAATGAACGGTCTGGCTTATTTGGGACGGACGAAAAATTGCTGTCTAAACTGAAAAAAAGCGCCGGCCTGGCCGGTGAACAACTTTGGCCGCTGCCGGTGGGTGAGGAATATAGTGAAGCCATGAAAAGCGAAGTGGCCGACATTAAAAATTTGGGCGGTGTGAGCGGCCTGCCGGGAGCGGGCGGGGCTTCCACCGCGGCCGCTTTTTTGCAGTTTTTTACCGATTATCCGTGGGCGCATATCGATTTGTCTTGCTCGTATTATGGCGGACGCGGCAAGAACTGGATAAGACCTGGGGCCAACGGGTTTGGCGTGCAGACGATGATTGAGTATTTAAAGTAACTCGTAAACCGTAACTCGTAATCCGTAATTCGTAACAACTGACAATTAACAATTACTTATTACTTATTACTGTTTACTATTTTGCATGATTTCTTTTATAAAAGGCACAATTCAATCAGTCAGAAAAGATAAAGTTGTGGTGGAAACCGCGGGGGGCGTTGGTTATGAAATATATTTGTCAAAAATTTTGAGCCAAAACTATTCTGTCGGTGAAGCAGTTTCATTTTTTACTTATCTGAAAGTAAGCGATAGCGCCATGGATTTGTATGGATTTGAAAATAAAGAACAAAAAGAATTTTTTGAATTGCTTTTGTCTGTTTCCGGTGTGGGGCCAAAGAGCGCGATGAATATATTGAACTTAGGGTCAATCAATGACGTAAAAAGCGCGATTGCCCGGCAAGACGTGAAATATTTAACAGCCGTGCAGGGGATGGGTCAGAAAACCGCCGAACGTTTGGTAGTAGAATTGAAAAACAAAATTGGCAAATTGGAAAACGCGGGGAAAGTTACCGGTGATAGTCAAGTAATTATAGACCTAATATACGGGCTGGAATCCATGGGCTATGGGAAAGAAGAAATAAAGCAAGTAATCCAAGGTTTGGAAATAAAAGGAAAAAATATAGAAGAATTGATGATAATTGTTTTGAAACGGTTGAGTAAATAATTAATATTTATAAAATATTTATAAAAAACTCCCAGCTGGGAGTTTTTTAATTATTTGTTTTGATTTTATAGAAGCGTAATACCGGCCACTTGGTCGCCCGGTTGTTTGAATCTCATCATCCGCACGCCTTGAGTCGCTCGGCCCAGAGTGGAAACATTTTTGAGGGGCGTTCTAACCACCTGCCCTTTGACTGATATCATCATTAAATCTTTTTCTTCCGTATTGTTAATCACTTGCGCGCTGATGATTTTACCGGTTTTGGCCGTGACCGACATAGTTTTTATTCCGCTACCGCCTCGTCCCTGCGCCTTGTATTCCGACAGGGAGGTTTTTTTGCCGAGGCCGTTTTCCGAAATCACTAATAATTCCAAAACTTTCTTGGTGACAAGCTCCGGCGAGATTACATCCATCCCCATTACCCAGTCCCCGGCGCGCAATTTTAGGCCGCGCACGCCGCTGGCCGTACGGCCCATCGGACGCACATCCGCCTCTTTAAAACGGATGGCCTGACCGCCGGAGGTGACAATCATAATATCGTCTTTGCCGGACGAGGGCCTGACCCAGTCCAGCATATCTTCCGGTTTGATTTTGAGGGCGATAAGTCCGGAAGCGCGCACATGGGCGAAGTCCGCCAAAGGCGTTTTTTTAATCACGCCTTTACTCGTTGCCATCACCAGATATTTGTATTTTGTTATATCCGCCATGGACAAAAGAGCCGAAACCTTTTCATTGGGGGCAAGTTGCAGGAAATTGACCAGCGCCTGGCCCTTGGCCGTGCGGGTGGCGGCCGGGATATCATAAGCGCGCATTTGAAAGACGCGTCCGCGCGTGGTGAAAAATAGGATATTGTCATGGGTGTTGGTGGTGATAAGGTGGTCAACGACATCTTCTTCTTTGGTGGTGAGGCCGACCACGCCCTTGCCGCCGCGCGCTTGGGCGCGGAAAGTATCGGTCGGCAGGCGTTTAATATAGCCGTCGCGGGTGGCCATAATAATGGTCGGTTCATTGGGGACCAAGTCCTCCATCGAGAATTCTTTGACGCCGCCACTGACGATTTTGGTGCGGCGGTCTTCGCCGAATTTTTCCGAGATTGCTTTGGTTTCTGTTTTTATCATGGCCAAAATCTTTTTTGGACTGTCCAAGAGCTCTTCTAATTCTCGGATTAATGTTTTTTTCTCTTTTAGTTCGTCTTCAATTTTTTTTCTTTCCAGATTGGCCAATTGTTGCAAACGCATTTCCAGAATAGCAACGGTTTGTTTTTCGGTAAATTTGAATTTTTTCATTAAGTTCAACTTGGCCTCGTCTTTGTCTTTTGATTTACGAATGAGGTTGATAATTTGGTCGATTTTATCCAGCGCTTTTTTCAAACCCTCCAAGATGTGAGCGCGGGCTTTGGTTTTGTCCAAATCAAATTCAGTCCGGCGCCGGATGACTGCCTGGCGATGCTTGATAAATTCTTCCAGGACGGTTTTTAGGTTCAGCAGACGGGGCTGGAGGCCGTCGACCAGAGCGATGAGATTGAGGTGAAAGGTGGTTTGCAGTTCGGTGAGTTTGTAAAGACGGTTTAAGATTTTTTTCGGGTAAGAATCTTTTTTTAGCTCCAGCACGATTCGGACGCCGTCTTTATTTGATTCATCGCGCAAATCTTTTATGCCTTCCAGCTTTTTTTCCTGCACCAGAGTCGCGATTTTTTCGAGCAAGCTGGCCTTGTTTATTTGATAAGGAATTTCGGTAATGATGATTTGAAATCCCCCCGTCTTTTTTTCCTGAATATCGGCTTGCGCGCGCAAGACAATGCCGCCGCGGCCGGTCGCGTACGCCGCGGCGATATCGGCTTTGTTATAAATAATTCCGCCGGTGGGGAAGTCCGGGCCATGGATGATTTCCGCGATTTCGTCCACGCTGATTTTTGGCTTGTCAATCAGCGCGGTCACGGCCGCGGACACTTCGCGTAAATTGTGCGGCGGGATATTGGTGGCCATGCCGACCGCGATACCCATACTGCCGTTTAAGAGGAGATTGGGCACTTTGCTCGGTAAAACCCGGGGTTCACGGGTGGAGCCGTCGTAATTGGGCGCGAAGTCCACGGTGTTTTTTTCTATGTCAGACAAAAGTTCTTCGGAGATGGCATAGAGCTTAGCTTCGGTGTAGCGCATAGCCGCCGCTGAGTCCCCGTCCATTGACCCGAAATTACCCTGGCCATGGATTAGTTGATGGCGCATGGAGAAATCTTGGGCCATGCGGACCAAAGAGTCATAAATCGCCGTGTCGCCATGGGGGTGGTATTTACCCATCACATCTCCGACCACGCGGGCGGATTTCAAAAACTTGGCATTATGCTTTAGCCCCAGGCCCCACATCGCGTAGAGGATGCGGCGATGCACCGGCTTTAAGCCGTCGCGCACGTCGGGCAAGGCGCGCGATACAATCACGCTCATGGCATAATCCAAATATGAGTTTTGCATTTCATCCACCAATTTTATTGGTTCAATTCGGCCAACCGATTTTTCGGCCGGTGTTTGGGTCTGAATTTTTTCCGGGTCTGGCTTTTTTGACATAGAATTAACTATAAGTATTTAATTTTCGGGAATGGTATTGCTGGTAAAATTGATAATCGCCGCCGCCAAATTGGCGAGGTCAAGAGATTTGGTTTCCGTCGAGGTGGGGCTAGTCGCCGAATTATCAGTCAGTTGGTTTAATATGGTTTCACCTTGAGAAAAAAGTTCATTGAGTTTATCCCCGCCGTTTTCCAAAGAAGCAGGCAGGCGGCGAGCGCGTAAATCCCGATTCCAATCATAGAATACGCTGCCCAAGTTTATCCCCCACATCACCAGCACGACCGCGGAAAGCCCGATAACCAGCGCCCACATTAGCGCCCGATTTTTTTTATAATGACCGGCCTGATAATTTATGCCGGCGGCGGGTGTCGGTAATTTTTTTATTCTTGTCTGGCTGATGTTTTCGGCCAGAGCTTTGTGGGTTTCGTCCAGCGTGGTTTTGATTTGACGCCGGATCTGTTTTTTACTCAGTTTTGCTTTTTGGCCGCGCATAAATTATTCTTTGGATAAGAGGATAACTTGCGTGTCGTCTTGCGGCAAGTCCTTTTTCTTTAAGATTACTTTTTTCTCCGCTTTGGCGCCCGCCGCCCCCATTTCTTTTAAGAAGCTATTGACTTTATCGGCTTTGGGGTCATTGTCCGAATGGTAGTTCATCGGGATGATAATTCTCGGCTCAATGGCATTGGCGGCTTTTATTGCCTGTTCGGCGTCATAAGCCGCGCCGCCGCCCACGGGCACAAACAAAATATCCACTCCGGACAAAACTTTTAACTGTTCATCACTCGGTGATTTGTTGGCCAGACCCAAATGCCCCACGCTTATTTCTTCGGCATCAATTCGGAAGATGACATCGTCTTCCTTGTTGCCCTGGGCCGAGGTGATGAGGATGCCATTGGTTTCACATTCTCCCGGAATAGACAAAATAAAAGGCGCGCCGGAAATAGTAATCGAGTCCTTGTCGCCGCGGGTGTAGAGAACAATCTGGGCAGTGAGATTTCTGGGGAAAGCGCCGGTTTTTGGTTTATACGGGTCTATGAGCAAAATAATGTCTTTATCAAAAGGTTTGGTTTGAATTTTTACGGCCGTTGTGCCCAGCCAGGAAATATGCATATTTGTAATATGATGATTAAAATATGGTAAATAGTGTTAATATTGTACACTATTTTGTCCATGATTGCAAGTAGAAAGGTGGTTAAAAATAGCTTTATAATTTGGCTAATTTAAAGGATTTTTTAAGGAGTATTTGGAGGTTGATTCCGGAGTAGAAATTTGACTGTTATTACAGGGCTTACAAGGCCTACAAAGCTTACAGGGCTTACAAGGCATAAGGTTGACATTTTATATTATTTAATATATAGTAGGCCCACTCTTAATTATTAAATATAAAGCTTTATTTATTCGGATCGTCTTTTGACAGGGCTGGTCCGGGCTCGTTTGGGATTATGATAATTAATCTCTCGGGCTAAATTTTATTCTTAATTTATGTCAAAAAAAATAACGTCAAAATTAAAAACCGAGGAGAAGGAAAACAGCGAATTTGGAAAACTTTTGAAAGAGCATCTCGCCAAAATCCCCAAGGTCGGTGATTTGGTGGAGGGAACGGTGATTTCAGTGGGTAATGGCCTGATTCGTCTGGCCGTCAACAATATCACCACCGGGATTGTGCGCGGCCGAGAATTATTCACCGAGTCGGCGGAATTTGCCAGTATCAAAATCGGCGATACTTTGGAAGCAACGGTGCTGGAACAGGAAAATGAGAGCGGTGAAATGGAGCTGTCTTTGCGCACGGCCGGGCATCAAAGAGTTTGGGAACGAATGAGTGAAGTGATGAAAGACAGTCTGGTGATAGAAGGTAAGATATTGGACGCCAATAAAGGCGGACTGATGGTGCAGGTGGAAGCGTTGGTTGGCTTTATGCCGGTGTCCCAGCTCAATCCAGAGCATTATCCGCGCGTGCCGGGCGGCGACAAAGCCCGTATTTTGGAAAAATTAAAAAAGTTGATTGGTGAAAAAATTCAAATAAAAGTGATTGACGCCAATCAAAAAGATGATAAATTGATTGTGTCGGAAAAGGCGGTCTGGGAAGACGAGCAAAAGGCGGTGTTGGACGCGTATAAAATCGGCGATGTGGTGGAGGGTGAAATCGCGGCCTTGACTCCGTTTGGCGCTTTTATAAAATTTGGCGAAGGCCTGGAAGGGCTGGTGCATATTTCGGAAATTGTCTGGCAGAGAATCGATCATCCGAAAGCGGTTCTCAAAATCGGCGACCACGCGCGCGCGCAAATTATCGACCTGAACAAATCCAAGATTTATTTGTCCATCAAGCGTTTGATGGAAGATCCCTGGAAGAAAGTGAAAGATACCTATAAAGTTGGCCAAGTGGTGGAAGGCGAGGTGCACAAAATTGAACCGTTTGGTTTGATGGTAAAATTGGATGAAGATATTCATGGGTTGGCGCATATCTCTGAACTGTCAAATACCCAACTCAAGAGTATTGATGAGCTGAAAGATAAATTTACTCTTGGTCATAGGTATAAATTTGAAATCGTCAATATTGAACCGGAACAGCATCGGTTGGGGCTGAAAGCGGAAGGCGTGAAGTCCAGGCAAGAAGAAAAAAAACCGCCGGAAAAATCGGAAAAAATTGAAAAACCGGAAGAAGTGGTTGAGGTTACGATGGAAAAATAAAATAAAATCCCCCTTGCGGGGGATTTTATTTTATGATTAAATATGGTTTATACAATGCCGAGGTGGTGAAATGGTATACACGAGGGACTTAAAATCCCTTGACCGCAAGGTCGTGCGGGTTCGAGTCCCGCCCTCGGCACCAAATTTAGCTTTGGTTTTTACCAGGGCTTTTTATTTTAGAGAAGTTCAATTATTGCTCAATTCATTTTTGTAATAATGAGAGTAAATCGACATCACGGCCAAAAAGAGCGAAGCGATTATCGGGCCGATAACAAAGCCGGAGATGCCAAAGAGGACAAAGCCGCCCAAAGTGGTCAAGAGCACAATCAGTGGATGCATGGCCGTGCCTTTGCCCACGAGGATTGGCCGGAGCAAATTATCTATGGTGCTGATGACAGAAGTGCCGATGACCAAGATAAGAATACCTTCCCAGGTATGGCCGGTCGCAATCATAATAATCGCCGCCGGCAGCCAAATGATAAATGAACCGAGCGCCGGTATCATAGAGAGTAGCACCATCAGCACGCCCCAGATAAAAGCGCCCTTGATGCCGGTAACCCAGAATAAAAGTCCGCCGAGCGTCCCCTGAATGCCTCCGATAATAAGAGTGGTTTTGAGCGTGGCAATGGCGGTGTTGCGGAATTTTTCATAAAACATTTTTTCGTAATTATTGCCGATGGGAGAAATATAGGACAAATAGCCGGCGATTTTTTTGCCGTCTTTGAAAAAGAAGTAAAGAGTATAGAGCATTATAAACAGCATAATTATGAAGCGGACGGAATTTTGCGTGATATTTTTTATATTTTGGAATAAAAATACACTAACTGTCTTGGCCGCGTCAGCGGCATAGCCGGTCCATTGTTGGGTGATTTCCTCCAGATAAGGGGCAAGCGGCGTGTTCACGAGCCACGAGGCAAAACCCTGCACATTGGCGATAATATCGGCGCTGTCGGAGAAAGACAGATAAAGCTGGACGGATTGCTGAATAAGCAGGTAGCCAAATAAGGTCAGGGGCAAAAAGAAAATGACAATAACCAAAATCAGACTAATGATAGAACTGACCGAGGGCGAGTCAATATATTTGCTGATGAATTTGTGCATCGGCTGGAGTAAAATACTGACAACCGCCGCCCAAAATATGGCGTAGAGGAATGGTTTTATCAGGTATAGAAAAGCGACCAGCAAAATAAAAATCAAGCTAAAAAACAAAATATAGCGCACTCTTTCAAATCCGATGTTTTTTATCATAGACAGTAGATTATTGTATATATGCGAACATACGAAAAATAAATACGAACATACGAACTACGAAGTTTATACTAGCTACAAGCTAAGAAGCTGGATATAGTATATCACTTTATTAAGCGGAGAGAAAGTTTAATTTTTTTCCTCATCGCTTACGCCAGCTAATTCTTCTGCCGCCATTTTGGCTTCATCAATGCGGCGCGCTTCGTCCCTTTGCGCTGTCTCTTCCAGTTCACTTAGGCCGGCCGCCACATCTTCGTCGGTTAAATCTTTTAGTTTTTCTTTGCCTTCAGCCTCAAGCCCGGCTTCCCGACCGGCCACTTCCAAACCGGCGGCGATGGATTCCATTTCTTCGGATGAGGGCCTTCTTTGCTCTGGGTTCATATAAGTATAAGTTAAAAATTATTTTAATGTTTTAATATATATGTGCGAACTTACGAACTTTTACGAACATACGAACTACGAAGTTGTTCGCTATAGGTGTTTTTCGTAATTTGTATGTTCGTATTTATTTTTCGTATGTTCGTATATTTAGAGTTTATATTATATCACTCAATTTGGCAAGCCGCCATTTCCCGACCGGTAAGACACCCAGCTTCAATTTACCAAGGCGTGTCCGCCGGAGGGTGATGATATTATAGCCGAGCGCGCCGAACATTTTTCTGATTTGGCGATTTTTTCCTTCTTTTAAGATAATCGTGACAATCGTTTTTCTACCCTTATTAAATTCTCGGTTTATTTTTATTCCTTGATAGTTTTCGTCTGCCACGCTCATCCCTTTGGTCAGGATAAATTTGGCGTCGCGAGTGAGCGGCCGGTCAATTACGACTTCATATTCTTTTTCATGCTCATAACGCGGATGGGTTAGGCGATTGGCCAGCGCGCCGTCATTGGTTAAGAGGATTAGACCTTCGGAGTCCTTGTCCAGCCGGCCGACCGGGTATAAGCGCGCGTTTACGGATTTTTTAGGACGGCCGAGATAATTATGGTTATTTATTAAGTCAAGGACTGATTTGCCCTGGGCGTGGCTGGCCGAGCTGATATAATCAATTGGTTTGTTTAAAATGATATAAACTTTTTGGTTATTTTCAGGGAGGGCTGATTTTTGGCTTTGGACTTCAATTTTATCTTTGGTCGGGTCCACTTTGGTTCCCAATTTAGTGATGATTTTGTCATTTACTTTTACTTTACCCTCGCCAATCAGCCGTTCGGCCCGACGGCGTGAAGCGAGTCCTTGGTCGGCGATATATTTTTGTAATCTTAATAACATACCCGCCTAAATTTTTAGATTAAGAATAAATAACTTAGAGATTTTTATATTATGTTTTGCCCAACCAAATTAAAAGCTCCTTCTTGTGAAAACTTAGGCGGGCCACTTGAATTCCCCGTGTTTGAGCATATAGTTAAAACGGATGATATTGTAGGCGATAAATTCATTTTCAATCGTGCCGTCCAAGGCCATTTGGACCGCTTTTTTGAAAGGAATAAATTTTACCTCCACTATCTCTTCGCCCCGCTCGGGCTGGCGGCCGACATATTTGAGGCCGCGCGCGGCATAGATGAATATTTCCCAAAACAAAGTATTGCTCGGGCTTTTTTTGTGAATCAGTTTTAATTGTTTCGCGGTATAGCCCGCTTCCTCGCGCAGTTCGCGCCGGGCCGCGCGAATAGGGGTGTCGCCGCGTTTGTCCACCCGGCCGCCGGGCAAAAACCAAACATTTCTTGGGTAGCCGTGGCGTCTTTCTTTTATCATCAGAATTTCCCGCCGGGAATTAAAAGCCAAGACGCTTACGCTGGGCGCGCGCTCGCAGTATTCATAAATGGTTTTTTTTCCATCCGAGAAAATAACTTCCCTGTGTTTTATAGAAAATATTTTGCCGGTATAAACATTTTTTATTTTTCCCAGTTTTAGTTTGCCGCGCATATATAAATTATCCTCTTATAAATACATAAGTAGTAAAGGCCGCGTACAGCGCCAAAAAGGTGACGCCTTGCCAGCGATTTAAGATATAGCGGTTTTGCCGGCGGCCGATAAACATATAGGCAAATAAGAGACAAGTCGTGGCGACCACGATGACAATATCAATATTGACCGCGGTTTTAATCTCAATCGGGCTGATAACCGGCGTCAGGCCCAGTATCCACAAGACATTGAAAATGTTTGAGCCGACGATATTGCCTACTGCCAGTTCATAGTGGCGACGATAAGCGGCAATGGCCGAGGTAACGAGCTCGGGCAGAGAAGTGCCGATGGCGGTAATGGTGAGACCGATAAGGAGTTCGGACAGGCCGGCGAGTCGAGCTAAAATAATACCATTGTCCACCACTAATTTGCCGCCAAGTATTAAAGAAATTATTCCGCCTAATATAAAAATTATTGAAGTGGACCAGAGAAATTTTTCCGGTTTAACTTCTTTTTCACCTTCCACCCGGGCCAAGCCGTAAGTGTAATAGAGAAAAATAATAAAAAAACTAATAAGAATAAGTCCATCGGCGAGCGTGAGAATATTTTTTCCATTATTGCCAAACATCACGTCATTAGCTAGCAAGAACAAAATTAAAGTCGCTAAAATACTAAAAGGAATTTCTTTCCAAGTCGTGCCGGTTTTTACTTTTAATGGACAAATTAGGGAAGCAATGCCTAAACCCAGCAGGATATTGACGATATTGGAACCAAGCACATTGCCCATGGCAATATCGGTCGCGCCTCTCGTGGCCGAAAGAATATTGACAATCAGTTCGGGTGCGGAGGTGCCAAAAGCCACGACCGTCAAACCGATGACAATCGGCGAGACATTGAGCCGTTTGGCGATTGAAGCGGACCCTTTGACAAAAATTTCCCCGCCCACAATAAGTATGGCTAAACCAACCAAAATGAGTAAAATGGCTATTATCATATTTATTATTTTTTAGCGATAGCGCAAAGTGGTGATACTTTTGCCTTTTTTCTTGCGCCTTTTTTTCTGGGCGACTTTTTTCTTTTTGTACATACCTAATTAAAATTTTAGCGGATTATTTCCCCGCTTTACCCAGTTGATAAACTTTTTTAAGCCAAGCTTCAAATACTGGCCGTCGTTTTATATTAGCCACACCGGCAAATATGGTTCGCCTAATCGGGCCGAAACCGCAAAACATCAGGACGCCATATTTGAGCGCTTTCCAAAACGCGTCAAAAGCGAGTAGGGCGGTGATATAACGCGGCGCGCCTTGGGTGTAGATGACGCGGGCCGAACGATGTTTGAGCAGACGCAGGGGCACGGGGATATGAGCATTGTCGCGGTAATCAAAGGCGAATTTGGGCGTCAGGATGCGGTCAAAATAACCTTTGAGGAGCGCGGGCATACCCATAAACCAAAGCGGAGTGACAATAACCAAGTGCTCGCACCATTTTATCAGCTTTTGCTGGGTTTGTAAACTCTCTTCCATACCCTGCATTTCTTCGCCGTGTTTCTGGCGCAGAATCGGGTCAAATTTGAGATTACGCAGGGTGACAAAATGAACTTCGTGTCCGGCTTCTTCGGCCCCGCGGCGATATTCACAAGCTAAAGCATTGCATAGGGAATCCTGGCGCGGGTGCGCGTTGAGAATGAGGATTTTTTTCTTTTTCATAAAAAATGCTTATCATATAATATAGTAGCATTTTTTATTAATTTTGTCATTTCTTGGTTAAGAAGGAAAAATTTATATTTTACCGACCAAGTCCAGGCCCGGTTTGAGCGTGTCTTTGCCTGGTTGCCAGCTGGCCGGACAGACGAGGCCCGCGTGTTCACTGACATATTTGGCCGCGGTCAGTTTGCGCAAGAGTTCAGTCGCGTTGCGGCCGATACTATTATTGTTCACCTCAAAGAAAGCGAGCTGACCTTCTGGGTTTAGCACGAAAGTGCCGCGCAGAGCCAGGCCTTCGTCGGTAATATACACGCCGAATTCGCGGGCGAGCCGGCCGGTCGGGTCGGCCGCCATGGGAAATTGGATTTTGGCAATTGACGGTGAATTATCATGCCAGGCCTTGTGCACAAAAGCAGTGTCCGTGCTCACGCTCACCACCTCGGCGCCAAGCGCTTGGAAGCGGGCGTAGTTGTCGGCCATTTCTTCCAATTCGGTCGGACAGACAAAAGTGAAGTCCGCCGGATAGAAAAATAGCACCAGCCATTTTCCCGCGAAGTCAGACAGTTTTTTTTTGGCTGTTTGCTCTTGGTGAAAGATTTCAAATGACAGGTCGGCCGGTTTTGCGCCAATGACAGGCAATTTGTTTTCGAGGGTGTCCATAAATGAATGAGTGAGTGAAATGGCAAGCTGGCTTGGGCATTTCTGAATGAATGAAATTTATACCGGAACGCGTATAAATGAATGAGTGAGTGAAATGGCAAGCTGGCTTGGGCATTTCTGAATGAATGAAATTTATACCGGTACATGTATATGATAATTAAAAAATTAGTTTTTAAATAATGTCTCAAAACCAATAGTATTTACCCAAAAATTATTAAGATTATGTAATAGGTATTTTTTAATTTCTTTTCTTTGGGTTGTTAGTTTATCGCCCTTATCTCCAACCCCTAAAAGAATATTAGAATAACTACCATCTAAAAACGCAACATAAGAGATATTTTTATTCTGCTCTTTTAAGCTGATAACTTCAATCAATTCGGCAATCTGTTTATCTTGTATACCACCAGAAGTGTTTAAATGTTTTGCCTCACATAAAAATATTCTTCCATTCATTTTGATAATTAAATCTAATTTTTTATTTTGCTTTTTGGTAGCTAATTTAACGTCAAGATTTTTACGAACATTTTTTACGCTAAAAATCTTTGAAAATTTAGCTACGCATTTTTGCTTCTTGAAAAAATCTTCCCAACTTTTAACTTCTTGAAAACCATATTTTGCTAAAATGTGTAAAAGTTTTTTCTCGCCACATTTTCCTTTTTTGCGAGCTGAATTTGAATCTAAAATCGCTTGTATCCATTCTTCGGGGACAGCTTCATTTAAAATTCTTTTGTCAAAATATCTCTGGGCGATTTTTTCAAGTAAAACAACATCTCTTTTGGCTAAATCCAAAAAACTATCGCAAGCGTTTATAAAACAAGAGAATTCCGAACAATTAGAGAATTCCCCCAGTGTTTTTGAAAGTTCCAAAAGATACTTTTTTATAACTTTCTTATCCTCGTTTTTCTTTTGTAGAGTCCTAATTGTTATCAGGATATTTTTAATTTCCTTTGTATTAGAAATATATTTTTGAAGTTGCGGGTGCTTCTCGTCGAAAATATAAAAACCATCTAAAATCCTTTCCGGATTTTGCCGGGATATTTTAAAATAACGTAGGTTGTTTTGAATTTTTTTCATCATAGATATAATTTAAAAACTTATACGCTAATTCAAAAGAAATCCTTTTCCTATTATTATCTCTAAAATTAGTTAAGAAAAACGAGAGGTATTTACTTCTCCCACGAGTTAATTCTTCATTAAACCGTTCCATTAGTTCTATCTGGTCGTTTATTGGTATTTCTTCTTTAAATATTAAATGGGCCATATTGCGGGAAGTATTTTTGCCTACAAGACCTACAACGCCATATTTTCTTATATCTTCAAGCTGAATTTTCTTTCCATTTTTACTATCTATGGCCCTTAAAAATAAAACATTCTTTTCTATCAGCTTTTTTATATCTTTACTAATACGAAGCGGTTTTTTATCTTTAATATTTTGGAATGCCAACTCGACCTCATATTCTCCGGATCGTAAGTAATCTTCGGTCAAACGAAAAATTCCTAAATGATTTTCAGTATTTTTTATTCTATTAATAAAATCTCCTCCAAATTGCCAGTTATATCTTTTTTCAATCGTAAAATTGATTTTTTTCTTTTCCGGGAAAATAGTGACGGGAATTCTGTTTTTTTCTGAATTTTCTTTCTTTCTTCTAAAATAAAAAGATATTACATTATAGGTTGTATCTTCAAAAACTCTTTCGGAAAAGATATTTAATTTTACGATTTCAAATTTATCAAAAAATAAATTTCTGATTTTTTGGGAGTTTTCCGCACAGAGAAAATTTAGCGGAACAATTAAAATACCTTCGCCGCAATTCAAAATTGAAAATATGGAAACCTGATATAAATCTTCAAAATTTGAATGTGTACCAGAAAAAAATCTTTCTTTGGTTTTTTGGTCTGCTTTGTTTTTATGTAAATACGGTGGATTAGTACAAACAAATTTATATTTTTGAGGAGAATTTATTGAGTCATTATTAAGAACATTTTTATTATCAACATAATTTTTATCACAATCAAAACCGACAGCTTTTTTACAGCCGTTTTTGCGGCCCCACTTTATTAAATCTTGATTGCCCGCAAAAGGGTCATTAACTTCTTTATTTACCACAAATTCCTCAAATTCTTGTAGGATATAATCGGAATTTGTGGTAAAAAATTGTCCAAATTGCTTTTTCATAAGGAAGATTTGCCTTTATTATCATTTTACTTGATTTTTAATAATTATTCAAATTTCGCCGGCGCGCTTGCGCGCGATGGGATTTCGGCAAGCGGGTGAAAAATGAAGGGGTTTGGAGGAAGGATTTTTCGCCCGCGAGCCGACAGGGTTTTCTTGTCCGCCCCGCTTAGCGGGGCGGAGCGTCAAAATTCGCAGTCCGGATTTTCGTCAAAAAAAGTTCGAATTTTAACCAAAAAGCGCCGCCAAATTTCAAAATTCGGATTTTGAGTCCGTCCTGGGCGGATTGCCTTGCTCCGCCAAAGGCGGGGCGAGGCAACAATTACCAAAAAGTCGCAATCTGAAATTTGGCGGAGGCGAGAGGATTTGAACCTCTGATGCCCTTTCAGGCATTCCGGTTTTCGAAACCGGTGCATTCAACCACTCTGCCACGCCTCCATTAAGGATTTTAATCTACTATATTTTTTTCATTTTGTCCACTGGCCACCACCATTAGCGCCGGTAAAAGCCAAAAGAATAAAGCCAAATCATTTTTTATATACGGTGAATCAACCAAACCGGTGGTGAGGAGTGTTGTCATAGACGCCAGTAAGAAAGCTTGTAGCTTGTAGCTTGTAGGTTGTAGGTTTTTTAATCCGACGCGATAGAACCATACTAATATCCAAACAAAGCCGATCAAGCCAAGCAGGCCCAAATTGACCCACATCGTCAAAAACAGATTATGCGGATGGTGAAAGACCTCAATCCATTTGTCAATC
>Ga0209541_10009995_pt1 | contig 15238 bp, 18 predicted proteins | sample RifCSPlowO2_01_FD_184027 | JGI IMG/M metagenome (GOLD analysis project Ga0209541, IMG submission 184027) | Groundwater microbial communities from Rifle, Colorado - Rifle CSP2_plank lowO2_0.1 (SPAdes) (version 2) | ecosystem: Environmental > Aquatic > Deep subsurface > Groundwater | place...
AGTTCTGCCTAAATTTTTTTCTCAAGATAATATTTAAATACTCTATAACTTATAGAAAGGGGATATTCTGAGTGACTAAATGACAGCTAGATACATTGCAATATTGTCCGGAAAGGGCGGGGTAGGAAAAACTACCACAACAATCAACCTCGCAGTCGCCCTTGCGCAGCTAAACCACCGTGTCGTTGTTGTTGATACGAATTTAGTAACCCCAAATGTTTCGCTCCATCTTGGATTGCCGCCAACGCCCACTAACTTAAACGCAGTTTTGAAAAATCAGGCAAAAATACACGAAGCAGTAACTTACCACGAGAGCGGAATTCATGTAATTCCGGCAGGGCTTTCAGTTTTGGAGTCTGCAAACAACATTACAGTTGATTTCAAGGATGCGCTTGCTCCTTTAGCAGACAAATATGATTTTGTTTTGCTTGACTGCGCTGCAGGATTGTGGGGCCAGATTGCAAAGGCAGTAAAGGCAGCGGATGATGTTTTAATTGTCACAAATCCTGAATTGCCGGCGCTTGTAGATGCCCTGAAAAGCATAAAAATGGCTGAGAAGCTCGGGATTAATGTAAAGGGAGTCATTCTGAATAAATCCTCTGGAGAATCCCACGAGGTAAAGCAGGAAACAATTGATGGTATTTTGAACGGAACACGCATTCTCACACGCATACCATTTGACAAAAATGTGCTGAAGAGCGCTTCAAGAAGGAAGCCGATTGTATATGCAAAGCCATACTCGCCGGCTGCACGCGCATACAAGAAATTCGCAGCAGAGATGGCAGGCGTTCACTACAAGGAAAGCGTTGCTGATATTATAATCGGCGCAATGGCAAGCATTGCATCTTAAGTTTTTGAGTTATCTGTAAACTTAAATAGCAGCCAGTCCGTACTATAGTAGCCAAATGGAAAAAGTAGTGGCAAACGGCATCCTTGTCGGCGGCCATGTTCTTGTCTCGCATCCTGATGAGGCAAGCGCACTGCACGGCAGGGGGCATTTCGGAGAAACAAAAAAGGGCGGGAAACTGCATCTTTCCATAGTTGAGGCTCTTTTCCTTGTTGAACGGGAAAGGCTTTCTGTTTCAGAAAAGAAAAAGCCGCTCACTTTTGAACAGCTACTGAAAAAGGCAAAGAAAGAGGACAAGACTATTTACAGCCAGTACATTGTTTATTCGGATCTCCGCGAACGCGGATATATTGCAAAAACCGGATATAAATTCGGCGGCCATTTCCGCGTGTACAAGCGCGGCGACATTCCAGGCCAGTCGCACTCTGCATTCCTAGTGCATTCAATTCCGGAGAATTTCCCGATGACAATGACTGACATTTCAAGATTTGTCAGGCTGGGGCATTCAGTAAAAAAGAAAATGTGGCTCGCGGTTGTTGATTCAGAAGGCGATCTTACTTATTACGAGGTGAAGAGGATTAAACCATAATGAGTAACATTGACAGAACTCAAAAAGAGAAAGTAATCAATATATTTGGGAGGAAAGTAAAATACGGAACCATCTGCGTTATTGGGTTGCTGATAATCCTTTCCTTCAGCAGCCTTGCTTATCTTGAATCTTACTTAAACACAAGGGCAAACCAGCCAAAGGAAACGGAAACAGAGCAGAAAATACAGGTTGCACTCATAATTATTTTTGACGAGAACACAACTGCAAGAAAACTGCTGGATATTGAGCCAAATGCCAATGCGCTCTTTGCCTTTGGAAAAATAGCGAATATTACTGCAGAAGATACAGCTGGCGGAAAAATTCCAAGTTCGGTCAGCTCCGGGAATAACACTCTCGCAAACAACCAGACTCACGCCTGGCTTTTCTACGCAAACGGCAGAATTAACCTTAGGGGGCTTGAGCAGTATACTGCAAAGAACGGCGACACTCTTGTGCTCCAATTCAGCCAGCGCCTATCATAATGAAGATTTCAATTAAATTTCTTGTAAAGGCATACCAAGAACAGGCAGACTTTCTAAAGAGCATGCTCGAGGACTCAAATTACAGGGATTACCTGTATATCGGCCCGCTTGGGCTTGAAGATATTATCCAGAAATTTGAGCATGAAATATCGGATTTGAAAAATGACACAGAAGTGGCTGAAATGGAAATTGAGAATGAGGAATTCAAGCGGCAGATAGATTATCTTGAGGTTTCGCTTGAGTCAGAGATGATGCAGGACATTAAATTGGGATATAATGCAATCACGCAGATGCTGGTTTTTGGCAAGGATGATTTTATTTTCACAGATTATGAGCAGCGCGTGCGCACAATAATTGATGATTCGGGATTTAAGGGAAAAATCGGGCAATTAATTCCGTTTATCATTGGCAAAAAAGAGGATGCGCACGAACTTAAAGGGTTAATAACTTAAGGAATTATTATTTCTGTTTATGAGATTAAAAAATCCTGTAAAAGACATTGATTTGGAAAAGGCAAAAAGCGCCGCTGATTTAGTGAAACAATTCAAGGAAACCGGCGGGTTTACTGCGAAGAAACTTGCAGATGCGGCTGATATTACAGCAGACATGTTCGCTGATGAAGACTGCACACGAATTCTTTCTTTCCCGGCTGCAATTATTTCAACAGGAACGCGCGGAATTATAAGAGATTTAGTCAGGAAAAAACTGGTTGATGTTTTAATTACAACATCAGGAATGGTTGACCACGATTTTGCGCGCGTTTTTGCAGATTATTATGCAGGCGAGTTTGAGATGGATGATGTGAAGTTGCACAAGGAAAAAGTAAACCGGCTTGGAAATGTGCTGATTCCAAATGAAAGCTATGGAAATGCAATTGAGGATAATATGCAGCCAATTTTGGGTGAAATTTACAAGATAAAAAAAGAATGGGCTGTGCACGAGATTACAAGAGAATTGGGCGTTTATCTTGAAAAGGCAAAGAAAGGAAAAGAATCAGTTTTGTACTGGGCGGCAAAAAATAATGTTCCTGTTTTCACGCCAGGATTTGAGAGCGGTTCTTTTGGATCGCAACTCTGGATGTTCTCGCAAACCCATCCTGATTTCAAAGTAAATGTTTTGAAAGACGAGCAGGAGCTCAATAAAATAACAAACAACGCAAAAAAAACAGGCGCGCTGATGATTGGCGGCGGAATTTCAAAGCACCACACAATCTGGTGGAATCAGTTCCGCGGCGGCTTGGATTACGCAGTTTATATCACAACTGCACCGGAATGGGATGGGAGCTTAAGCGGGGCGCGAGTCCGCGAGGGAATAAGCTGGGGAAAGGTTTCAGAAAAAGCAAGGCATATTACAGTTGAGGGGGAAGCAACAGTGCTGCTTCCGCTAATGATTAGCGCGGTATTGGAAAGGTTAAAATAGGTTGAGAAATACTGAAGCCATTATGACAGCTAAAAAAGAAAGGGTGCCGGAAACTGTTGAGTTTTTAGAAAAACAAGGATTTTCATTAGAAGAGCTCAAAAAGCAGCAAGGACGCATCCTAAAGTTAGAATTGGAGGTTGTTAAGGATAGGTTTAATAATTTGCTTAATTTGTTTCCTAAAGAGTACCAAGCAGATGCAAGGAAGAGCTTGGCGAAACAGGTGCATCTTTTGTGGCAGAACAAGGAGACTATTAAAGATAATTTTAGGGCAATTATTGATTTGTTTCCTTCTGAAAGCCAGGGGTATGCCAAGAAGAGTTTGAGTAAGCAGGTGCAGCTTGGGGTGGAAGAAGGAGACTATTAAGGATAGGTTTGGGAGTTTGATTGGATTGTTTCCTTCTGAAGTCAGGGAATATGCCAAGAAGAGTTTGTCAAAACAAATGGAGCTTTTGGGGCTGAACAAGGAGACTATTAAAGGCAATCTTGGTGCACTATTTTTGTTTTTCTACAGGTATTTGCCAGATGAAGAAGGAAAAAGCAGAGAAGAGTCTGCAAGGGGGGCAACAACACATGTTGCTATTGAGGCAATGCAATTCTTGGGTTATGATAAACAAACGCTCCAGGACAAGCTGCGGCTTTTTTTGAGCTTCCAAAAGGATGTGAGAAAATTAAGGCTTTCCAGTTTGACAAGGGCAACAGCCGCGATTGCCATGATATTAGCCGGATTGGATGCGAGTGACAAGAAGAAGCTGGAGAAATATCAAATCCTTTACAGGGTTTGGTGCATTGAGCGCGGCCGGGAAAGGGCAGATGCTGCGAAAAAAATAACTCCTGAATTCAGGAAGAAAGTTGAAGAGGACGTTAAGTCACTTGGCTATAAAAGCTGGGGCCATGCAGTAAATGACGCAGGGCAGATTTACAGCAGGATGGATCCAATGGCACTGCCGGCGCCGAAGGAATAGTTATATTTATATACTTATGAGTTGTAAATATATAAGTAGGATGAATATCTATGGGTGTTTTAACCATAAAAGTTGATGAAAAAGTAGAAAAGGAATTCCGCGAGGAAGCCGTAAAGAAATTTGGCGCAAAAAAAGGTTACCTTGGCAGCGCAGTGGAGGATGCCATGAAACTCTGGCTTAAGCAGAAGGGGCAGGATGAAATAAAAAAGCAGGCCTTGGCAAGAATGGAGAAAGGTTTTGACATGGGAAAAATTTTATACAAGCGCCGCGAGGAGCTATGGGAGAGGCATTAATTGACACAAATATTTTGGTCTATGCCTATGATACTGCAGAGCCGCAAAAAAGGCTTGCCTGCAGGAAGCTGGCCCAAAAATGCTGGGAAAAGGAGATTTTATCTGCTGTCTTAATTCAGAACTTGGCTGAATTTTATAGCGTAGCCACAAAAAAAATAGAGCGGCCAATTTCAAAGGAAGATGCGGAGCAGATTATATACGAAATTGCCGCATCAGGGATATGGAGAGTTTTGGAAATCAAAATAACCACTCTAGCAACAGCAATAAATTACAACAAACTCTATGGTTTGGGCATCTATGATTCGCTTATTGCTGCGGCGATGGCTGAGAATGCAATAGCAACTATATATACCGAAAATGAGAAAGATTTTAAAAAAATTCCTGGCCTGGAAGTAATAAATCCATTTAAAAGGTAATTTTGCTTCTGCTGGCGATTAGTGCTTATTGGAAAGGTTAAAAAGATAGAGGTATTAGTTCGCACATGGAAGAATTCAAAGTTACCCCCTGGGAAGCAAAGGGAGAAATAGACTACGACAGACTGATAAAAGAATTCGGAATCAAGCCCTTTAATGCTAAATTGAAGCAATTTAATGACAATATTCTTTTCCGCCGCGGCAGTGTTTTTGCCCATCGTGACATGGAACGCATTGAGAACGCAATAAAAAATAAAAAGCCTTTTGTGATGATGACAGGGCTTATGCCATCTGGCAAATTCCACTTTGGCCACAAAATGGTCGCAGACCAGATTGTTTTTTACCAGTCGCTCGGCGCAAAAATTTATCTCGCAGTTGCTGACATTGAAGCTTATAACACAAGGCTCGCGGACATGGAAGAGCTGCGAAGGGTTGCGATTGAAGAATATTTGGTTAATTATATTGCACTTGGCCTAAAGCCGAAGAGCTGCGACTTTTATTTCCAGAGCGAGCGCTCAAGCGATGCGAAAAAATCAAATGCGTATTACAGATTGGCAGAAATGGCTGCGCGCCACGCCACAGCAAATGAAGTAAAGGCGATATACGGAGACATTACCCCGGGCAAATTAACTTCTGCGCTTTTGCAAGTCTCTGACATACTTCATCCGCAGCTCGAGGAGTTTGAAGGCCAAACTCCTGTAATCGTCCCAGTAGGAATTGACCAAGACCCTCATTTAAGATTAGCAAGAGATATCGCAGCTAGGATGAAATCGCATTTTGACTTTATTTTACCAAGTTCAACATATAATAGATTTCTCACAGGGCTGAAAGGCGGCAAAATGTCCAGCAGCGACCCCCTTTCCTATGTTGCACTGACAGAAACGCCAGAAGAAGCAAAGCAGAAAATAATGAAGCATGCATTCAGCGGCGGCAGAGATACTATCGATGAGCACAGGAAACTGGGTGGAGTCCCAGAGGTGGATGTGAGTTATCAATGGTTATATACGCTGTTTGAAGAGGATGACAAAAAAATAAAGAAAAGATATGATGATTACAAGTCAGGCAAAATGCTGACCGGAGAGTTAAAAAACCACCTCATAGACAAGATATCAACTTTCCTTGATAAGCACCAGAAAGCTCGAGCAAAAGCAAAGAAGGAAGTGGGCAAATTCATAAAGGAATAATATGGAGAAAAAATACGACAAGATTTATGCAATCGCAAGGAAGCGCGGAATATTCTGGCCATCAGCTGAATTGTACGGCGGGCTGGCAGGATTTTATGATTACGGTCCAATCGGCTCGCTCCTGAAGCAGAACATTGAGAAAGAGTGGAAGAAACTTTTTATTGCGCAGGAGGGAATGCTTTTGCTTGAAACCCCAAACATAATGCCAGAGGATGTTTTCCGCGCAAGCGGGCATTTGGAGCATTTTGCAGACCCTTTAGTAAGCTGCACAAAGTGCGGCACAAATTACCGCGCTGACAAGCTGATTGAGGAAAAACTGAAACTAAAAACAGAAAGCATGTCTGTTGATGAAATGAACGGGACTATTATTGCCAACAAAATTCCCTGCCAAAAATGCAAAGGAAAACTAGGCGAAACTTTTAAGTTTAATATGATGTTTGGCACTCAAGTCGGGCCAGGGGATGAAAAGCGGCAAGTTTATTTGCGGCCGGAAACTGCACAGGGCGCATTTGTTTCGTTTGAGAGATTATGGGAAATTGCGCGAAAAAAACTTCCGTTCGGAGCAGCATTGGTTGGGAGGTCATATAGGAATGAGATTTCGCCAAGGCAAGCACTAATCAGGATAAGGGAATTTACACAGGCAGAGGCAGAAGTATTTTTTAACCCAGAGGAAAAGCATCATCCTTGTTTCAAAATGACACAGAACGAAATTTTGCAACTTTTAACAAGCGAAGAGCAGAAAAAAGGCGGCGATAAATTAACTAAGGTGACTGCAAATGATGCGGTTCACAAGAAAGTTATCAGCTCTGAATTGCAGGCATACTACCTGACCCTTGCAAAACAATTTTTCAACAGAATCGGGTTTGAAGATAAAGTAATGCGCTGCAGGCAGCAGCTTCCAGAGGAACGCGCGCATTACTCAATAGATACATGGGATATAGAAATTCATTCGGAGGATTTCGGCTGGGTTGAGGTTGCAGCAATTGCTGACCGCGGGGATTATGATTTAAGAAGGCACTCGGAAGTTTCAAAGAAAAGCCTTACAGTTACAATGCAGGACGGAAAAAAAGTTTTGCCGCACGTGATGGAAGCATCCTTTGGGGTTGACAGGCCGGTTTATCTCTTGCTTGAGCATTCATTCAAAGATGATGGAAAACGAACATACTTCAACTTCAACAAAAAAGTCGCGCCATTTGAGGCAGCTGTTTTCCCGCTTGTGAACAAGGATGGGCTTCCAGAAAAAGCATTGGAAGTTTTCAATATACTCCTAAAAAACAACATAATGGCGCAGTTTGACAGCTCAGGGAATATTGGAAAAATGTATGCCCGCGCAGATGAGATTGGAATCCCAGTCTGCATTACGATTGACCATCAGACTTTGAAAGATGAAACTGTTACTGTGCGCGATAGGGACACAACAAAGCAAAAGCGCGTTCATATCAAGAAGAATTTTGAATTACTGCACGAGATTTGGGAACAAGATTAAAATTTCTTGGATTTGCGCATTGTTATCATATCCGCAACCCATTTTGGAAAATTGCCAGAAGCCCATGTCAATTTTATTCCATTTCTGGTGAATAATTCTTCTCGTGCATAAAAATCAATAGCATGATATCCTCCAAAAAGTATCACCGCAGTTTCAAAAAACTGTTTTTTCTTAAGAATCTGACGAATCATAGTTTTTGTATCGCCAGTTTTTACCAAATAGATATTTTTTACAATAGCCAACAATTCTCCCAATGAGCCATGCCATCGCTGATAAAGAGCTCTCTTAAAAGGCGGAATTTCATCCAAAAGCATTTTTGGAGTTATTTTTAGAAGCGCTTTCTGTCCATCAGTTAATGCCGCAAAGAATTTTTCATATTCTTTAATATCGTTAACAAGATTTTGAAGTTGATTTGCAAGCCAATGATTAACGAGCGCCTCAAAAACTTTTTCAGAATCATGTTTTTTATTAAAAGAATCACATGCTTTTTCAATATACTTATCGTCAATCATTTCAAGAAAAAGCGTATCTGGTGAAAAACGAGCTACTTCGGCAATATAATTCTTATAACTACGCGAACTCATCTCGCTCAGGCTCAAAACCCTCTTTGGATCATAGTAGCGCTGAATTAAACGTGCGACATCACCAAGTTTCACTTGGTCAACTTTTCTTTTTTCTTTTCGAATATTAGCAATTTCGTCAAAAATGGGATATCTGTAAGGGTAAAAATGCGATTCTGGATAGAGTATAAGTGTCTTCATCACATTAAATATATATGAGGCTGGATTTAAAGCTTAGTAAATGGCTAGCCCTATAGAAGTTTTTAAGAAAAGAGTCAAGGAAGCAGAAGACTCAATTAAAAATTTTGAGAACCAGCGCGAGCCAAAGTTCGCAGTCAAGAGCGGTGGGATGGATTACTACGGGAACAGGGGCAACTATCTCCGCGCGAACATAGACTCCTCACTCGGACGGCTGAAAGAGGGCGCCTGGGAGCTTTTGGAACTGGGGCAGAACCCGCAGAACAGGAAAATTCTCCTGCAGATTATTTCAAAGCTGGAAAGCGAGAAGAAAGAGCAACCAACTGCTGAAATAAAAAAACTGCTTTCTGAACTCCTTAAACTGGCGGATTCCCTGACAATAAGCAAAACTATTGAAGAAGACATCTCTTTTATAAAAGTCCCGAAAATGCCGGATGTGATTGCAGATGAAATAGCTGCTGACTTGAATGAACTGCGAAAATGCTTTATTGCCGGCGCAAACAGGAGCTGCGTTGTTTTATGCGGGCGCGTGCTTGAGACTGCATTGAACAGAAAATATTTTGAATTAACTGGCCAGGACTTAATGGAAACCGCGCCCGGAACAGGGCTTGGAAACTTGGTTGGAAAGTTAAAGGAAAAGGAAGTGAAAGTTGACCCTGGATTAACACAACAGATTCATTTAATCAACCAAGTCAGGGTTTTTTCAGTGCACAGCAAAAAAGAGGCGTTTTATCCGAGCAAGGAGCAGGCGCAGGCGATTATACTTTTTACTTTGGATGCGCTGAAAAAATTGTTTGGATAAGCGCAAAAAGCTTTTATTCTTAATACCTCTATTCTAAACCCATGGATCTTCACCCCCTAGAGATTAAGGTTATCGAAGGCCTGAAAAAGCTCGGCGGCAAGGGCAGCGCAGGCGCTATTGCAGAGGCAGCCGGAATTGAAAAGCCGCAGGCTGAAAGGTTTGCTTATTCATTGAGCCAGAAAGGGCTTGCTGTGCTTGAAAAGAGAACACACCAGACTCCAAAGCTGACAAAACTGGGCGAGCAGTACAAAAAAGAAGGGATGCCGGAAAAGAAAATTTTAAAAGAGCTTTTGGACGGGGAACAGACGCTTGAGCGATTGATTGGTAAAACAGGGTTGGACAGGAAAGAGGCAGAGGCCTGCATTGGAATTTTAAAGAAAAACGGCTGGGCTGCGATTAGAAAAGGGGACAAAGGACTTGAACTTGAGATAACCGAGATAGGAAAAATAGAAGCCAATAGCAAAAAAGATTTCCAAACCGAACTGCAAAATATCGCAGACAGCGGATATGTTGACGAGAATGTTCTCAATCAATTAAGGAAAAGGGGATTGGTTGAAGTTGCTTCTCATGCAGATTTCACAGTTGAGTTAAAAGAGGAAGCAAGCTCTGCGATAACAGAAGCGCAGGATGTTATCCACAATTTAACCCACGAAATAATAAAATCAGGCGAGTGGAAAACTAAAAAATTAAGAGGGTATGATGTTCGCGCAGAGGTTGCTAATTATTATGGCGGCAAATTGCATCCGCTTACAGTGGCGCGCAACAAAATCCGCAGGATATTTTTGGATTTAGGATTTGAGGAAACAGAAGGGCCTTTGGTTGAAAGCTCGTTCTGGAATTTTGATGCGCTTTTCCAGCCGCAGGACCACCCTTCAAGGGATTTGGCAGATACTTTTTACTTAAAGAGCCCAAAGGAAACAAACATTCCGGATGCAAAAATTGTCGGAAATGTAAAGAAAGCGCACGAATCCGGGACATTAAACTCAACCGGCTGGGGATATAAGTGGAACGCTGAACTGGCAAAGAAGCCGATTTTGAGAACGCATACAACAGCAGTTACAATTCGCGCACTTTCCCAGATAAAACCGCCTGCAAAGGTTTTTTCCATAGGCCGCGTGTTTAGGAATGAGACGCTTGATTTCAAGCATCTGCCTGAATTTACACAGATAGACGGAATTGTCGCGGATGAGAATGTTTCTTTTAAGGATTTGCTCGGATATTTGAAAGAATTTTTCTACAGGATGGGTTTTGAAAAAATCCGGTTCAGGCCGGCTTATTTCCCTTACACAGAAATGAGCACAGAGCCGGAAGTTTATTTGGAAGAAAGGGGGGAATGGATTGAATTAGGCGGAAGCGGAATTTTCAGGCCAGAGGTAACTGAACCATTGGGAATTGATGTTCCGGTTTTGGCTTGGGGGCTTTCGCTGGAAAGGCCGATTATGCTCAAGTATGGGCTAAAAGACATTCGCAGTTTCTATTACTTTAATGATTTGAAATGGCTTAGGGATGTTTCTTTGAAATAATGGCCCTAGTAACCTTCAACAAGAAAGACTTGGAGAGCTTAATCGGAAAAAAGCTCACAGAGAGTGACTACAAGGACAAACTGATTATGATGGGCGTCCCGCTTGAGCGATACACTGATACAGAAGTTGATCTTGAGATTTTTCCAAACAGACCGGATATGCTTTCTGTGGAAGGTTTTGCCCGCGCAGCGCAGGGTTTTCTCGGGATTAAAACAAAATCGCCTGAATATGAAGTAAAGAGGGGAAATTTTGTGGTTAATGTTGACCAGAAACTTCTTGGATTAAGAGGATGCGCAGGATTTGCGGTTGTAAAGGACTTGAAATTCACAGGCGAGAGCATTGCCGCGTTTATGCAGCTGCAGGAAAAATTAGCGACAACAATCGGTCGCAAACGAAAGAAAGCATCTATTGGAACTTATGATTTAAGCGACTTGAGATTCCCTGTGAAGCTCACAACAATCTCAAAAATAACAAAGTTCATCCCGCTCGGCGGCACACAGGAACAAACCGCAGAGCAGGTTTTAAAAACGCACCCAAAGGGGCAGGAATATGGGCATTTGATTGAGAAGTGGCTTGAATACCCTGCTTATTTAGACGGGCGAGGCAGGGTAATGAGCCTTTTGCCGGTTATTAATTCGGAATTCTCAAAAATCACAACAAGCACAAAAAACATGCTGATTGAGGTAACAGGAACAGACTGGAAAGCAGTCAGGGAGATGCTGAATATTATTGTCTGCGCACTTGCGGAGCGCGGTGCAAAGATTTACGAAGTGAAAACAGTTTATCCCTCTGAAAAAGTTATTAGAATGCCGGATTTGCGGCCGCGCAAAATGAAATTTGACATTAACTACGCAAACAAGCTGCTGGATTTGGACCTGAAGCAAAATGAGGTTAAGGAAAGGCTGCTGCGCATGAGATTTGATTTTGCAGGGAATGATGTTTTAGTGCCGGCGTACAGGACAGACATCATGCACCCGCTGGATTTAGTGGAAGATATTGCAATTGCGCACGGATACGAAAAGTTCGAGCCGCGCATCCCTCAAATTCCGACAATTGCAAAGCCGAATGAGAAAGAGGAATTTGCAAACCTTTTAAGAAACATTATGAGCGGCCTTGGATTCCAGGAAATTGTAACTTTTATTTTAACAAATGAAGGCGAAGAGTTTGACAAGACAAAAAGGCAGCGGCTGGAGCACGTGGAAATTCAAAATCCGAAAACAATTGATTACACAATGGCGCGCACTTCTTTAATCCCATCTATACTAAGGGCATTTGCGCAGAATCAGTCAAACGAGATGCCGCACAAAATGTTTGAGGTTGGAACAGTGGTGCATTTGGACAAGTATTATGAAACCGGTGCGAAAAATATCACAAAGCTGATCGCTGGCATCTCGCACGCAAGTGCAGGGTATTCGGAAATAAAAAGCATGCTTGAGGCCTTTTGCAGGAACATTGGAACGGAAGTCAGTTTTGCAGAAACAGAAGATGGCGCATTTATTGAGGGCCGGGTTGCAGAGATAAAGGCAAAAGGAGAAAAAGTCGGGATAATCGGAGAGATTCATCCGGAGGTTCTTTTAAATTTCAACATAGAATATCCGGTTGCGCTGTTTCAGTTGAATATTGAAAAATTAAAATAATCGTGTAGGCTTGAGTGCGAAAAAAGCTGAATTACATTCCAAAAATTCTGCGCAAAACTCTGCCAATCATCCATTCGCTTTCTGGAACATGGTGCCTGACATCGAACAGCTCTGCGGCCAATTTGCTGAAAGCCAGGCTTGACGGCGCCTGCGGGTCATAGAGGACAACAGGAGTTTTTGCCTTCAGAGCCTTTCCGACTGTTGTATCATATGGTATTTTTTTCAAAATCGGAATTTCAAGGATGTCTTCAATCTCGCGCGTTTTCATTTCCCAGTGCTCTCCTTTTGCGCGGTTCACAACTGCGCCCAAAACCTGCGCGCCTGACTGCTTTGCAATCCTGATTGTTTTCAGGGCATCTGTAACTGCGGGGAGTTCGGGGTTTGTAACAATTATAACTTCCTCGGCCGCGTCCAAAACCGCCTTTGCACCTTTTTCAAGTCCGGCCGGAGTATCTAAAATAACCGCGTCTGCGCTGCCGAATAAATCCATAACGATGTCCCACAGGCGATGCGGAATGGATTGCTTCAAATGCTTCAAATGAATGCCCGCAGGGATTACCCTAAAGCCGGAAGGGTGGAGATACACAACATCTGCCAGGTTGGCTTTGCCAACAATTACATCGTGCAGGTTTTTCATCGGGTATTTCATCCCCAAATGAAGCCCTATATTTGGAGTTGTGAGATTTGCGTCAACAATTATGACATTTTTATCAAAACTAGCAAGCGACGCAGCGAGATTAACAACTGTGGTTGTTTTTCCTACGCCGCCTTTTCCGGATGCAACTGCAATCAGCCTTGTCATTAATCGGACTAATGAATCTGGATATATAAAAGTAGTGGAATCTATTTGTTGCGAAAAAGCTGAAAGCGGGACCAGCCGGATTTGAACCAGCGACACCCAGGTCTTCAGCCTGGCGCTCTCCCGGACTGAGCTATGGTCCCAACTTGTGGCATATTTATTAATGTTAAACGATTTAAAGGTATCTGTATGGTTTACGTAATTAAGGCAAGCGGCGAGAAGGAACAGTTTGATAAGAATAAAATCTATCAGACTTGCTTTAGGGCAGGGGCTTCTCAAAAAAATGCCTTGAGGATTGCAGACGAGGCTGAGCAAGAGATTTACGAAGGCATAAGCACGAAGAAAATACTGAAAATCGTTTTGAAGAAACTTGACAAGGTTGGATCAAAAGAGAGTGCAATAAGATACAACATACGGGATTCCCTTTCAAAATTAGGCGGCGAGGAGTTTGAAAAATATGTTGAGCACCTGCTCCGCGCGCACGGCTATACAACGAAATGGAATGTTATTTTGAAAGGACAGTATGTCGAGCACCAGATTGATGTAATTGCTGAAAGAAATTCCGACCGCTATATTATTGAGTGCAAGCACCACTTCAACCCGCACCGATTTACCGGCTTGCAGGATGCGCTGGGCTTGTGGGCAACATTTGAGGATTTAAAAAACGGCGGCCACGATATTACCCGTGCCTGGCTTGTTTCAAGCACAAAACTTTCAGACCACGCAATCCAGTATGGAATTGGAAAGCGAATGTGGCTGACAAGCTGGGACTATCCTGAAAAAAATGCCTTACGCAGCTGGATTTCCGAAAAAGGATTATACCCGCTCACAAGCCTTAACCTTTCCCCAATTTTAAGGGCAAAATTGATGCTTGCAGATATACTTCTTGTCAAAGAATTAGCAGGCGATAATCTGCCGCAGATTTCATACAAAGCCAGAATTCCATTGAAAACACTCAATCAAATCTCGTATCAAGCCAGGCTTTTGCTCAATACTAAATAATATATAGCAATTGAATTATCCTTTACTTTCACGGGCCCATGGTCTAGCGGTTATGACGCTTCCTTGACATTGGCGAAGTAAATTAAGGCATGAGGCATTAGGCGTGGGGCATGGGGTTTTAAACCTCAAGCCTCATACCTCAAACCCCAAGCCCTTCACAAACTTCGCCAACAAACTGGAAGAGGTCGCAAGTTCGAATCTTGCTGGGCCCATTTTCCATGCTCTACATCATCGAACATCTCGAGCCACTAAGCAAATGGGTAAAGCTTGAGTATGCGCATTGCTCAAAAATAGTCGGGAAGGAGAATTTGCTTTTTACAAATATTGTTAACAAAGAGGAACAGGAGTTTTTGAAAAGGCTTGGGAAGGTTGAAGAGAAAAGCGTTATTGAGCTTTTTTCAAGAGAGGAAATAATCGTGCTTGAACCGCAGGCAAAAACAAGATTGCAGAAAGATGATTTCAAGAAATACAAGAAAATAATTATAGGCGGAATTCTGGGCGAGGCAGAGCCATCCGGCCGCACAATGGAGCTTATCACATCAAAACTGAAAAAAGGAGTTCAGCGAACTTTGGGCGCAGAGCAGTTTTCAATAGACGGTGCAACTTTTGTTGCAAAGAAAATACAGGAAGGAGAGGAAAAAGATTTGGGCGTTTTGAAGGAGCCAGAAATTGAATTCGCAGAGGGGCATTCAACAGTCCTCCATTATGCAATCCCTGTTTTCAAAGGAAAGCCAATTTTTACCCCAGGGCTTGTAGAATACGTTGCGAGCGACGAGAGCTGGGAATGATTAAATATCACTATATTTCAAAAGATAAAACACAGCAAAAAACGCAAAGAACAGCATTGACAACTGGTCTACTCCGATTTCCAGCCAGACCAAACTAATTGCGAGCAAAAGCGGATAATGCCAGAGCGTTCCTTTTTCCTTCATATTTTCATAAGCAAGTGTCAAAAGCATTCCTAAAAGCAGCATAAACGCAAAAACACCTGCTATGCCAAACTCCAGCATCGGCGCGCCAAGCACCGTATAAGTCAGGTTTG
>Ga0209541_10009996_pt1 | contig 15237 bp, 14 predicted proteins | sample RifCSPlowO2_01_FD_184027 | JGI IMG/M metagenome (GOLD analysis project Ga0209541, IMG submission 184027) | Groundwater microbial communities from Rifle, Colorado - Rifle CSP2_plank lowO2_0.1 (SPAdes) (version 2) | ecosystem: Environmental > Aquatic > Deep subsurface > Groundwater | place...
GCCGGTGCAGTTGGCATCTCGCATTACCTCTTCCAGAAACAGGCAAGAAAAAAGACAAGGGAAAACAAAAAGCCTTAAAAGTTGCAGTTCTCTTGATTATTAATGGATATTAAATTGAGATTAGGGCCTGCAGGAATGCCGCCTGGCTGCAAAGGCGAGACACTTTCAGAGGGCATTGAGTATGTTGCAAGCGAGGGGCTTAATGCATTGGAGGTTGAGTTTGTCAGAGGTGTAAGAGGAAAAAAAGAGGAATGGATTAAGGCAAGAAAAACAGCAGAAAAAAATGATGTCCTATTGTCATGCCACGCCCCCTATTGGATTAATTGCTGTTCTCCAATAAGAGAAAAACAGCAAATCGCAATCAGGAACATCATGCAGACAGCAGAAGCAGCAGAATTGCTTGGGGCATACATAATAGTATTCCATCCGGGCTACTACCAAAAGCAGACAGAAGAAATTGCATTAAAAAACTGCATTTCTGTCCTTGGGGAAGCAATAAAAAAGATGAAGGAGCAAAAACTGCACTGCATCCTTGGGGCAGAAACAACAGGCAAGCCAAGCGCATTCGGTTCATTGCAGGATAACATAACCCTTGCAAAATTACTGAAAGAAGTCAAGCCGGTAATTGACTTCGCACACTTGCATGCAAGAACCAATGGAGGAATAAAAACAATAGAGGACTACGAAAAAATCTTTTATGAGATAAGAAAAAATCTTGGAAATGATTATCTCAGGCAGCTGCATTGCCATTTTACAGAGGTTCATTTCACTGAAAAGGGCGAAAGATGGCATCTTCCCTTGGGTGAAAAGAATTCTCCTGACATGCGGCTGCTTGCAAAGGCAATAAAAGAGAACAACCACAAATTCACGCTCATTTCTGAATCACCCCTGCTCGACAGGGATGCATTGAAGATGCAAAAGATGATAAAAGCCGGCTAAGGGGTGGATTACCCTGAAAATGCCATCCAAAGAAAGGGGTAAAATGTTACTACCGAAAAGTTTATAAAGAACAAGAGATTAGGTAAATCAATTAAACTATGGGAGTCAAAAATATGAAAACAAAAAATCTGTTTTTTGTTTTTTTGGTTGCAGTAGTTCTAGCGAGCTCTTTTGTAATGGCTGCAGAAATCGCTTCTGACATAAGTGTCGAAGCAAACGACAATCTAGTCGGCAGCAAGACAATTGGCATAACTGCTGGCAAAACCCTTGATCTCAGTGTTTCTTTCACATCAGTAACCAACGAGAAAGATGTCACGGTAAAGGCATGGATAGACGGTTACAGGGATGAGATAGAACAGGAGACAGAGAGATTTGATGTCTCGGCAAACAGGACATACACAGAGAAACTCTCTCTTGCAATCCCAGGCGACTTGAATATCAGTGATGATTTCAAGCTTATCGTGAGAATAGCAAGCAAAAACAAGGAAGACCAGCAAAGATACCAGCTTACAATACAGAGACCAAGTTATGACATAGAGATACTCTCAACAGAATTTGTCAGGGAAGTCAAAGACGGCGACAACCTCCAAGTAAATGTAGTTGTAAAGAACAGGGGTTCACATAAGGTAGAAGATACCTACATAAAAGCAAGAATCTCTGAGCTTGGCATTGAAAAGAAGGTATATGCCGGTGACTTGGTGTCAGTTGACTGCGAGGAAAATTGTGATAAGGAAGACGCAGTTGAGAAGACACTTGTCCTTGAGATACCTAAGGGAACAAAGTCAGGCAAGTATGCAATGACAATCGAGGCATACAACGATGACTCAAGTTCCACTGTTACTCAGGATGTGACAGTAAAGGGTGCAGAAGCAGCAGGAAAGGTCGAGGTTTTAACACCTCAATTGACAAAGGAAGTGCAAGTTGGAAGCAAGGAAATCTACAGGATAGAAATTGTCAATCCAACAAGCGAGACAAAGGTTATAACAATATCAACACCAGCCGCATTGGAAAAGGCAGGTGTGAAGATAACCTCTAATCCCTCTGTCGTGACAATTCCAGCAAACTCTGCAGAGAGTGTTGAGATTACAGTAGAAGCAACAAATCAGACAACAGCAGGAAGCTACACTGTTCCAATTACAGTTGGAAGTGACGGCGAGACAAAAGAAATAGGCATAACAGCAAATGTAGTCAAGGTAAAGGCACAGCCAACTGGCTTGAGCAGACCCTTGTTCACACTGGCTATTGTGCTTGGAATCTTGTTTGTTGTATTGGTTGCGGTGTTGTTTACTACAATGAAGAAACCAGAGAAGCTTGGTGAAGAAGAGACAACCTACTACTAAACCGACAAAAAACTCATTGCCTTTAAATTTTTTATGTCAGAAATCAGGATGATTTCAGATTTCTGAGCACAGGAAAATCTTTCGTAGATTTTCCGTGCAGGAAATTCAGAGAATTTCCTTGCATCCTAAAAACCCTTGAGGGTTTTTCTGATTTGGAAATTTGTTTTTTAATTTCCCTTTTCTTTTTTTATTTTCTAAGAATTTATTCTGTATAGATTATATCCTTTTCTCAACCTTTACTGCAGTAGGCGCCTCTCCTCCATGCCATGTGAATCTCGGCCTCACCCTTATCGGATAAATCCTTTCCGAATTGTCGTCAAGCAGGAGTGCAGAGCCCTTTAATGCAGGAAGGCTGTTCATATATCCTTTTACATCTTCAAGCAGGTAAGTCTGCATTATAAGATTCAATGCCTCAATATCTGGCCTTGAAGTAACCCTATGAGAGATAACTATATCTGACTGGGTCATTACATCTGTGTGGATTGCACCTGGCTGTTGTGTTGCAAGAACAAGAGAGATTCCTGGCTGCCTGCCTTCTCTAAGCAATTGTATCAATGCGTCTGTTGCGGGCGTTTTTCCATCCTTGGGCAGAAATTCATGCGCCTCATCGAGAAACAGCCATACAAGGGGCATTTCTCTTTCTTCCTTGTAATAAAGATAATCCAAGCCGTGCTGGACTGCCTGAACCTCCTCAGCTTTTCTTGCGGCCATTCTCTCATTGAATAATTTCCTGCATAATAATCCTATAACCAAAGCCCTTACATTAAATGTCCCGACAGAATTGTAGCAGCTCAAATCAAGGACAGTTGTTGTGCCTCCCTCAATAAGCTCGATAATTTTTGTTCCTTCCTGCCCTTTATCTGCAAAAATTCCCCAAGTTTTTGCTCCCTCAAGCAGGTTTATTGCTGCCTGCTGCGCATTTATCCCCCCTTCCTCGTCCTTCCTGACCTTGTCAATAATATCATCTATGTCAAATTCCTCATTTTTTTCATTGAAAAAAGAGATAACCCTCTCTATTATCAATGCAACAGGCTCGATGAAGTTCAATCCAAATGTCACGCACCAGTCATCTGCGCTCAATTCACTGACAGACAATGCAAATGCCTTGTCAACAGGCATTCCTTTTTTCTCATAGTCCTTGATAAAACCAAACGGCGCAAATGTTTTTACAGGCAGTTTCTGCGGCTTGAGATTCCACTCATTCAGCAATTCATACTCCTTGTCATTTGCATACTTCATTGTCCAGAAAATACCCATTGTGTCAAAAATCAATGATGCAATATTTTTTTCTACCCCTCCTGACAGCAATGAAATCTCCTCCGCAATTGTTGCAAGGGTGTATGACTTGCCACTTCCCCTTTTTCCAGCAACCAATACAACATGGCTTCTTGCAACATCCATTAATATCTTATTTGATAAAGAACTTGTCTGTCCCATATTCACATACTGCTTTCCGATATAAATCAAGCCAGCGCTTCCAAACCTCTTCTTGTCTGATTCGTCCCTTCCCACTATTATTTCATATGGCATTTTTCTTCTTAACCTAAATTAATCCTTCAGTTTATAAATTATGTTAGACATTTAGGGATATCATCAAACCTGCTTGTTATCCCGCAAATATTCTCCTGCCTGCCAACCTGGACAATCGGGGCAACACTCACTCCTGTTATATTTTCTGCACTGATAACATAAGTGTTTGCTTCGTTCTTGTTCGGCAAGATTTCAGATATTTCATTATTCCCCCAAACTTTAGCATTAGAGCCTTCAACAAGCAATACACCATCAAAGTAAGCGGTGGCAGAGGTTTGTTCAGCTGACAGTCTGGCTTCCACTATGGTCGCAGAACCGGATATAGTGCGTGTAACATTCAGTAATTCCCAGTTATTGCCGCCTGAATGAGTGGCAGATGATGTGCCAACCCCGTCATTTATTATTATTCTTATATTGCCTGAATTTGTTTTTACCCACGCAGACAAAGTTACTGTTCTGCCTTTCCAATAATTTATCCCTTTTGCTGGATGGATTTGCTGAATCAGCATTGTAGAGCCAAGCGCATTGGTAACTATTTTTGCAGAATATGCTCCTATCTTCTTTTCAGTGCTCTCTCTTGAAGCAGTGTTTGGGTTGCTGCCCTGCTTTGACCATCCATCAGGGTCAGAATTCGGGCCATTGGACCATATCTCTAGATTACCGTTTAAAATCTGGTTCTTGTAGTCCCTTACAGTATAGCTGATAACCCTTGACATGGAATCCAGACCAATCTGTATCCCAGAAAGATTGAACTCCTCTGCGCCCCGATTAACCATAACATTTATTTGTTTTTTATTTTCATCATAACAAGTAAATCCTGCGACACTATTGATGCTAACTCTTGCAGTTAGGCATGCCTGCCCCGACTGCATTGCTGAGGTTATCATTGGCAATACGCCGCCCCATATAACTCCAACAGCAGAGAATGTGATAAGAAGAAGCAAAACAGCGGCTATTAATGCCGAAACTGCCTTCCTGCTTCCTAAAAAACCCCTATGCATCCCGCCTCTTTTCATTTTTTATGCATTTCCTGATTAATAACAATTAAAAATACTTTTTATAATCTTTGTTTTTGGTGTATTACCATAAGTTTTATAAATGACTTATATATACCTGATTTGTAAATTTCTGCCAAAACAGAAAGCTTTAAATAAAACTACTTCATAAAAGTGACAATGGAAAAGAAAAAGGAAGAGAAGAAAGAAGACGATTTTGCGGATGATGAAGAGATTGAGGGAACGCCGAGAAAATTGAATTTTTGGGTTGTCTCAACAGTTATTCTTGCTGTGCTGCTTATTGCAACATTGATGTTCGGGACAAGGGTTACAGGAAATGCCATAAGCAAAGATAAGATAGGGAAATTAGCAGTTGATTTTATTAATTCTAATTTTGTGCAAGATGGTAATGCACAACTAGTCTCTGTTGAAGAGGAAAGTTATCTATATAAAGTGACTGTTTCGATAAGTGGTGAAAAGCCCTCATTATACTTTACAAAAGATGGAAAATGGATACAACAAGGAAGCAATCTAATATCTATCTTAGAGAAGAAGAATCAACAGACAAGCCAACCTCCACAAACTATAGTAAATATACCAAAAACAGACAAGCCAAATGTTGAACTGTTTGTAATGTGCTTCTGTCCTTATGGAGTAAAGGCTGAGAATAATATTCTTCCTATAGTGGAGCTTTTTGGGGATAAAATTGACTTTAAAGTAAAGTTTATAGTAAATGTAAAGGGAAATACAATAAATGATGTCCAATCATTGCATGGGATAGATGAAGCAAAGGAAGACGCAAGGCAGGTAATTATAATGAAGTATTATCCTGACAAGTTCTATTCTTATTTGAAAGACATGAATAATGATTGTTATAGCGTTGCACAAGATGCTGGAAAACTTGACGAATGCTGGAAAAAGGCGGCTCAAAATTTAGGGTTTGACATAAAGAAGATAGAGACGGCAGCATATGGCGAGGAAGGGATAAACCTATTAAAGCAGAATGAGGCGGACGCAGACAAATATGGGATAAGCGGAAGCCCGACACTCGTAATTAATGGAGTACAGAGCAGTGCAATATACAGCGGAACAGCAGCGACACAGCAGGCAATATGCTCTGCATTTAATACTGCTCCTGCCAATGAATGCGGAACAGAGGTTGCTGTAACAGGCGCGGCAACAGCAAACCAGCCAAGTGGCAGTTGTGGTTAGTAATCAAAAAATTCCTTGAGTTTACCACACACTAAATTGTGTGGTTTGTTGGAATTTTAGGATGCTCAGAAATGCGAAAGTAGGTAAGCATTTCTGACATAATAAATAATTATAAAAGAGTGAATTCTTTTTTGATTTGAAGACAAAATGAAATCCACAAGGAACGAGTTGAGGGCAAAAGTAGATAGTCTGATTGATGAGATTGACAAATTAGTGGAATTGCCAAAAAAACCAACCTTCGAAAAAATAGAGGAGATAGTGGATTACATCCAGAAAAACAAGGAGAACAGCAGATTTGACAAAACTCCCTATGGATTTTCTTATGCCTTCATTTTAAAAGAGCGGGAGAAATATGACCGATACATCAAGGATTATATGACTGAAATCCTGACGAGGGGAAGCGAGTGGGACGAAAAGGCAGAAAACCTTTTTTCAAGAATCTTAAGGGAAGAAACAGGCATGTCTTATGAGGACTCTATTTTTATAAGGCAGCCCCTTTACTCCTATACTGATATGCTGAGCCATGTTGATAACCTGGCAGCTTCTCTTGAGAATTTTGGCGTTGGTTTTTACCTCACATATAAGAATAAGCTTGCGCCATTGCATGAGCTGAAATTCAGATATAACTATAATCCCTGCGAGGCAATCTCTCTTGTTTACAGGAAATCAATAAGCAGCATAATCGGAACAATGGCAAGCGGGCTTATTAGTTCTGACAATGGGATATTAAGGGAAAAGTTCTTTGAAAAAATCATCCTGCCTGATTTGGGCACTGATTTGAGGTCAGAGGAATATGAGATTACCAAATCAATAAAAGAGAATAATGAAATGGCTAGAAAGGCTGCAGAAGAGGACATCGAGAAGCATAAGCAATGGATTGTTTCAGATATTGAACAGATAAATTACCTGTATCAAAGAATAAATCAAGAAGAAGGAAGCATAAGAAAGTCATTTGCAGCGCATCTGGATAGATTATTTTGCAGGAAAAGATAATCAATCAAGAAACCCTTTTGATATTCTTGAACAAGTCCGCCTTCGTTATAACTCCCTTTAATTTTCCCGAATCCTGAACAATCAGTATGGGAAAGTGTTTCAGCATTTCTGAAACAATGCTTATTCCTGTTTCCTTGGATATTATAGGTGGGGCGTCTTCCATTATTTCCCTTAATGATAATAAATCAATCTTCCTGTCAATATTGTTTAGTATTGTTGATTCTGACACAATCCCCAGGATTTTATTATTCCTGATAATCGGCACTTGGGATATCGCATGCTTCTTCATGACTGCAACTGCCTCATTCGCCCTGTTGTCTGGCTTTAATGAGACAATATGCCTGTTCATTATCTCCTCTGCCTTTTTTCCCTCGTGTTTTGTGAGTGTGTTTAATGCGGAGAATATTTTTTGGACATTGTTATAGGCCGGGTCAATCTTGCCTGACTCTATCTTTGCAATAAGGCTCTGTGATACTCTTGATTTTTCAGCCAATTGTTTCTGTGTTAATCCAAGATTTTTTCTCATCTGCTTTATTTCATTCAGGGTTATCATAATAGCAGCAAGAAAAAAGGGTTTAAATCCTTTTTGGAATATCCTATTTTCTAAATATTCCTATTGGAATATTGTTTTCAGAAGGGTTTAAATAATGCATTCCCACAATAAAAGGCATGGCTGAAAAAAGATTTGTGACGAGTGAGTCTGTTACAGAGGGGCATCCTGACAAGATTTGCGACCAGATTTCTGATGCAATACTTGATGACTTGTACAGGCAGGATCCTTACTCAAGGGTTGCAGTTGAAACACTTGTTACAACTGGAAGCGTTCATGTTGCAGGAGAGGTCACTACAAGAGGGTTCTCAGATATACAATCAATAGCAAGAAAAACTCTTAAGGAAATAGGCTACACAAATCCTGAATTCGGAATTGACTGCGAGGATGCGGGTGTTTGGGTAAGCATTCACGGGCAGAGCCCAGACATAAGCCAGGGTGTTTCTGAAACAGAAAACAAGGAGCAGGGTGCAGGCGACCAGGGGATGATGTATGGATATGCGTGCAATGAAACGCCTGAACTGATGCCGTTGCCAATAATTCTTGCCCACAAATTAACAAGAAATCTGGCAGAGGCAAGGAAAAAAGGGACTATAAAGAACATAGGGCCTGATGGAAAAAGCCAAGTCACGGTTGAATATGATGACGGAAAGCCAATCAGAATAGAGGCGGTTGTGATTGCACAGCAGCATACAAAGGATATTGACGAGGCAAATCTCAAGCAGGAAATTCTTGACAAGATTATAAAACCGATATGCGGAAATCTTATTGACGGGAAAACAAGGATTTATATTAATGCAACGGGAAAATTTGTTATAGGAGGCCCAGAAGGCGATACGGGCGTGACAGGCAGGAAAATTATAGCAGACACTTATGGCGGTGTGGGAAGGCACGGTGGAGGAGCATTTTGTTTAACTGGAGATTCTGTTATTAATACTGAAAAAGGGCTTTTGCGTTTATCTAAACTTAAAGATTGCATAAGAGATTTAATAGTTAAAACAGATATTTCTCCAACAAAGGCAGGGTTATGGCTGGATAATGGAGAGATGGAGACTGTTAAGTTAAAGACGAATGATGGATATTGCCTTGAAGGCACGAAAAATCAGTGTTTAAGGGTTATTGATAAAAATGGGGATTATAAATGGAAAAGGGCAGACGAGTTAAAAATTAGGGATTGGGTGGCAATTCAAAAGAAAAATCGATTGTTTGGAAAAAAATTTGATGTAGCTAATTTTTCTTTTCAACATAAACCAAACACTTACAGAAAAAATATTTTTATATTCCCAACAAATCTGACAGAAGATTATGCTTACCTAATGGGTTTATTGATTGGTGATGGAAACTGTATGATGAATGGAGGAATTGCAATATGTGTCTGTGAAAATGAAATGAAAGAAATAGTACAAGGTTTCTATAAAAGATTATTTGGAAAAGAAGGAAAAATATTTGGGCATTGGGCATTTTTTGGCGGGATTGAATTAAGAGCGTATCTTGAATATCTCGGCTTGAAAAAACAGCGTTCTTGGGAAAAAGAGATTCCAAAGGCGGTGTTTGAATCGCAACAAGAAGTTGTTTCCTCTTTTTTGCGAGGTCTTTTTGATACAGATGGAACTATAAGAAAAACAGGGAGAAATGATGATTCTTTAGATATAAAACTCACAACAACCTCTCTAAACCTTACAACAGGGGTTCAGCAACTTTTATTGAATTTTGGGATTGTATCTAATATACAAGTAGTTGACAGAACTGGCAAAACTTCAGAAATTAGGGGGAGATTAATAACTTCTAAAAGAATTCTTTATCATTTAAGATTAAAAGGCTATGAAAGCATAAAACTCTTCAAAGAAAAAATTGGTTTTGGTTTAAGCAGAAAAAAACAGATTTTAAACTCAATTGATTTATCTAATAAATCAGATAAACTAATGATTCCTAACCAAACACCAAGGATAAAAAGGTTGTGGAATAAACTTCCATCAAATGTCAAACAAGCAGATGAATATAAAATTGGAAGATTTGCAAGAAGCCATAAAGGAAAGGCAACTAAAGAACTAACTTATAATAAATTAAAAGACTTCTTAGACGGTTATGCAAAGTTTTTTGAAGGAGATTATGATTTTGAATATTTAAGAACCTTTTATATTATGAATCATTACTATGCTCAAATAATCAATGTTGAGGATTCTTTTAATCAAGTCTATGATATTACTGTTCCAGGAGCACATACATTTACAGCAAATGGTTTTGTTTGCCATAATTCCGGCAAGGATCCGACTAAAGTTGACAGGAGCGCTGCTTATGCTGCAAGATACATCGCAAAGAATATTGTTGCAGCGGGGCTTGCAGAAAAATGCGAGGTGCAGTTAAGTTATGCAATAGGGGTTGCAGAACCAACAGGAATTAATGTTGACTGCTTTGGCACAAATAAAATTTCGCAGGACAAGATAGTTGAGCTTGTAAAAAGGCATTTCCCTGTAAAACCTGCTGCTATCCTAAAGGAGCTTGATTTGAGAAGGCCAATTTACAGGAAAACAGCGGCATACGGGCATTTTGGAAGAAACGAGCCGGAATTCACCTGGGAAAAAACAGATAAAGCTGATATTCTTAGAAGAGAAGCGGGGCTAAATCAAGATTAAGATGGTTAAAGACAAATTAAGCCAAAAAGATAAAAATTTATTTTTTGCCGGGCTAGCCTCTGGTATAGTAGGCGGTGTGATTGGCAATTTTTTCGTGAGTTCTTTTTATGATGTGCTTCAAATATCTAAGCAAGATTCTTGGGTAAGATATGCTATTTTCTTTGTCTCGGGGTTAGCGTTTATAGGGGTTATTTATTGGCTTAATAAGCAAATTAAAAGATTAAGATAATTTTAAATCAGGAAACACCCTTTCAACAATTTCAATAACTTCTTTTGTTCTTTCAGGATTAATGCTTATATGCTCCTCGCCTGTTGAAATCTTTGAAAGAAGCAAACCCTTTGATACCATTTTCTTGGCAATTTTCTTCGCCAGATTATGAAACCTGTTAGGCAAACCCTGAATGATAAATTTAAATGGAGTATGCTTATCCCCAAATACCCTTCCTAAAAATAGCTTCTTAAGGATTGTTGCCTTGACTAACTCATTATCACTTTCTTTTGATTCTTCCATGTTATCCACACCTTGAGGTAAGCAGTATCAGACAGCAAAAGGGGGTTTTTAAATATTGCTATATTCTATAATATAATCTAAAAATGATACTCTTTTATGATAAACCGAAAGATTTAAATAGTTCCTGTTTATAGGGTTAGGTTAGGGGTTAAAAAATGAAACAAGACGAATCAATATTCCTGCAAATATTGGGGAGCTCACCTAAAATGAAGGTAATTGACTTTTTACTGACATTTCAGGCATTTGACTACTCACTAACCGAAATAGCACAAAAAACTAATGTCAGTTACCCTATTGTTGTGAATGTGATTGAGGACTTTTTAAGAACTGGGATAGCCATAGAAACACGCAAGATAGGCAAAGCAAGGCTCTTTAAATTGAATGGGGAAAGTATCTTGGTAAAGCATTTATTAAAATTGCAATGGGAAATGGCAAAGAATCCTGCTATCTTTGTTCAACCTGCATTCTTAGAGAAAAGTAACCAACCTTTCTTAGAAGCCTAAAAATCTCTAATTCTAATTTATCTCTGCATCAGGAACTCAACTTCTTCCTGATTAAGCTTAAGCCTTTCCTGAATTCCCTGGCTTTTCAAAAATTGCACCATTATCGGAAATTCTTTTAACGCCTTCTTTATTGATATGTGGGTAAATCGCGCTATTTTCACTGCAATCGCCCTTTTCTTCGCATTTCGCTGTTTTGCAAGCCAGATTTTTAAAACCCTCTGGGGCCTCTTGTATTTTGTGAAATCAATTCTTACCTGCTTCTTAGCTGCGGCTATCCCCGCAGTAAGCAATGCATATTCATAAACAAGAAATCTCCAGTGCTGCTGTCGATGAATTCTCCCCCTGAATACATCGGCCCTGCTCAACGCATCAAATGCCTTCGCAATCTCCTCGCCGTTATTGTATTCAATCGGGATATTTTCTTCTATCCATAAGAATACCTGTTCAATAGGCATATCAACACTATCAAATGTGTTCAGCAATTGGGAATCTATTTTTGCTGCCTTGAAAATTTTCTTCAATGCATCAAATATTCCTTCTTCCTTCTCCCTTTCATCAATGCATGAAACATCAATTTCTTCTTTGTTGAGGGAAATTGACTGCAAATCATTTATCGCTGCCCTTACATCTCCCTTGCTCTTTATTGCAATCGCCTTTAGTATATCCTCTCTTATGAATAATTTTTCTTTCATAGAAATACTCTTTAAAACATCAGTAACTGCCTTGTAATCAGTCTCCTTGATTTCTACAAGCTCTGCCCTCTTTCTTAATTCATTTAGCTTCTTGTCCCATGGGTTATTTGTCGTCATGAAAATCGGGAATCTTGCAGAATCAATCAATTCTGAAATTGCCCGCGGACCGCCCCGGTCATAATAGCCTGATATTCCCTCAATCTCATCTATCAGCAAGATTTTTGATTTTGCAAACAAGCTTTTTTGCGAGGATGCCTGATTAAGAACTATCTCTATCTGCTCCTTGTTTCTCAAGTCAGAAGCATTCATCTCAATAATCTCAAATCCCATATCGTGCGCAAGTGCATTGATAAGGGATGTCTTGCCGCTTCCTGTTGGGCCATATAGAATTGCCGCCCGCTTGCCCTTCCTGAAATTAATCACAAAATATTTTAATCGTGCAATCGCTTCATCCTGCCCCTTGAAATCCTTCAGGCTTACAGTGCGATACTTCTCTGTCCACGCTTGAGCGTCTTTAACAACCCTTTTGCCTTCAACCTTTCCTGTAATTGTTTCTTCCATAGAATTTACAAAAATTTATTTGCTTATTGTTTGCCTTTGCCTGCCAATACAAAACTTGCAAGCAATGATTCTAGTTGTATAAACTCATCTGAACCCTCAACCAGCCTGAACTCAATTTCCCCTGTCTTCTCTGTTAATTTTACCTTTATTTCGGGTTCAATCTGCAAGTTCCAGATTTCTTTCTGGATCGCCTTAATGACATCCTGCCCTGAAATGCTTTCCTTAAGCATGACATCAAGCAATTTTTCCCTAGACCTAATAAAATCTCCAGATAATGCATACTCCAGCACAACCTTGATATCACTCGGCTTTGCGGCTGAAACAATCGTCAGAACCAATTCCTTTGTAATCTTGACGCTTACTGAAGCAGTTGCCTGAAATAAATTTATCACCCGCCTGCAATCCCCCTCAGAAACCTCGTAAAGTGACTCAATTGCACCCTCGTCAATCTCCAATTTCTCCTTCTCTGCTATCTTCTTAATAATCTTCTCCATGTCCTTCTTCTCAAGAGGCCTAAATCGGAATATCGCGCACCTGCTTTGTATCGGGTCAATTATCTTGCTGCTGTAATTGCAGCTGAGAATAAACCTGCATGTTGATGTAAAATTCTCCATTGTCCTTCTCAATGCCTGCTGCGCCTCTTTTGTGAGCGCGTCTGACTCGTCTAAGAATATAATCTTAAATGGCACATCTCCAAGTGACTTTGTTCTTGCAAAGTCCTTTACCTTCTGCCTTACTACATCAATCCCTCTTTCATCCGAGGCATTTAGTTCAAGAAAATTTTCGTGCCAGTCATTCCCATATAGCTTCTTTACGATAATCAAAGCCAAAGAGCTCTTTCCTGTTCCTGCAGGGCCTGCAAACATCAAATGAGGCATATTGCCTTCGCTTGTGAATGCCTTCACTCTTTTTACAATCTCATCCTGCCCGATAACATCCTCAAACTCCTGGGGCCTGTACTTCTCTGTCCATATCTCACTGAATTCCTTTTTCATTATCATTTTCTAACCTGAAGTTTTTATAAATATTACTATATCGCAATATCTACTAATAATTAATTAGTTCCTGCGTGCAATAAAACTGCTCCCTTAATCAATCTGTTTATTTTGCAACAACATTAAGCAGTTCGCCCTTGCCCAGCAATGCCAAGCCAGCCTTGTTTCCTATTACCTCTACCTTTATTATCTTGTCTGGATTCTGCAAGTCAACCTTTGGCCTGTCAATAACCTCTGTCAGTTTAAGGATAAGCTTTAGCTCATCTGGTTTTTCCTTGACTTTTCGCACTTTCAAATCCATTTTCCACTTGTCATTCTGCTTTATATCCTTTGCAAAGTCCTTTATGTTCTTCTGCATGTCTGCAACAGTATTCTTGCACCACTTGTCTATCGGGATCCAATGGAATGTATGCGCAAATTTTTCTGTTTCCTTGTCAGCCAAAGAAGAAAGCTGTTTTACAGCCTTTTTTGCATCCTTTACAGCCAATTCAGCCAATCCTCCATTCGCTTTCAGAACAGACGCCTTTTCCTTAACTTCAGTAAGAAGTGACTCAATAACCTTCAAGGCACTCTCCTGATGTGTAGGGTCAAAAGTAACAAGTAAATTCGCCTCTTTTGCCATGATAAAAACCTCCCAATAGAATTATAAAAAGAACGTATTTAAAATTTTCGTTAGTATTACTTTGCGTTTGTTCTCATTGTCTTTCTTTTATGCTTCTCTCTGCGCAGTCTTTTTCTCTGCCATTTCCAGCGCATCTGCCCTTTTTTCTTCCACCTTCGACTTGAGCGTTTCATTTTTAGGTTATAGAGTAAGAATAATGGGCATTTAAAAATCTTTTTACTCCATTCCAGAAATAAACTCATAAACACATTCGCCAACCTTGTCGCTGTAACCCCCTTCCATAACAGCAAATGTTGGGAGATTCAATGCCTTAATCTTCTGCCCTATCTTCCTAAATGAATCCAGTTCAAGCAGAAATGCACTATTGCCTCTATCATCTTTTTCAATGGGGTCGTCTTTGTAAGTGTCAAATCCCGCAGAGACAGCAAGAATTTCCGGCTTGAAATCATAAATGCAATTCAATGCATCTTCAAGTGATTTAAGATATTTTTTCTCATCTGTATTCCTTGCCAATGGGAAGTTAAAGCAGTTTGAGAATTCCTGATTGCCAAACTGGCTGCCCGTAAATGGATACGCATTTCCTAAATGCAATGAAGTGTAAAGCACATTCTTCCTGCCAGCAAAAATATTTTGTGTGCCATTGCCATGATGCAAGTCAGTATCAAGAATTGCAATCTTTCCTATCTTCTTCTCTGCAAGCAGTTTTTTCGAAGAAACAGCAACATTGTTGAAGTAGCAAAAGCCAGACGCCCTCTTGCTTGAGGCGTGATGCCCCGGAGGCCTCATCAATGAAAAGGAGTTCTCTCCGTTTAATGCCGCTTCAGATGCCTTTATTGCGCCTCCGACAGCAAACGCGGCATAATCACATATTCCTTTTATAAAAGGGGTGTCCTCATCATAAAAACCGCCATATTTTATTCCCCTTACATGCTTTGGTGTGTGAACAAGAAGCAAGTCCTTTTCTTTTGCCTTCTCTGCACCCAGAAAATTATATCCTCTTTCATCCAAGATTTTGCAGGCAGAACTTATTCTTGCCGGCTTTTCAGGATGCTCTTCATTTTCATAATTGCCTTTTCCAAGGTCGTACTCCAAACACTTTTCTAAGAACACTATCTTCATAAAGGAAGCAAGAGGAAAAAGCTTTATAAATTTTTCCTTTAG
>Ga0209541_10009997_pt1 | contig 15236 bp, 17 predicted proteins | sample RifCSPlowO2_01_FD_184027 | JGI IMG/M metagenome (GOLD analysis project Ga0209541, IMG submission 184027) | Groundwater microbial communities from Rifle, Colorado - Rifle CSP2_plank lowO2_0.1 (SPAdes) (version 2) | ecosystem: Environmental > Aquatic > Deep subsurface > Groundwater | place...
TAATTTTGGGCAATTAGTTAAGGTCAGGAATGGCTCTTCTGCCGCCTCTCCATTATTGGAAGAATATACTTATGACTATTCTGGGCAAAGGATAAAGATTAAGCGAAACGATTCAGCTAATACTAACGTCTATACCCCATTTCGAGAATTGATGAGGATTGTTAATTCAAGTGGAAGTTATGATTTTACCTATGTTTATGATGGTGGTACTCTGGTTGCGAGAATAAATCCAGATGGTAGTAAACAGTATGAACATACTGATCATTTGGGAAGTACAAGTGTGATTACCAATCAAAATGGGAATGTTATTGAAAATACGAGTTATACGCCGTATGGAGAAGAATTAACTGGTGGAGATAAGGATGTTAAAGGATATACCGGACAGTTTGATGATGAAGCGACAGGGCAGATGTATTATGGGGCAAGGTATTATAAGCCGGGAACTGCACAATTTGTCAGTCCCGATCCTATTATAAATAATGTATACACTCCTCAGAATCTTAACCATTATAGTTATGTTCTTAACAATCCTTACAAGTATGTTGATCCGAATGGGTTGTGGGCTGTTGTTGTGGGTATAGGATCACAGGGAGTTCTTGGTCATGTTGCTGGTGGATTTGAGGCTCTTCCTATAGCTATAAGTTACTCGAATGACTATGGTTTTGAATATGGTCTTGGTTTATCTCCTTCTGTTGGTACAGGAGAAGGATTAGAAGGTCAAGTACTAGCAGGATCTGGTATGTTTTATCCCGATGTAAAAAGATTAAGTGAATTAAATGACTATAGTATAGAAGGAGAAGTGAGTGGATTCTTGGAAGGGGGCGGTGGTTTTAGAATAGAATTAAATCCAGAAGGAGACATAAATAATTTAAAAGAGTTTAGGAAAAGATTTTCAAATGGGGATCTTAGATTAAATCCTGTTGGATATGGTGTAGTAATTGGTGGAGGTGTTGGGGGCAGCGGAACAATCTCAGCATCTAAAACCATAATTAGTCCAATTTACTCTTCGCGCCAAGGTATTTTACCATCTTCAGGAACAGGTCGTATTAATAGGCCGTTAAGTTCACAAGAGAAATCATTTGTACAAGCACGTGAACAGCTAAGAAAAGAAGGAAAAGCTGTTACAATAAAAAATATAATGAATAGTTTGAATAGAAAAAAATGAAAAAATAGAGGCGTTAAATTATGAAACAGAAATTAAGTAAAATTATATTAAATGTGTTTTTTATAACTTTAGTAATAAGTTTTCTAACACCATTTTATTATGAGAAATTAAATGAGCTATTACAGCTAGTACAGGTTTTGATAGGTTTAATTTCGGTTTTCTGTCTCAGTTTATGGATAGCTTTAAATCCCGTTGTGCTTAATACTTTTCTAAACAAATTCGTTACTAAATACATCACAGCAGAAAACAGAGAAAAAGTATTTTTTAGAAAGCTGAATAAAAAAAGTCAGGAGAGAAGGATTAAATTTATAGGATACATAAGTATATTCTTCTCGGTAATTCTTGGAATAGCTATTCTCGGCTTGATGATTATTTTAATCTATGGTTTTATGAGGGGCGGATAACAGAGAAAAATGGCAAGTAATATTATTCTCAGCGTAAAGAATGTTTTCATGACTGATTCCAATCTTGGAGTATGGACGTACAAATACGATCAGAATGGCAACTTAATATTTCAATCAGGTGGCGGCGGTAATCTTGTTACTGGCGATGGATATTATAGAAAGTATAATGATTTTGGGCAGTTAATAAAAGTTCGTAACGGCTCTTCTGCCGCCTCTCCATTATTGGAAGAATATTGGTATGATCCGAATGGTCAGAGGATAAAGATTGTGAGAAATGATTCAGCCAATACTAAAGTCTATACTCCATTTAGAGAATTGATGAGGATTGTTAATTCAAGTGGAAGTTATGATTTTACGTATGTTTATCAGGAAGGGCAGTTAGTAGCGAGGATAAATCCAGATGGAACTAAGCAGTATGAGCATACAGATCATTTGGGAAGTACGAGTGTTATTACTAATTCTTCTGGTGGAATAATTGAAAATACTTCGTATAGTCCCTACGGCGAGGAATTATCCGGCGGTAATCTCGAGGTGAAAGGATATACCGGACAGTTTGATGATGAAGCGACAGGGCAGATGTATTATGGGGCAAGGTATTATGGTCCTGATGATGGATTGTTTGTACAAGGAGATCCATTATTTACAAATAAAGCTTCATATAAAGAAGTTCCTCTAAAGATATATTATTCTCCGCAAAATATTAACCCTTACAGCTATGTGATAAATAACCCCTATCGATATACTGATCCAACAGGGCTATGGACATTGCAAATAGGAGGGAGTGGCAGTGCTGGGTTCCTGAGTGGAGGATCGTATGGTGGGGGTCTAATTATCGGATATAGTGGGGCTGGTGGGTTTCAATATGGAACTTATAGAGCCTATGGTGGCGGACTCCATGCGGGTGCCACAGGATCTCTTACACTTGACGTATCTGGTTCTACGAATGATTATATTGAAGATATTGGTGGTAATACTCTAACAATTGGAGGATCTGCTGATGTCGGTGCATCCGTAGGCGGTGAGTTAAACCTACCCATTGAAGATAAGAAAGACAATAAAAAACAAAAGAATGTGATTCATCCATCCGGGACAGTTAATATTGGAATTGGAACACCAACTGGAGGAGAGGGCCATGTTTACTCAGTAACTACGATTGTCAATCAAAGAGGCGGTAGAAATAGAGCTGGTCAATCAGAAGCTTTACAACGGTTTTGGGACAAGAAAAAAGAGGAAAATAAAAAGAAAGGTGAGAACAAATGAATAGTTTAATATTAATTTTTTCCATAATGGTTACCTCAAGTATATTTTTAGTTATTATGATTTTTTTGTTAACTTACAAAGGATATAATTTTAATCGTTACATCAAAGAAAAATATCCTACTATTTATTTTGAGGAATGGGGCAAAGTTAAAGGGCCATTTGGATTTATGATGGGGGACAGCTTTAGATACTTCAGATGGTTATTTCAACTTCAAGAAAATAATAGTGGAAATTTAGAAAATAGGAAGAGAGAAATGAAAAGATTATTCCTAATCCTCTTAATTCCCATTATTTTACTCCTATTTTGTTCCATATACCTATACTTCAGATTCACATTTTTCACATAAAACATAATGAATAAAATATAATCAAAATGGAAACGGAAATATCAACCGGTACTTTTGAACAAGGCTTAACAGGTTTTAATTTAACTGGTACTCCCAATCGTAAAATAAGCATGGACGATCCTGATTTAGGTATTTGGCTGTATGAGTATGACCAGAATGGCAATTTGATATTTCAAAGTGGAGGCGGCGGGAATTTAATGAGCGGGGATGGATACTATAGAGAGTATAATGATTTTGGGCAATTAGTTAAGGTCAGGAATGGCTCTTCTGCCGCCTCTCCATTATTGGAAGAATATACTTATGACCATTCTGGACAAAGGATAAAGATTAAGCGAAACGATTCAGCAAATACAACAGTATATACGCCATTTAAAGAATTGATGAGAGTAGTAAATTCAACTGGCTCGTATGATTTTACGTATGTGTATGATAGGAATACGTTAGTTGCAAGAATAAATCCAGATGGAACGAAGCAGTATGAGCATACAGATCATCTGGGAAGTACGAGTGTTATTACCAATCAAAATGGGAATGTGATTGAGAATACGAGTTATACGCCATTTGGAGAAGAGTTGTCTGGTGGCGATAAAGAAGTTAGAGGTTATACTGGTCAATTTGATGATGAAGCAACAGGGCAGATGTATTATGGAGCAAGGTATTATGATCCTTCCACTGCTTTATTTATTCAATGGGATCCTATGATGCAAAATGTGTACGATGCTCAGTTATTGAATCACTATAGTTATAGTAGAAATAATCCTTACAATCTCAAAGACCCAGATGGGAAAGAAGTAGTAGTTGCGATAAAAGAAACCACTATTTTTGGTCATGATGTTGGTCACATCGCATTTGTAGTAAGAAACCCTGACGCGCAAACACAAAGCCAATCTTATTCTTTTTACTCGGATCAGGGACCAGACACATCTGATCTAAAGACTGCTTCATACTATTCCAAAGCTGCTTTAGGTTTCTACAAATCAAGCTATGTCTCCACTTCGGGTTCAACCGCTGAAGGAGCCCTGCCGGATAATTATTATGATTCTTTTGTAATTCAAACAACTCCTGACCAAGAAAGAAAAATTATAGACCAAGCAAAAGAAATTATTGATAATCCGCAGGATTATTATGCTCTTTGGAGAAATTCGCAGGATTTTGTCATTCAATCACTTGAGGCGGGGGATATTGACATAGAGCGTAAAGGTTCAAGGCCCATAAAGACTTACGCTTATAATAAAGAATTTTATGCCGCTCAAAACCAAGAGTTCTTCTTAACGCCTTATGAAAGAATAAATCGTGGATCCTCCAATTCCGGAGGAAGTAGTACTGGACGTGCTAGCCAAGCAGAGGCATTAAAGAGATTCTGGGATGGAAAAAAGAAAAAATGAGGTTAAAAAATGAGATTAGATACACTTAAATATTTCAAAAAAAGGCCTATTGAAGCGATTATATTCTTAATTATATTTTTATACAATTATTTATTTTTTTTAGGGTGGATATTTGTATTGATAGTCCTGTTTGAGGATAATATTCTGGGTATGAAATCTTTTATACCAAATTCTTTATGGATGTTCTTTCTATTTGCTGGAACTTTTTTATTTGATTTATTTTTTTCATTGCTTGCAGTTACCATTTATATGAAAATAAAGAGAAAGTGGCTGTTTTGGATAATATACTTGCTTATAGTGATTATATTTTCATATGTAACTGGAACTTTACTTGCGGAGGGATTTGGGAAATTATGATTATAAAAGCAAAAACTATAAGTGGACTTGACCATGCTGATCTGGACTTAGTTAGCCAGTCCAATCTAAAATCTTTAAACTGTAAAATCAGCATGGATGATCCTGATTTAGGACATTGGGACTATCGCTATGATCCGAATGGGAATCTAATCTTTCAGAGTGGCGGGGGTGGAAATTTAGTAACAGGAGATGGATATTATAGAGAGTATGATAACTTTGGTAAATTAATTAGAGTACGAAACGGCTCAACTGTCACATCTCCACTTTTGGAAGAATACACTTACAATCATGACGGACAAAGAATGAAAATAAAACGAAATGATTCTGCAAATACGATTGTGTATACGCCATTTAAAGAATTGATGAGAGTAGTAAATTCAACTGGCTCGTATGATTTTACGTATGTGTATGATGGGAATACGTTAGTTGCAAGAATAAATCCAGATGGAAGTAAATATTTTATTCGCGGGATTCAAGTTTGAAAATTTATGGCACTCTTCAATCCCATATTTTCTTCTCTTGCAACTGGCGCATGAGGAGAGTTACACTTTCCTCTACAGAGAGATCAGCGGTGTTGATCGTGAGATCTGGAGTTAATGGTTCCTCATACGGATTTGCATCAGAAATGCCGATGAAATTATCGATTTCTCCGGCCAACGCTTTTCTATACAAACCTTTAACATCCCTTTGAATGCATTCCTGAAGAGGAGCATGTATGAACAATTCAATAAAATTCCCCCCAATAATCTCTCTTGCCATTTGGCGGTCTTCTTTATAAGGAGAGATGACTGGCACTAAGACAATTTCCGCTGAAGATTTCGCAGCCAGTTCCGCTATCAAACGATTATTTTCTCTGATATCTTCTCTTGAGAAACCAAGATTTTTATGCAGTTTCTCCCGTACCGCGTCTCCATCGAGAATTTCTACAGTTTTTCCACGGGATTCTAACTCTCTTTTAAGCGCTTCTGCTAAAGTACTCTTTCCAGATCCGCTTAAGCCGGTGAACCAAAGGACGATCGCCATAACACTTCTTTTTTATCTCTTTTTTATTTTTTTGTTAGTGTTTAAGTTTTTTTTTTTCTGTAACGGTTTCTTGAATTTTTATCTCTTCTCTTTTTTTCCGTTGATAATAGACAACATAAAGTACAATGTATGTTAAAGTAGTAATTATTGCAATTACATATTTGATAATAAGCGGCGGCTGAGAAATAAGTGTTGCATACACTAAAGCAATGATATTTGCAATTAAAAAAATAATGAAAAGTAAAAGACTTACCCCGCGGGTATCTTTTGTCTTAATTGTCTTTATCATCTGTGGAATGATCATTATGGAAAAGAGAAATGTGGCAGTCCAGCCGAGGAATTGAGCGAGGTCCATAGTAATATTGCGTATACTTTTTTATTTATTCTTTCACAAACACTTCTTCTTTATTCTTAATTCCATCCGCAATCATCTTGGCAATCTCCGGCCGCATGAACCATTCCGGTGGCAGCTCGCCATTTTCAAACAGTTTTCTCGCCTGTGTGCCGGAAATGTGCAGTTTATCTTCTTCTGGATATGTAGAGTTCTCTTTTTCATGCACGTGATGCTGTAATCTTTCTGAATAAAATACATTGTCAAAACAAATCGCTTTGATGCCTATTTCAGGGAACCTGTCAAAGATATTGTGCGCAGCTTTCGGGTGATAAAAATTTCCCACTCCGGTGTGGTCCCTCCCTACGATAAAATGGCTGCAGCCAAAATTTTTTCTGCATAAAGCAGTAAAAAGTGCTTCCCGCGGACCGGCATAGCGCGAATATGTTGAAAATGTTCCGAAGATTACTTTGTTCTTGGGGTAGAAATGCTTGATCATTAACTCATAGGATTTGATGATCTGCCGGGCAGTATAATCCCCTGTTTTTTTCTTTCCCACGACGGGATGGACAAACAATCCATCGCAGTGCTCTTCTTCCAGCGCTTTCAATTGGATGAATTCGTGCCCGCGATGAATAACATTCCGTGTATGAAACCCAACCACTTTTGCCCATCCCCGCTCTTCAAATAAATACCTTGTTTGCCGCGGCGTAAGTTCATATTCTTTGAATTCGTTCTGCCTTCTTCGCAGGAGGGTGATTTTTCCTCCAATCAAAAATGGATTCATCTGCATAACCATTCTTACGCCAGGATGTTCTCCATCGTCCGTTCCGTACATTTTTCGCGCCATCTCTTGTTTGTCTATAGAAAATATCTCTTTAGGATGAAGAAGCGCCATAATCTCTCCTTGTGCATCAACAAGAGCTACGTCTTGTCCCATTATGCATTCTTTGGCTTTTTCCTCACTGACGTCAAGGATGATCGGCAGCGGCCAGACCACGCTGTTTGCCAGCCGCATATTGTCAAGCACGGCCATTACATCTTCTTTTCCCATGAATCCTTCTATCGGGCTGTATGTTCCAATGGCAATCTGTTCAACGTCCCGCTGCCTTTCTTCATCCAGTCGGATACGAGGCAAATTCTGCAGATAATTTTGCAAGGGCATTTCTTTAACCATGCGATCGACTAATTTCCCCCCATGCGCTTCAATGAGCGAAGAGGAGATATCAAAATTAAGCAAATAGTTTGCTTCTTCTAGTTTGTTTACAAAACTGTTTTCTTTTTCTCTCACTGTTTCAAGATTCACTGCCAACTGGGCATGGCGGATCACTTTTTTAAGAGTATTAATGCAGGCCATGGGATATTTGCCAATGGCTGTTTCTGCCGCCAATGTGAGCCCCATTGCTCCGTCTACAACAGACGTAATAATATCATGGACTTCCGCGCGCGTTGGCTTCTTTTTTTCAATCATTGTTTCCAAGAAATTGGTTGCGACAAACACTCCCACGTTCCATTTTCGTGCTCTTTGCAGAATTATTTTTTGTGTAAAAGGAACTTTTTCAATAGGAATCTCCTTGCTCAAATCACCGCGGTCTATCAGAATATAATCAGTTTTCCTAATGATCTCATCAAGATTTTCAAGGGCATCAACACATTCTACTTTCGAGATAATTTTCATCGCATTTTGCGTTGCTTGCCTGACTTCATCAACGGCTTTCCCCGAGCGGACAAAAGAAACAGCGATGTGGCCAATTCCTTCCTGCAGGCCCATTTGAATTGATTTGTGGTCTTTCTCTGACAAAGTAGGAAGAGCCATCTTTCTGTGCGAAACGGGATCAACAATGACGGCTTTATTTTTTCCGACATCACCTCCGGTAATTACTTTTGCAGTGATATATCCCTGATTTAGTGTTGAAACATCTGCGATGCACAATGTTACCGTGTCAAAGTCGACATGAATAAGGTCGCCCACTTCTAGTTGTTTTACAATATGCATTGGGGTCAAGTTGAATCCTTCTTTTGTTCCATTTCTTTCTTCCGTAAATATCTTCACGGCATCATTCTCTTCCAGAATGATCGAAGAAGTGGTAAGATTACCGGTCCTGACTTGTGATCCTTCCGTGTCGATAATGAACGGGATACCGACTTTCTTTGCTAATTGAATAAAGTAATACAAATCATCAAGCGAAGAATGAGACATGTTAATTCGAACGAAACTGACCCCTTTGTCTTTTATTTTGCGTAAGGCAGTTTCCGTGTTTGTAGAAGGACCTAATGTTACAATTATTTTTACCTCATTTTCACGCATTTTTAACCTCCCTTTTAGATTATTGTCTCATCATGTCTGCCAAAAAACCAAAAAGGACGATTTGAAATCCGACCAGGATTAAGAGCACACTTAAGATTGTTGATGGAGTTCTTCCAACGTAACCAAGTGTAAGAAACCTGTACACGAGCCAAAATCCGATAACCACGCCCATTCCCAGTAGCGCTCCTCCGATTCTTCCAAAGAACATCAGAGGTTCGTAATCCCGATAAATCCTGAAGATATTAATCCATGCTTTCAGCGCGTACTGGAAAGGATTCTTAAACAGCCGGCTTTTTCTTGTCTTCCTCGCGATGATGGGAATTTCCGTTATTTTATAGCCTTGTTTTGCAGCTTTTATTATTTGTTCCTGCGTGTACGTAAACGTATTTATGTATTGTATCTCTCTGGCAATTTCTCCCGTGAAGGCGCGAAAGCCCGTCGTGGAGTCCGTGATTCTTGTTTTTATTAAAGAACTAAGCACTTTGGAGAAGGCAATGTTGCCAATCCACTTGAGGAAAGGCATGGATTGAATTTTTCCACTAAATCTGCTCCCCAGCACAAGATCGTATCCTTTTTCTACTTTCTCAATTAACTGGGGGATATGTTTGGAGTGGTATTGGCCATCGGCATCGGTGTGAATAATTATATCTGCATTTAGTCTGATACATTCTTTCATTTCTGTGCGAAACGTTTCTGCCAAACCTCTATTTCGTTTATGAGAAACAACAAGGGTACCATATTTACGGGCAATTTCCGCGGTTTTATCGGTAGAACCGTCATCTACCACGAGGATCTTGTATTTGTATTTCGTTTTTGCTAGAACTTCTTGTATTTCTGTGAGGACTCTAGGCAAGGTCCGTTCTTCATTATAAGCCGGAATTGTTATGATGATATTTTTCATGCGATTGACCATAATGCATCTTTCCTCCGCTGAAGATTAGCTTAAAAGAGTTGTGATTCTAAAATCGCTCACTCTTTCAAAAGTTATTTAAAGCAGTTGTCTAGCTTAGATAACTGATGAGAATTGTTGTTTGAAATTGGAGTTTAGTTTAGAAGCAGTATTTTAGATGGTTTTGGGAATAAGATGGAAGGAACAGAATCTATTGACGTGTCGGTGGTGCTGCCTACGTATAATGAATCAAAGAATATTATCCCTCTTATTGAAAGCATACACCGCTCTCTCTCCGGCCAGAGAAAGGAAATCATTGTCGTTGATGATGACAGTCCTGACAAAACGTGGGAAATAGCCCAGCAGGTCGTGGGAAAAGATGTCAAAGTAATTCGCCGCACTTCTGATAAAGGGCTGGTTAAATCGATTCAGAGAGGAATTGATGAAGCCCGCGGGAAATATGTGGTATGGCTTGACGCTGACCTTTCCATGCCTCCGGAAATAATACCAAGCTTGGTTGCGCAACTTGAAAAATATGACGTTGCGGTGGGATCAAGGTATGTTAAAGGAGGAAAAGATTTACGGCCTGCGCTCCGTTTAGTTACGAGCAGGATGATCAACATTGCTGCCAATCTCATACTCAATTTTAAAGTGCTAGACTACACCAGCGGATTTATTGCGGCCAGGAAAACAGTTTTTTCCGAAATGTCTCTTGCCGATTCTGCGTATGGAGAATACTGTATTGAATTCTTATATAGCGCTGGCAAGAAAGGATATGCCATTAAAGAAGTTCCTTACTCGTTCATCGATCGCTTGGAAGGAACGTCCAAGACCGCAGGCACGTTTTTTTCTCTTCTGAGATTTGGTTGGGTGTATTTTAAGCGTATTGTTGCGTTACGATTCCGAAGATAAAGGATAGACATTAAATGGCAGACATAACCTATCGTCCCTTGCGAACCGAAGATGTTAAAGCCATTTCCCGGCTTCATCTGCAATCCTTGCAAGACGGGCTGCTCTATGACATGGGGGAAAAGTACACCCAAATTTTTTATACTGTCGGTCTGCGGAGCGGGAATTGTTTTGGGTTTGCCGCCGTTAATAATGAAGACCAGATTGTTGGCGCAGCAGTATCCACAAAGAACATAACTTCCTTATTCGCCCGTTTACTCTTCCATCCCGTATTTGCTTTTGGTCTGTCGCAACGTCTTTTTCGGCTGAGGAAATTGTACCCTTCAGGAGGGAAAAAAGTACCTATCAAGCAGGAATTTATCTTGTTTTTTGTTGATCCAAGGTATAGGAATTTGTATATCGCCTTACGCTTAATGCAGTTGATTGATGAGGCTTACGCAGCAATGGGCGTTAATCAGTATTCTCTCGAAGTCAAAGAAAATAACAAGACGGCCAACTTGGTATATCAACATTTTGGCTTTACTAGGATGTACGAAGTCGGTGAAGGAGCTGACAAGAGAATTTTTTATGTTAAAAAACCAGAAAATCCTGCAGAATTAAATTCTTCAAAATGAGGAACTGCAACAAGTGAAATTGAACATGAAAACTGAAGTCCCTCGAGTTATCGGACAGATTATTGGGGTTGGGACGGATATCGAATCAGTGCAGCGATTTGCTGCCGTGCCTTTTCATCAAAATGAACCTTTTTATCATAACCTTTTTCATGAAAAAGAGATCGAATATTGCCTGCAGCGGCCAAATCCTCCTCAATCCTTTGCGGCCCGATTTGCGGCAAAAGAATCAGTGATAAAAGCCTGCAGCGAGATAATTTCCTTATCATGTAAGGATATTATTATCACAAGTAATAAAAACCACTCTCCTATCGCAAAGATCCTGAAAGAAGGCTTTCAAAGAACACAGGTTAAAATGAGCATGTCGCATACCAAAGAGTTTGCAACGGCAATAGCTGTGGTGATGGAAGAAATACGTCAAAAGTAAAATTGCGATGGAAACAATGGAACGTAATAAACTTAAGATTGCTCTTGTGAGTAGTTTTACTCTTGACAATTTTTCAAAAGTTCTCGTTAACTCTTGTTCTCGTGAAAATCTTTCGATTGAAATGAAATATCGAACATCGTACAACTTAGGGGTGCCGGAATTGGCAAATATTGCCAGCGATATTTCTGCATTTAACCCGCAGATCTTATTCTTTTTCATCGATCTAAAGACATTCATTCCTCACCATTTAAGGATCTTGTGGAAATCAAAAGAAGAAAAAGAAAACATCATCAATGAGAAAGCAGCTTTCCTGAAGGAACTTGCGCAAATGTTTGTAAAATCCCATCCGAATACAATAATAGTCATTCATAACTTTGAAGTCCCTTCCTATTCCCCTTTAGGTATTTTAGACAATAAAGAAGATCTCGGTATGAAAACTATTGTGAGAGAGCTTAATCATCAGTTGGAGAAGCAATTCAAGAATGAGAAGAGCATTTTTGTCTTCGATTATGATGCCTTTCTAAGTGCCCATGGAAAGAAGAATTCGTGCGATCAACGCTTACATTATATTGCGGACATGAAACTTCATTCGGAGTTGTTTCCTTTTCTCGCTGATGAATATCTTTCCTACATAAAAGCGCTGGCAGCAAAACCGCGAAAATGCATTGTCCTCGATTTAGATAACACCTTGTGGGGCGGCATTATCGGAGAAGATGGCTTTGACAAGATCAAGCTTGGCCCAACTCCTCCAGGAAATGCCTTTGTTGAATTTCAGGAAGTGCTGTTATCGTTGTTTCACAGGGGAATCATTCTCGCTGTCAATAGCAAAAATAATCCAGAAGATGTCTTGCAGGTTCTCAGGGACCATCCTCACATGGTGCTTCGCGAGCAGCATTTTTCCGCCCTGAGGATTAATTGGCAGGACAAAGCAGCAAATATAAAAGAGATTGCTGATGAACTCAATATTGGCACGGACAGCATGGTTTTTATCGATGATGATAAACATAATTGTCTTCTCGTCAAATCCGCTCTTCCGGAAGTGCTGACGATCCTTCTTCCAGATGATCCTTCATTGTACGTTGAAACTTTGACACAGCTGAATGAATTTAACACATTTCAATTAACGGAAGAAGATGCCTTACGCAGCAAATCCTATGCCGAAGAAAGGCAGCGGAGAAAATTACGGGAACAATTTTCTGATGCGCATGACTTTCTAAGAAACCTGCACATGAAAGCCACAATCAAGCAAGCAGATAACTTTACAATACCGAGAATCTCACAGTTAACAAATAGAACGAATCAGTTTAATCTCACGACGCGCCGGTACAGTGAAGCTGACATTTCCCAATTTCACAACGATCCAGCATATTATGTTTGCTCCATTCAGGCCGAAGATAAATTAGGGGACAGCGGTATCGTGGGAGCGGCGATAATGAAGTACGGCCATGATTCGGCGGTTATTGATACGTTTCTGATGAGCTGCCGGGTTTTGGGAAGACAGATTGAAACGGTATTGCTGCATCATCTCCTTGAGCAAGCAAAATCATCAGGAGTAACGCAGGTTATAGGAGAATACATTCCCACAACGAAAAATGCGCAGACAAAGGATTTCTATAAAGATCATGGGTTTTCATTCCATCGCGATGAACAAAGCTCTTCGTTATGGCATCTTGATCTGACAGAGTATGCAGCATCATGCCCTGATTTTATAGAAATCATCACCGAACAGGATGCCATAGGACAAGAAGAACGAAAAAAATAAAATTAAACCGGTAAGAAATAAAAGTAAAAAAGCAAAGTAAAAAAGAAAAGCAACAAAAAAAAGGAGCAAACGTAAATGAAGAATGGAGGGAATATGGAAAATTGGAACAAACTAAAGGAAATCCTGGCGCAAGTGCTCCAGATCGATCCGTCGGAAATTACTGAAGAAAGCTCTCCGGACACCATTCCAAATTGGGATTCATTTAATGGACTGATGCTCGTTACCGAATTAGAGAAAACATTCCATGTTAAATTTACCATGGATGAAATCATTGCCGTAAAAACTGTGAAAGATATACGAGAAGCACTTCAGCAGCATGGAGTCGATAAAATATAGAGGCTAGTTTAAAATCATGATCAGTTCAAGAAAAGAAGCGCGGGATCGGGAATTTTCTTCTATCCAAGTAGGGGACAAAGTGTCTTTTACAAGAATGATAACGCAGGATAATGTTAACCTCTTTGCAGCTCTTACTGAGGATTTTAACCCCCTTCATGTGGATGAAGAGTATGCAATGCACACTCAATTTGGCGGACGAGTTGCTCATGGCATGCTTGCAGGTTCATTATTCTCTACACTTGTCGGCATGCATCTTCCAGGGAAAAAATGTTTATACTTATCTCAGACTCTTCAATTCAAATCCCCCGTGCGGATGGGAGAAGAAATACTTATCCATGGTGAAGTTATAGGCAAGATTGATGCCTTGCGGATTCTGGTCATTCATACTAAAATCATAAATGATAAAAAAGAAATACTTATTGATGGAGAAGCAAAGGTGAAAGTGCTTGATGGAGAAAAAGTTCAACCTCCATTTAGCTAAGGTATACTGAAGGACATAAATCCAAACGAAGGCAGATCAAAAATGGTTGCGGGAAAAATAGTTTTAATTACCGGGGGAAACACGGGCATCGGAGCCGCCGCCGCGCGATTGCTTGCAGAGAAAGGAGCAAACGTTGTCATCAATTATCGGGAAGACAAAAAAAGTGCGGAAACATTGATTTCTGAAATAATGGCTAAAATCACGACTGCGGGCGGCGGTTCAGCAATAGCTCTTCAAGCCGATGTAACCAATCAGGAAGATGTTGCTGAGATGATCCACCTCATTATTAATAGATACGGGAAAATTGATGTTGTTATTAACAATGCCAGTCCGAAACCATTTCCCCGATCTTTGCAACAAACTGAATGGAAAGAATTTCAGCTTTTTAATGATGTTATCGTCAGGGGAGCGTACAACACGACAACGGCAGTTCTTCCCCAGATGATGGCGCAGAAGAAGGGTCATATCATCAACATTTTAACTTCGTATGTTGCGGGCATGCCGCCGGCAAAATTATCTCCGTATGTTACGGCCAAATATGCTTTGGAAGGCTTTTCCAAATCCCTGGCTGCAGAGCTGGGTAGTTCAGGAATCCGTGTGAATATGGTTTCTCCCGGTGTTACAAAAACAAAATTTATCGATCATCTTCCGGAGAAGTTGCTGGAGATCATTTCCTTGCAAACGCCTCTGAAAAGAATTGCTACTCCGGAGGACGTTGCTAATGTGATTTATTTCCTTGTTTCTGAAAATGCTGATTACCTCACTGGTGTTAATATTCCGGTCTGCGGAGGAAGTGCCGCTTTTTGATTCCGGTATAACCTAAAAAAATAATAACAAAAAATGGCTCCCAAACGCATTTTTCTTATTTTACTTCTGCTCGTGCTTCTTGGTGGAACTCTCCGCTTTTATGACTTGGGAAAAGAAAGCATTTGGATGGATGAAGCGGTGTCTCTTTTGGAAGCGCAGCAGGAATATTCCGCGCAGATAATTACTTTAGTCACCCAACTGGAGGGGTCGCCTTACGGCCATCACCTGCTTCTTCATTATTGGATAAGGTATTTTGGGAATTCGGAATTTTCCGTGAGATTTCTCTCGGCTTTTTTTGGAGTACTTTCCATCCCTGTTCTTTTTTTTCTTGCCAAGCGTCTTTTTGATGTGCGGGTTGCTCTGCTGAGTTCCTTGTTCTTCTCCACAGCGATGCTGCAAGTAGTATATTCGCAGGAAGCAAGATTATACAGCCT
>Ga0209541_10010000_pt1 | contig 15233 bp, 8 predicted proteins | sample RifCSPlowO2_01_FD_184027 | JGI IMG/M metagenome (GOLD analysis project Ga0209541, IMG submission 184027) | Groundwater microbial communities from Rifle, Colorado - Rifle CSP2_plank lowO2_0.1 (SPAdes) (version 2) | ecosystem: Environmental > Aquatic > Deep subsurface > Groundwater | place: Rifle...
CGGTTACGTACTAGCCTAGTTGTTGAAAGAAAAAACTGAAACTTTACCCAGGACTCGCCAAAAGCGAGGGTATTTTGCGCATGGGTTTAAAAGTGGGATTTGTTGAGTTTCGTAATTCAAAGACATATACAATTATTTCTGACAGACACGGGTGTTTCTAAATGATATATAACCACATATATTACTCTCTCAAATAAGTGCTTGGTCAAACTAATAAACGCCAAAACGCCCACTTGGAAGTTTAACTTCCAAGTGACTTACAACATCTTACGATAAGGGACGATCGTTCCTTATCGTAAGATGTGTGATATGGGGTAGATATAAAAATAACTAACTCGGAAGTTAAATCTCCAAGTATGTTATTTTGTAATCATTTCCCAATCGAGTTCGCGGGTTTCGAGGTCGACCCTCACTAATTTTACTTTAATCACATCGCCCAGACAGAATTTTTTCTTGGTACGACTACCCGTAAGACTGTAGGTTTTCTCGTTGAACTGATAGTAATCACTAGCCATGGCGGAAAGGCGGATCATACCTTCGGTTTTGGTTTCTTTTTCTTCCACGAATATACCCCAATCGGTCATACCGGAAATAACGCCCTCGAATATTTGTCCCACCTTGCCGTGCATATATTCCAACTGTTTGAAGCGCACACTCTCACGCTCGGCTTCGGCGGCCTGTTGTTCGCGCTCGGAACTGTGCCTTGCTTGACTCTCAAGCACCGCAAGTTCACCGGAGGCAAGCGGTAAGCCTTTAAGATGGCGGTCAAGCAAGCGATGAACTAGCGTGTCAGGGTAACGCCTAATGGGTGAGGTGAAGTGCGTGTAGTATTCAAAGCCAAGGCCAAAGTGCCCGATATTTTTGGTAGAGTAAATGGCTTTGGCCATACTGCGCAGAGCGGCGGTTTGAATAAGACTTTCCTCATCGCGTCCGTGAATAGCAGAAAAGAGGGCGTTAATATCACTGGCACTGACACGCTTCTTGCCACCACCGAAATCATAACCCATACCACGCAGGAAGACGCCGAGCATCTCAATTTTTTCATTATTGGGCAGATCGTGGACGCGGTAAACGAAGGCCTTGAATGTTTTTTGTTTGCCGATGTATTCGGCCACCAGGCGATTGGCCAACAACATGAACTCTTCCACTAGGCGATTAGAGTCGCCCAGTGTTTTCACTTGTACACCAATGGCACGATTTTTTTCATCAAGCACAATTTTCACTTCGGGCTTATCGAAGACGACCGAACCATGCTTAATACGTTCAGCTCGCAGTTTCTTGGCAAGGTCGTTAAGTATTGTAAGTTTTTCGACAAAAGTACCATCACCACTGACTTTAAGCACAGCTTCCGCCTCCTCATAGCTAAAGCGTTTTTGTGAACGGATAACAGTTCGGCCAAACCACACTTTTTTTACCTGGGCATTTGGCGTTAGTATAGCTACGGTTGAGAATGCCAGACGTTCCTCGTTCGGCATCAGACTGCAGATATTATTCGAAAGCGCCTCGGGAAGCATGGGAATGGTGCGATCAACCAAGTACACACTCGTGGCGCGCCCCGTGGCTTCCTTATCAAGATGACTGCCGGGCGTTACGAAAAAAGCCACATCGGCAATATGAATGCCCACTTCTGTTGTACCGTCGGCAAGTGTTCGCACCGAGAGAGCATCATCGAAATCTTTTGCGTCAACAGGATCAATAGTGACTGTGGGCACATTGCGAAAATCTCGCCGCCAACCAAGTTCTCGCTGGAGAGTCTGGGTGAAATTTTTCTCATGTTCGCGTGCCTCACGTTCGGCTTCCGGAGAAAAAATGGATGAGAAACCATGTGAAAGACTGACCGCGGCCATTTCAGTTTCGTGCTCGCCTTTTTTCCCGAGGATTTGCAAAATGCGTCCCTCGGGACTCATCCGCGGATTTTTCCATTGCGTCATTTCCACTAGGGCCTTGTGTCCAACTGTTGGTTTGGTGGTGCCGACAATTATAATGTCTTTATATACGCGACGATCGTCGGGAGAAAGTAGGTATAGTCCGGCCACCTCATCGTGTTTGATAGTGCCCACAAACTGTATGCGTGCTCGAGACAAAACAGTTTCTACAAAACCCTTGCGTTCAAGCTCCTTGCCACCACCGGCGCGTTTTTGGCCCGGGTGATAAAGTACGCGCACTGTATCTCCGGGCAGTGCCGTGTTGAGGTCGGCTCCTTCGATGCGTATGGTAAAGCCGGCTGGATCATCCACGAAACCGGAACCGTATTTACTCACACGAATAACTCCCTCTATTCGTCCGCGACTATCTTTTCCGCGATTGTTTCCAAGGCCTTCCCCTTTTCGCGCAGAATTATTATTTTTTAATCTACGAATAGTCCTGTCTCGTGACCAGTGATTTTTTTTGGAAGAAGAATGTTTATTGTTTTGCCCGGTGCGTTTTCCGTAGCCGGCAGGACCCGAAGCGGGGAAGGATGGTTTTTGCATGTTGGTCTATTATAGCGGGAATGCTCGCGCTGGGCTAGGTGTTGTGTTGCGTGGGATTATAGAAAGACATGGTTGCATTTACGATACTATAATACCGTAAATGCAACCAGCAAAAATATGTGTGGCTAATAGACGAGGGATTGACCCAAGAGGCGCTCTTTGTTACTATACCGAACACTCATGTTAATGCTTCGATTACAACGTGTTGGCCGTAAGCACAACCCATATTTTCGCGTGGTGGTGACGGACAAACAGAACTCCACCAAAAGTGGCCGGTTTTTGGAAGTTATCGGCTCATATGATGCCCGCATGGGTACGCGGGTGATTGACGGCGCGCGCGCCAAGCACTGGCTTGCCATGGGCGCCAAGGCTACCGACACCGTACACAACATACTTGTTGATACCAAGGTGATTTCTGCCAAAAAAATAAACAACGTGCATTTCCCCGTAAAATCAGCAGAGGCGGATCACGGGGCAGGCCCGGCCAAAGAGGTTGGTGAAGCCAAGGAAAATAGCGCAGAAGCGCCGAAGGAAAAAGCGGTTGAAGAAATAAAAGCCGAGATTTCCGAGAGCGAATCAGCAATCGAGGTTGTTGATAATGTTTCTACACAGGAGGAGACCCCGGCACCCTAGACAGTCCCCATCGTTTTTCGATATACTACGCCAAGCGCGGTATTAACAATATAGTTGTAATAAGAATATGGCAGAACGAGATCAAGAGTTTCTCGAGTTGATGATCAAAGCACTCGCGGATCATCCCGAAGATGTGAAAGTTACTCGCACGGTAGATGAGATGGGTGTACTTCTCTCACTAGATGTGCATGCCGAAGATATGGGTAAGATTATCGGACGCTCGGGCAACACGGCCAAGGCCATTCGCACACTCTTGCGCGTGGTGGGCATGAAGAACAATGCTCGAGTCAATTTGAAGATTAACGAACCGGCTGGCAGTACGCACGTGCCCGGGGGGTCGCACACGCCGAGCTCCTACCAGAGCACTCCCGCTCCAAGCGCAACCATGAAATCGGTGGACGAGGCCATGGCGGACCTGAAACTCTAGGGAAAGTAAATAGCCCCGACGCTCCGACTCTGGTCGGAGGTGCGGGGTCCCGACCGAAGCGTCGGGATAAATCGGAAATAGAAAAAACAAAAAGGCGGTTTGCGAGGACCGCTTTTTTGTTTGCTCACAATGTGTTAATAATAAGGCCATGAGGTTTCATATAATTTCACTTTTTCCGGAGAGTTTCGACTCATACCTCAATAGTTCCATGTTGAAGCGCGCACAAGCACGGGGATTTTTGTCTATCGATGTGTATAACCAGCGTGAGCAAACCACTGACACGCATAAGACTGCCGACGACCGTCCGTACGGCGGGGGACCGGGCATGGTGCTGAAAGCGGAGCCAATCCTTGAAACTTTTGAAAGCATACAGTCAAAAATCAAAAGGCAAAAGTTAAAAATACAACTCAAAAATAAAAAGTTAAAGATTAAGGGTAAAGGATTAAAGATTTTGATTCTTTCGCCGCGGGGGAAGACGCTCACTAATGAATATGCCCATACGCTGGTAAAAAAATATTCAGACCTTGTGTTTATTGCGGGACATTATGAAGGGATTGATGCGCGGGTGAAAAAGATTCTAAAAGCCGAGGAGTTATCAATTGGTCCGTATGTGCTCACGGGTGGCGAACTCCCAGCGATGGTGGTGATTGATTGTATGGCTCGACAAATTCCCGGCGTGCTGGGGAAAAACGAATCCCTTGAAGAGGGGAGACTAGCTTCCAGTGAAGTGTATACTCGGCCGGAAATTATTACCTGTAAAAAGAAAAACTACCGCGTGCCCAAAGTGCTCCTTTCTGGTAACCACAAGGAGATCGAGGCTTGGAAAAAGTCCAAGAAGTAACTATCATCCGCAGGGGGGACTTGACGGGGGCTTGCCCCGTCACTAAATTTGGCATTGTTCTGCTTTTGCACGAATAACTGTGGATATCGTAAATCCTTAAATCGTCATATAATACCTAGTTATTTAGTCATAGCAGAACAAAAGCAATGCCAAAATTAGTGCATGGACTTGCATTAAAATCTGGGATCTGTATAATGGTCACACTCTAGACACTAGACAGGATTGAGTTATGATTGTGCTTTGTCTAAGGCCATTACGAGCCTAACAGTCTTGTTTCTTTTGAACTGCATAGTTTCTTAAACATTTATTAAATGGACAAAAGCCAGAGCTGTTAGTCTCGTGGCTTTGTTTTGTTTTTTCGTTTGTAATAAAAAACCAGTCTATGCACACTATAACGAAGAAGAAATATTTCTCGCGCTTTCGCGAGCCACTCTCTAAGCTTCCGGACTTGGTGGAAATTCAGACCAAGTCGTACCAGTGGCTGGTAGAGACCGGTATGAAAGAACTTTTCAAAGAGTTTTCTCCCATTCGTGATTATTCGACCAAGAAGTTTGAGTTGGAAATTATCGACTTCACACTGGACGCGCCAAAGTACGACGAGTACTACGCTAAGGACAACAAGCTGACCTTCGACACACCGCTCCGCATGAAGGTTAAATTGCATAACAAAACTCTTGGCACCGACAAAGAACAGGAACTTTTCGTAGCTGATTTTCCTCTTCAAACTCCGCATGGCACCTTCATCATAAATGGCGTTGAACGCGTCATCGTGCCTCAGCTCGCTCGTTCCTTTGGTATTATTTTTACTTCCAACGAGATTAAAGGCCAACGTTATTTCGGCGCCAAAATAATTCCTGCTCGTGGGGCTTGGATTGAAATTGAAACCGAAGCCGACGGTGTAATTTATTGTCGTATTGACCGTAAACGCAAGTTCCCTATTACCGCTCTTTTGCGCGTGCGTTCCGATAAGGCCGATAAACAAATCGAAGAGGCGTTTAGTGAAGTGAAAATGGATGTGCCGTATATCGCCAACTCTTTCGCTAAAAGTGTGAGTAAGAATCGCGAGGAGGCATATGTTGAAATTTACAGTCGTTTGCGTGATGGTGACCTAGCCACGGCCAATACCGCCAAAGAGTTTATCGACACTCTTTTTTCCGAGGAGCGCTACGACTTGTCTCCAGTCGGACGTTTTCGTTTCAATAATCGCTTCTCTCGTCCTACTACACCAAAAGCTATCGCTGAGCAAACCCTCTCCTTCGATGATTTTGTCACGATTATTACGCACATTGTTTCCTTGAACCAAACGCCGGATGCTATCGAGGATGATATTGATCATCTTGGTTCTCGCCGTATTCGCTCCGTGGGTGAAATGCTTCAGCAAAAATTGCGCGTGGGCATGATGCAAGTCAAGCGTAACATCCAGGACCGCATGTCTACCGTGGAAGCTGAAACGACCATGCCCATGCAACTCGTCTCCACTCGACCACTTCAAGCGCGTATCAAGGAGTTTTTTACCACCAACCAACTCTCGCAGTTTATGAGTCAGGAAAACATGCTTAGTGAAATTGAGCATTTGCGTCGTCTTTCTGCGCTCGGTCCTGGCGGTCTAACGCGCGAACGAGCAGGATTTGAAGTACGCGACGTGCACCCGTCTCACTACGGTCGCGTTTGTCCTATCCAAACACCAGAAGGTCCGAACATCGGCCTCATCCTCACTCTTTCGAACTATGCTCGTATCAACGACTTTGGCATCATCGAGACACCCTACCGTAAGGTGAAGAACGCCAAGGTGACTGATGAAATTATATATATGAACGCCTTGGAAGAAGAAAATTTTAAAATCGCTCATGCTGGCGTGGAATACGACGATTCCGGTAAGTTGAGCGAGAAAGAAGTGGAAGCGCGCGTGAAAGGTTATCCAGCGCTTGTGCCACGTGAAGAAGTTGACCTGATGGATGTGGCACCAAACCAAGCTTTCTCCATTGCCACTTCCATGATTCCATTTTTGGAACACGATAATGCCAACCGCGCGCTCATGGGTAGTAACATGCAACGTCAGGCCACACCATGTATTGTACCCGAAGCGGCATTGGTCGCCACTGGCATTGAGCACGAAGCCGCGCGCCATTCCGGTCGTCTCATCCTCGCTCGCGAAGAAGGCGAAGTGGTCAAGGTTGATGCCAAAAAAATTGTAGTCAAAAATAGTAAAGGCAAAGAAGATGCTTATTCTTTGGTGGTTTTCTCGCGATCCAATCAATTTACCATTTTCCATCAACGTCCGGTGATAGATCTCGGTCAGAAAGTGAAAAAAGGCCAACTGCTCGCTGATATGTCCACCTCGGTTGATGGTCAAATTGCTATCGGTCAAAATGTCTGCGTGGCCTTCATGTCTTGGGAGGGAGCAAACTACGAAGATGCCATCATTTTGTCCCAGCGTTTGGTAAAAGACAGTAAGTTTACCAGTATTCATATTGAAGAGTTTGTGTGCGACGTGCGCGATACCAAGCTTGGTCCTGAAGTAACCACCTGTGATATTCCGAATGTGGGTGAAAGCAAACTGAAAGACCTTGATGAAGAAGGTGTGGTGCGCGTGGGGGCTGAGGTGGGGCCGAATGATATTTTAGTAGGTAAAATTACACCTAAGGGTGAAACTGAATTGACGCCCGAAGAACGTTTGTTACGCAGTATTTTCGGTGAGAAAGCACGTGATGTGAAAGATTCTTCGCTTCGCCTCGGTCATGGTAAGCGTGGTCGCGTGGTGGGAGTTAAAATATTTTCGCGCGAAAAAGGAGATAAGCTGGAAAGTGGAATCATTAAACGCATTTATGTAGAAATTGCTCAATTGCGCAATATTTCCGTGGGCGACAAACTTTCCGGCCGTCATGGTAACAAGGGTGTGATCTCACGCATCTTGCCCGAAGAAGATATGCCGTACACGGCCGACGGTAAGCCGGTGGACGTTATTCTTACACCGCTTGGCGTTCCGTCGCGTATGAATCTCGGACAAATTTTAGAATTGCACTTAGGACTGGCGGCCAACACTCTCGGTTATCAAGCCATTACCCCGACATTTATCGGTGCCACGAGCGACGAAATAAAACAAGAACTTGTCGAAGCAGGATATCCAAGTAACGGTAAGGTAACGCTCTACAGCGGTCACACCGGCGAGGCCTTTGCTCAAAATGTGGCCATCGGATATATGTATATGCTCAAACTTCATCACATGGTGGAAGATAAAATTCATATGCGTTCCATCGGTCCTTACTCTCTTATCACTCAGCAACCACTTGGCGGTCGTGCCCAAGGCGGTGGTCAGCGTTTCGGAGAAATGGAAGTGTGGGCCCTGGAAGGCTACGGCGCTTCACATACCCTACGCGAAATGCTCACCATCAAGTCAGATGATATTCTCGGTCGTTCGGCCGCATTCGACGCTATCGTCAAAGGTCAACCCATAACGCACTCCAATCTTCCGGCGTCATTCAACGTCCTCCTTCATGAACTTAAGGGTCTGGCGCTAGATGTGGAACTTAAGAAGCTTTAATTTTCTTCTATTGTCATGATTAAAAAAATCGAACCAACAGACTTTAATACCATCACGATGCGGTTGGCATCACCGGAGAAGATCAAGGAGTGGTCTTATGGTGAAGTGACCAAACCGGAAACAATCAATTACCGTACCCAGCGTAGTGAGCGCAACGGCCTTTTCGACGAGCGCATTTTCGGTCCGGAAAAGGACTACGAATGTTACTGTGGGAAATATCGGCGCATTCGCTACAAGGACATCATTTGCGAAAAATGTGGGGTGGAAGTGACACGCTCAATCGTTCGCCGCGAACGCATGGGGCATATCGAACTGGCTACACCCGTAGCGCACATTTGGTTTTTACGCGGCATTCCTTCACGCATGGGACTTCTGCTAGGTCTATCCGTCACCGATCTTGAAAAAGTGGTTTATTTTTCCGGTTACATTATCACCAAAGTAAATGAGGCCGATAAACAAAATATTTTTCGTGAAATCGATGCTGAATATAAAGCCAAAAGCAAATCACTTCAGAGCGATGAGGCCAAGGAAAAGCTTAAGCAGTCTCTTTCGGACGCGAAGAAGGAGGTGGAACTTATTGCTCCGGGTAAGGTGCTTGATGAAGTGGCCTACCATAAATTCTCGCTTAAATACGGTGGAGTATTTGAAGCCGAAATCGGAGCAGAGGCAGTGTACAATATTTTCAAAAAACTCGATCTCGACGCACTGGGAAAAAAATTGATAGCCATTCAGGAAGAAGCCAATAGTGTAGAGCGTGCAAAAATTCAGAAGCAATTGAATTTAATCAAAATGTTTCGCCGTTCTGGCGTGCGCCCCGAGTGGATGTTCCTTAAGGTTATTCCCATTATACCGCCCGCTCTTCGCCCCATGGTGGCTCTAGACGGTGGACGTCATGCTACCAGTGATATTAATGATTTGTATCGTCGGGTGATAAACCGCAACAACCGTTTGAAAAAATTAATGGAGATTAAGGCCCCCGACGTTATTCAACGCAACGAAAAACGTATTTTGCAGGAGGCCGTGGACGCGCTCATTGATAACTCGATCACCCAAGCCAGTGGAGCTATCGGTCAAGCTGCGCGCCGACCGCTCAAGTCGCTTTCCGATGCGCTCAAGGGCAAACAGGGTCGTTTCCGCCAGAATCTTCTCGGTAAACGCGTGGATTATTCCGGTCGCTCCGTAATCGTGGTTGGTCCGGAATTAAAACTTTCACAGTGCGGTCTTCCGAAGCATATGGCCCTTGAACTTTTCCGTCCATTTGTCATTTCCAAACTGCTTGAACGCGAATTGGCATTCAACATTCGCGGAGCCGGTAAGTTAATTGACGAAGGTATTCCAGAGGTGTGGGAAATCCTCGAAAAAATTATTAAAGACAAGCGCGTACTCCTTAATCGTGCGCCGACATTGCACCGTCTCGGTATTCAAGCTTTCCAGCCAATCTTGATTGAAGGCAATGCTATTCAGGTGCATCCGCTTGTTTGCACCGCTTTCAATGCTGACTTCGATGGTGATCAGATGGCCGTGCATGTACCACTTTCTGTTGCTGCGCAAGATGAAGCGCGTGAGTTAATGGCTTCGAACAAAAACCTACTCGGTCCCGGCAACAACGAACCGATTACAACACCAAAGCAAGACATTGTTCTCGGTGTCTACTGGATGACCAAGATGGAGTGTTCACCTAAAGAGCGAAAAAACCTGCGCTATTTCGCCAGTCCCAACAGTGCCATTTTGGCATATGACTATCGCCATGTCGGTATGCGTGAAAAAGTATTGGTTTTGCCGACCAAAAAAGCGAAATTCGCTCAATTCGAAAATACTCTGTTTGAAACTACTGTCGGGCGTCTACTGTTTAACGCCGTATTGCCGGAGGATTTTCCATTTATTAACAAAGACGTGCGCAACAAAGACATACGCGAAATAGTCGAAGACCTCATTGCCAAATATGGTATTGATGCCACACCGCCCATACTGGACAAGATTAAATGGCTTGGTTTTCATTATGCCACTAAGAGTGGAATGAGTTGGGGAATCGATGATGTTGAAGTTCCAAAGGAAAAAGAAATGGTGGTAAAAGAAGCGCGCGTGAAAATCGAAGCAATCGAATCGCAATATAATGACGGACTCATTTCAAGCGAAGAGCTCTATCGCATGTCCATTGAAGTATGGCAGGAAACAAAAGCCAGGATTGAAAAATATTTGCAAGGCAGTCTCGACCCGGAAGGTTCGGTTATGACCATGATTACTTCCGGCGCGCGCGGTTCTATCACCAACGTCTCACAGATGGCCGGCATGACCGGTCTGGTGGTTAATCCGGCCGGCGAAATTATCAATCTTCCAATCGTGCCTTCCTACAAAGAAGGACTTTCACCACTTGAATATTTCGTGACTACACACGGAGCGCGCAAAGGCCTTGCCGACACAGCCCTGAAGACAGCTCGCGCAGGTTATCTTACAAGAAAGTTGGTCTATGTTGCCGACAGTGCCATTATTTCAGAAGATGATTGCGGTGACACCGAAGGCCGCCTCATTACTTCGGCGGATTTTTCCGCGCTTGAATCGGGTATTATGTCTCATGTACGTGGACGTATATTATTGCAGGACATTAAAGACCGGAGAGGCAAAACACTTTATAAGAAAGGCGAACTTTTATATAAGAGTGACGCTCGGGTTATCGAAGGGGCCGGTATTACCGAGGCCCGTGTGCGTACGGCGCTTGCCTGTAAAACTGTTGGTGGCTTATGCCAAAAATGTTATGGCTTAGATTTAGCAAGAAATACTTTGGTGGAAATTGGCGAAGCGGTAGGCGTAGTGGCGGCTCAGGCTACCGGTGAACCCGGCACACAGCTTACCATGCGCACCTTCCATTCCGGCGGCGTTGCTTCTGCGGCTGGCGACATTACCCAAGGTTTGCCGCGCGTTGAAGAAATTTTCGAAAAACGCATACCTAAAGCTTTGGCTACTATTTCCGATGTGGCCGGTACGGTGCTTGACATTAAAAATGAAAATGGGTTACGTATAATTACTATTCTTGCTGATGCCGGAGAGAAATTGCCGAAGAAAAGCGGGGGCAGTATTGATTATGAAATTATTTTGGGGCGTACCATCATTGTGAAAAAAGGCGACCATGTAGCACGGGGCGATTTCTTGACCGATGGTTCTGCTGATATTGGTGAACTATTTTTGCTTGCCGGTCAGGAAAAAACAGAAAAGTACATCATTAAAGAAATTCACAAAATTTACGAAATGCAAGGTGCCGCTATTTCACGCAAGCATTTCGAAGTAGTGACCCGTCAAATGTTTTCTCGTCGTCGAGTCAAAGAATCGGGTGATACCATGCTTGTGGCCGGAGAAATTGTTGATGACGTGCGCCTTTCCGAAGAAAACAAAGTAGCCGTTAAAAACGGCGGCAAAAAGGCCGTTACCGAACAAATGATTTTGGGCATTTCCGACGTAGCCCTATCTACTTCGAGTTTCTTAGCCGCCGCTTCGTTTGAAAACACGCAGCGCGTGTTAACGGACGTGGCTGTGGGCGGGGGTAGCGATCTGTTGCGGGGCATCAAGGAAAATGTAATCATTGGCCGACTTATTCCCGCCGGTACGGGTATTCCGGCAAAAGAACGTGCGCGCTTGGCTGAAATTTCCCGCATTGCAATTGCCGATTCCGTTCCGGATTAACAATAGATGTTTCCCGTGCCCCCTTCGCGTCTGTCTGCATCGGCCACTCTTTAACAAACAAATCCTTGCTGTAAGCGTGGTGGCGGTCACTTCCTCGCCTTAACCGGCAGGGCAGACGAGGAAATCCACGGAAATGCTGTTTAACTCTGTTATATACGTTACTATATGGCTTCAACCGTTGAAAACATCAAAGCGAAAATATCTATCGTAGATGTTATTGGCGGTTATCTTACTTTGGAAAAAGCGGGCCAGAATTTTAAGGCGCGTTGTCCATTTCACAACGAGCGCACCGCTTCTTTCTATGTCTCACCTGCCCGACAGTCTTTTCATTGCTTTGGCTGTAATAAAGGTGGGGATATATTTACTTTCATCGAAGAAATCGAAGGGTTGTCTTTTATTGAAGCTTTGCGTTTATTGGCGGCACGCGTTGGTATTCCGGTAGAAACAAGTTCCGGTCAAAAAGCGGAGGCTGGCCAGAAAGAAATTTTGCGCAATACACTTTCTCTTGCCATCGCGTTTTATCAAGAGAAACTTGCCAGTGCGTCGATTGCGCAGGAGTATTTGAAAAATCGAGGTCTTTCCAAAGAAACCATTGGCACATTCAGAATCGGTTACGCTCCAGATGATTGGCGCATCTTGGTCACTTACCTGAAAAGTAAAGGTATTCGTGAAGAAGTGGGGGAACAGGCTGGGCTTTTAGTTTCTTCGCAGAAAGGTTACTACGACCGTTTTCGTAATCGTATTATGTTTCCGATATTTGATGTTCAGGGAAGTCCGGTTGGGTTTTCTGCTCGTGCATTGCCAGGAGCTACTCTTCCAAACGGTGAACAGCCCGCTAAATATATCAATACTCCGCAGACATTGCTTTATGACAAGTCGCGGGCAATGTACGGCATTGATGTGGCAAGACAAGCCATGCGCGCAGGTGACCAGTGTCTCCTAGTCGAAGGCCAGATGGATTTATTGCTTTCTGTGCAGGCCGGTGTCAAACAAGTCGTGGCTGTTTCCGGTACCGCACTTACCCTCGAACACGTGACGCTTATTCGTCGCTTCACAGATAATTTGATCGTGGTTCTTGATGCCGATGAGGCCGGTTTTCACGCAGCCGCACGTAGCGTGGCTCTGGCGACTCGTGCAGGTATGGATGTACGCGCCCTTTCATTGCCGACCGGAAAAGATCCCGCCGATTTCATCTTAGCGCATCCGGGGGAGTGGCAGAAATTGGTAAAGAAAAGCGTACCGTTTGTCGACTTTGCTTTGGCTGGCATATCTACACGCTCCAAGGATAGTCGCATTCGCACCACGGCTATTCGGGCACACATCTATCCATATATACATTTAATTAGTTCACCGCTCGAACAAGAAGAGGGGTTGAAGCGTATTGCAGGCGTGCTTGATATGTCTGTTGATGCGGTGCGAGCTGACTACCAGAAGTATGAAGCTAGCGCTTCATCGCGGATACACGCAGACTTGACGCAGAATGTCGCGGACAAAACTCAGGGTAAACAGGTCGGCGCGGACAAAACAGTGCACGTATTATCACGGGGGGAAAAAATTTTACATCGCCTGCAGGGTATTGCTTTGTTGCAGGTCTCGAAGGGCAAAGCGGATTTCTCACCGGAAATGCTTGAGAAGAAAATTCAAGAATTACTTTCTCGCTTGCCCGGAATTAAAATCGGTGTTCCTAAAATAAATTTTGATTTGGATAAAACCGAAGAAAGCCGAGCTCTGTTTGAAGCTGAAAGTTATTACGAAAGCAACCCTAATATTCTGGGTGAAGTGGAAATTCTCATGGAACAGTTTCAAAACGAAGTTTTACAGGAACGTTTACAAGAAGCAATTAGTCGATTGCGCAAGGCTGAGCGTGAAGAACCGGACAAGGTGTCCGCACTCTTGAAGCTTTGTCACGAACTCTCCGCCCTGCGCAACCCCTCCAAGGGATTGGGCTAAGTTCCTCGACAGACAAGCTCTTAACTTATATATTACTACCGCTAACATATTTTATGCCTAAAACTAAAAAAAATAGGAAGTCGAAGAAGATAAATAAATCAGTACACCGAAAAAAGACCTTACGCAAGCGAGGTATTTTAAGAGTGAAGAAGGTTTTGGCAAAAAAAATTAAACCAAAAAAAGTCCCCATAATTAGAGAAAAAAAGAAGACCGCCAAACAATTACATTGGCAGAAAAAAGCAGAAGGTCTTATTTTGCGCGGTAAAAAGCGTGGTTTTGTAACCTACGGCGAGATCCTCAAAGAGTTTCCGACTATCGAGGATGACATACTCTTTTTGGATAAACTTTACGAAATGCTTTCGGAAAATACCATCGACGTGCTCGAGGGTGGGGGACTCTTGTCTATAGAAGACGAGGGCGACACTCATTTGAAATTAAAAGAACGTGGTGAGGGTGATTATGATTCGGTGCAGATGTATCTTAAAGAAATCGGTCGATACAAACTGATTAACGCGTACGACGAGAAAGAGCTCGCCAAACGCATCGCTCTCGGTGAAGAAGAAGCAAAGAACTTACTGGCCAAAGCAAATTTACGTTTGGTGGTTTCCATTGCCAAGAAATACGTAGGGCGGAGCGCTGACCTGACATTACTCGATTTGATTCAAGAGGGGAACCTTGGGCTTTTCAAGGCGGTAGACAAATTTGATTGGACTAAAGGTTATAAGTTTTCCACTTATGCTACATGGTGGATTCGTCAGGCCGTAACACGTGCTATTGCCGACCAATCGCGCACTATTCGTATTCCGGTGCACATGGTGGAAACAATTGCCAAGTATAAACAAGTCTTACGTCGACTCTCACAAGACCTTGGTCGTGACCCGTTGCCATCCGAAGTTGCCACTGAAATGGGTGTGGACGTGGAAAAGATTCATAACATCGAGGCTATTGACCAGAGTACCGTATCGCTTGAGAAGCCGGTGGGGGATGGCGATGATGATAAATCGACTCTGGGTGAATTCATACCAGACGACAAAATTCTTGCACCCGACCACCAAACATCGCAACGTATTCTATCCGACCAGATCAAAGAAATTTTAAACGACCTCTCACCAAAGGAGCGCGCTATTCTAGAAATGCGCCACGGTCTTAGGGATGGCGTGATGCGTACTCTTGAGGAGGTGGGGAAGGAGTTTGGTGTGACTCGTGAACGTATTCGTCAGATTGAGGCCAAGGCCCATGAAAAAATCCGCCAACACAAAAAATCCAAGCGCCTCTTGGGCTACTAATATACCAATATACCGAATCGTGTACATATCTTGGTACGAATCTTGGTACGATAATTTTGGTGTCACTTATGATACTATAGTATTATAAGTGACACCATTGAGATATGTGTTTATCTATTTATTATTTTACAATATGAAACGATACCAAAAGCGTCGACTCGGTGAAATGGCCCTAAAAGTACTTAAGGGGCTTGCCAGAAACGGCATTATTATTGCCACGTCTCCTCTACCAAGTTATTCTCAAATCGTGGGAACATTTGATCCGCACACTAAGCATGAACGCCGGAAGATAAAAAGATCAGTCGAATCACTGCTTCGTTACGGTTTGGTCTCAGTTAAACCCGGGAAAAGCGCCATTGAGAAAGAAATTCGCATGACTTTGGCTGGCAAAGAACTTGCGGAATACCTA
>Ga0209541_10010001_pt1 | contig 15231 bp, 12 predicted proteins | sample RifCSPlowO2_01_FD_184027 | JGI IMG/M metagenome (GOLD analysis project Ga0209541, IMG submission 184027) | Groundwater microbial communities from Rifle, Colorado - Rifle CSP2_plank lowO2_0.1 (SPAdes) (version 2) | ecosystem: Environmental > Aquatic > Deep subsurface > Groundwater | place...
CTCTTACTCACCACAACCCCTCGACCATTGTGCGCCTGCGCGGCGAGAAGCTCGACGTGCTGCGGCAAGGGGAGATTGTTGTTGATCATTTAAACATATAAACATATAAACATGTAAACAATTGTTTGAATGTTTAAATGTTTGAATGTTTGAATGTTTATATGTTTGAATGTTTATATGTTTACATGTTTAAATGTTCACATGTTTGTATGTTAATTCTCCGCCTGCTCCTCTTTCCCGCCACTGTTTTTTTTGTCAGTTTGGCGTTTCTCGCCGCTGGTTTCTTTGAAGTCTGGCCGTGGCTGGATATTCCGTTCCATATCCTGGGCGGTTTGGCGATCGGCGTCTCGGGCCGGACACTTCTTTCCGAGCTAGTCAAGCGTCGCCTTTTCTCGACGCGGCGGTGGTGGCTGACTGACTTGTTTATTCTGTCCTTGGTGGCGCTTCTGGCCGTCTTGTGGGAGGTATATGAGCTGATCTTGGGTCTCATGTTTGGCGTTAGCACCCAGCTGGGAGTGACGGACACGGTGACGGACCAGATTTTTGGGTTGACGGGCGGAGCAATTAGTATCGCCATCTCTCATCTCGCGTCTCTCATTCGATCACAAAAAAAATAAGTCCCATGCCTCGCCGCCTACCTCTTGCTACCTTGCTCATTCTCGCCGCCGCGAGCGCGCTTTTGATTTACCGTGAATGGTCTTCCACCTTGGCCATACCAGCCGCGATCGCCGATGACGCAACCAAAATTTTTGCAATTCCGGCGAAGCCCGAGCCGCGTATTGTCAAGGGCTTGTATCTCACCGCTCACTCGGCGGGGACGGAGAAAAAAATGAGCGAGATCATTTCTCTTGTCGAGGCGACCGAGCTGAACGCGGTCGTGATTGATATCAAAGATTACAGCGGCCGTGTGCTTTATGATTCAGACTTGAGACTGGTGGCAGAGGTCGGAGCCGAGGACAATCGCTTGGGCGATGCCGCGGCGCTTATTGAACGGTTGCACGAGAAAGGCATTTACGTCATTGCCCGCCAAACCGTGTTTCAAGATCCGATTCTGGCGCGCGCCAAGCCCGAGTGGGCGGTGCGTTTGGCGGGGGGCGGCATCTGGCGCGATCGCAAGGGTCTGGCCTGGGTGGATCCGAGCCGGCGCGAAGTGTGGGAGTATAATATGGCGATTGCCAGGGAGGCGATCGGTCTGGGGTTTGACGAGATTAACTTTGATTATGTGCGCTTCCCGTCGGATGGCAATTTGAAAACGGCGATCTATGGCGGCGGGAAGGCGGAGCAATACGACGTCATGCGGGATTTTTTCCGGTATGTCAACACTACTCTCACTCCCGAGCCGGCATGGATCTCGCTCGACGTGTTTGGATTCACGCTGGAGCGCGACGACGGATTGCAAGTCGGCCAACGTTTGATTGATATGGCGGACGAAGTGGATTATATCTCGCCGATGATGTATTCTTCGCATTATCCGCGCGGTCATTTGGGACTGGCCAATCCGGCGGCGTATCCAGCGCTCGTGGTTGACAACGGCATGAAAAAGGGCGTGCCGAAATTTTTCGGCAAGCGCGCGCAAGTGCGGCCATGGCTTCAGGCCTTCAATCTTGGGGCCGTTTATGACGCCGAAAAGATTCGAGCCCAGATTGAAGCGGTAGAGAAGTATCCGAACGCGGGGTGGCTTTTGTGGAATGCGTCCAACCGCTACAGCGCAGACGGTCTTTTGTCCGGTGATTTGGAACGTCAAGAATAAATTTTTTATGGGAGAAAGATATATACCACCTGATATTTCTCGTCGACAAAATTCGGATCGATCCATATTCTCACGGCTGCGCAATCGAACTTTGGCTCGGGTATTAGGCACGGCTTTGTCTTTGGGCCCAATCGTTTCATCGGTGCATGAGGGTTTTTCAGGCGGACCAGACAAAGAGCAGGCAGCCGGCACTATGGAAGCAGACACGAGCTCGGCGCACACAGTAGAATTTCGTGGTGCAGAATGGACTAAGGAGGGGCTGAGTGCTGGCCTGCTTGAGATGATGCGAGGACAGCCTGATGCCGACGGTAGACCCGATCTTCTTGGCGATTTTGTCGATCGGTGCACTAGCGCGGACCAATGCTTTGCCTATTATGGCGATCAACTCCAAAAGCGGCAGACAGAAGCCGGCTATGCCCTGGTACACGAAGGCGTGGAGTTGCTGACAGGGAAAACGGCCGACGAGGTGGATTGGGTGGGGGAAGGTATTCGAGCGGGGTTTGTGGAGTCGACCGGCATTGGCTGGATTGAAAGCAAATCCGAGGTGGGCAGAGATAAGTTTCAAGGCATGTCGGGTGAAAAAAGGAAAAAATTTTTTGCCGATATGTTTGCGCGGCATGCGGATACCTTGTCGCGTTTGTATAAAGAAGCGCATATCAAAGAGCGAACGCCAGACGATAGGGCAGCCGTAGTAAAAAAAGCTGGCATCATGATTCACGCAGAGACAGAGTATCACGCTCAGACCGCTCGGACAGGGTGGAAGGCACAGATGAAAGGAGCAGATTTTGAAGAATGGTTTACCAAGGGCGAAGGCGCCGGTTTTGCCTCTGGAGACGCACAGTGGCAAGGAGAGTTTGCCAAGTGGCAAGAGGGAATAGATGGTCTGTACTCTCATTTGGGCGCTCACCCTATAGTCGGGAAAGAGGACCTGACCGAAGTAGAGCATGAGCGGGCGGCTGACGAAGCAACGGCGGCGCATCATGGCGGGCGTGAGCAATTGTTTTCAACTTTACAAGAGAAGGCCGTCACCTCTTGGTTTGGCAGCGCATCGGCCAAGCGGTGGAGAGAGCGCGCTCGCGGGGAAAAAAAGATTTTGTTGGCATTTAAGAGATGAATTTTGTTATGTTCACTCGTTCTGATTTGTTTAGGCCGACGTATTTAAAAACTTTGTGTCATGCTTACGGCCTCGTTCCCTCCAAACAATATGGCCAGCATTACCTGACGACAGCCGCGCCAATTAACCAGATGATCGCCGCCGCGGCTCTCTCCAAAGATGACACGGTGATCGAAATCGGCCCTGGTTTTGGCATACTCACTTTGGCGCTGGCCGAACGGGTGAAGAAAATAATTGCGTTTGAGATTGAGAAAAAATTACAGCCGTACTGGGAGGAAAAGATGAAGGAGTATCCGAATGTGGAGATGGTGTGGGGGAATGCTTTGAGCAGACTACAGACTACGGACTACAGACTACGGACTACAGATGATGGACAAACCAGAGACACACAAGACCGTAGTCTGTCGACTGTAGTCTGTAGTCCATATAAAGTCCTCGCCAACCTTCCGTATCAAATCACCTCGAATGTGTTGCGCCTTTTTCTCGAATCCGACCACAAGCCCGAACAGATGGTGCTTATGGTGCAAAAAGAAGTGGCCGAACGGATCTGCGCCAAACCAGGCGATATGAGTTTGCTGGCCGTGTCGGTACAATATTACGGCGCGCCGACGGTCATTGCCCAAGTGCCAAGGGGTAATTTTTGGCCGGAGCCGCGGGTGGACTCGACGGTGATTGTCATTAAAACATTTAAACATTTAAACATTCAAACATTGGCGGATAGGAAATTTTTCCGCGTGGTGAAGGCGGGGTTTGCGCACAAACGCAAACAGCTGTGGCGGAACTTGGCGAGCGGACTTGGTCTTGATGGAGCGTTGGTGAAGCAGGTCTTGCGCGAGATAGTGGGAGATGAGAAAGTGCGAGCGGAGGAGTTGGCGGTGGAGGAGTGGCGGCGGCTGGCGCAAGCAGTTTCTGCTGTATAAAAAAATAACCCCGTAGTAAATACAAAAACATCTATTTGACAAGTGGCTTTGCCCATACTATAGTTGATATGTATGAATCACGAGCCAAACACCACCGATATTCTTGTCGCCATCAGTGATCTCTCTTCGCATGTAGATGAGCAATTTGTTCATTTTGAGCAGAAGCTAAAGCAAGAGATTAAACAAGAAATAACCCAATCAGAACACTCCGACATCTTTAAGCGATTGGAGAAAAGATATCAACAAGAAAAATAGTTTCACGAGAAGGTGGTCGAACTCTTCCGGAAGCACCGCATCGGTAGCCCCGAGGATATTGCGTTTTTGGATGGGCTGGCGCGGGGAATGTAGGAGGCACGGTATAACCCAACAGCGGTCTGGCGCCAGCGCGTTGGCGCAGGAAGAGTAGCCATCGCTTCTTCGCGCCCAAGTGACTTCGCCCGGCGGCACCACCGAGGCGGCAATGAAAGTTTTTGAGGATAGAGGTATACGAGGTATCTGGCGTTCCGCTATTCAAGCTGCCTATACGAGAGCGGAAGAATTGGGGAAGTAGTGGCCGGGATTTTCGGCTTTTACCAATATCCCCTAATCCGCTCTGCAATTTCTACTACTTTACAACTCTACAAAACCTTCTGCAAATGCGCCACCACGTCAGTCTCCGCTGGCTTCAATCCTTTGCCATAGACTTTGAACGACACCGCTTGCTTACCTCCCACTGGATTGAAGGATTTTAGCAAGAATTTGGCGTCATGGTCTTTTGTGTGGACGCGGAAGAGGCCGTGGATAGTCTGCGGCGTCTCGATGTGTTCGTGGAGAAGTAAAGTGAACTTCGCCTCGGGCGAGTTGCTGATGAGCTCGTCAATGATGTCTTTGAGATCCGTCTCGGAGGCGCCACAGCGCACAAAGTCATCGCGCGTGATCGTGCTCCACACCAGGCCGATTTTACTGTCATGTTGCAGGTGAGTGAGCGCCTGTCCCCAGAGTTTCAAGGCCGCGACCGAGCGCGTGCGGAAGAGATTGGTGATGATTTTTTCCCGATCCGCGCCGAGGCTCATCAACTTCGCCCCGGTCGTGAGCGTGTGCGGCTTGATGTTGTCGCTTTTGAAACTGCGCGTTTGGGCAATCAGGCCGGTCAAGAGCGCTGTCGCCACGCTCGCATCAATATATTCTTCGCCGAGCTGTTTCAGGAGATCAAAGACGACTTCGGCCGTGGAGACGACGGTGAGATCAATCAGATTCACCTGGCCAAAGTGTTCATTCCCCGGACGATAATCAAGATTGATGATCGGTGTTTTAAAAAACAGCTCGGTGTTGTTTTCATACAAGCCGCCGAGCGCCGCCAAATTTTCAGAATCCAAAACCATGATCAGGTCGTACTTAAAATCAGTTTGCGCCGTGCGCACGTCAGCGCGCGTCAAAAATCCCCGTTTGGGAGTAACAAAGATGCGCAATTTTTCATCTTGAAGATCATAACTTAACTCCTGCACGCCCGCTTCTGCCACGTCGAGTGTCAGAATGAACTTTTGCAAATGGCTGGGCGCACCCGTGATCTTGTCCGCTTCCTGCAAGAAACGGAATTGCGACGGCAGGCTAAAGTTGTGGCAAATCACGTCGGCTGTCTTCCCCTGCTTTTTCAAAAATAAAAACAGCGCCAGGGCGCTCCCGATCGCGTCTCCCGTCGCATCTCCTCGGAAGGTGATCAAGATGTGCTTTTTGTTCTTGATCAGCTGATCAATTTGTTGGAACAGTGTTAATGCCATACATAGTTCATGACCCATTTCATCTTCTATTTTTTCCTCATCACTACACCTCGCAGAACGAGATATTTTGATGATGAGACCCGCCGACTGGATGCTGCGGCAGGTCATTCTTTTTCTCCTTTCGTTGGTCGAGCGCGGTTTTCGGAGCCGCCGATCAGTGTCTGACTCGTTCCCGATCGCCTTCTTCGGACTTCTGCTGATCCCACATCTTTCTGATTTTCTCCTTCCCTTCTCGTTTCTGCGACTTGATGGCGACTTTGTTCAGGATACGCCGCAGGATGCGCCGCAGGATGTGGCGTATCCGTCCCGGTTCGCCTTTCGGCTTGTTGGGGAACGTTTTCCAGGCGATCCCTTTGATTTTCTTCCCTCGTTTGAATCGAGCCATCAGAAACCTCCTGGAGCGAGAGCGAACCGGCTCTGCTCCGATCCGGGCAAGATCTTCCTGCCCAGGCCGGAAAAGAGCATGGTGTATCAGCATATCAATAATGCTTTTTTTTGTCAATATAGCCTTATTCTGTTGCCTTTTTTCTTTACCAGATGTACAATAAGACCCGATGTCCAGATTTACCATGAAAGAACTGGCCAAGGCCTACGACGCCAAACAATACGAAGCTGATATTTATAAACGCTGGGAAGAGAGCGGATTTTTTGATCCGGGTGTTTGCGTGGAGCAGGGGATTACTAAGAAAAACGCCGTTCCATTCTGCATCATCATGCCGCCGCCCAATGCTAACGGTTCTTTGCACCTGGGACACGCCTTGTACTGTCTCCAAGACATTATGGCGCGCTACCACCGTATGCGCGGCGAGCCAACGCTCTATCTTCCCGGCGCTGATCATGCGGGATTTGAAACCCAAGTGGTGTATGATAAAAAACTTGAGAAGGCTGGCCGCAAGCGCTCCGATATCCCACGCGCGGATCTCTATCGGGAGATTTGGGACTTCACCCAGAGCAACAAACAAGTCATGGAGCAGCAGCTCCGCCAGCTCGGCATGTCCTGCGACTGGTCGCGAGAAAAATTCACCCTTGATCCGGATATTATTAAAACGGTATATGCAACCTTCAAACGGCTTTATGCTGATGGACTGGTCTACCGGGAGAATCGTATCGTCAACTGGTGCACCAAACACCAAACCACTCTCTCCGATCTGGAGATAAAACACGTGGAGCGCCAGGATCCGCTTTATTATATAAAGTACGGTCCGGTGACGCTGGCCACTATCCGTCTGGAAACAAAATTCGGCGACACCGCGGTGGCGGTGCATCCCAAAGACAAACGTTACCGGGCACTCCTCGGCAAAGACATTGAGATACAGACGCTTTTGGGCAAGACCAAGATCAAAGTCATCGCGGACGAGGCGGTTGATCCCGAGTTTGGAACGGGCGCGGTCAAAGTTACGCCGGCGCACGACCCCAACGACTTTGAGATCTGGAAGCGGCACGAAAAAGAGATTCCGGGACCAAAACCAGTGATTGACCAGTATGGCCGGATGGATCTTATTGAATACTGGCCGGACAATCCGGCCGCAAAAAAGTATCACGGCCTGAAAGTCCTGGAGGCGAGGGAGGTGATGGCGGCAGACATGCAGGCCGCTGGTTTGATGGAAAAGGTCGATTCCAGCTACGCGCACAACGTGGCGACCTGCTACAAGTGCGGAAATATCGTGGAACCGAGGATTCTCCCCCAGTGGTACATTCGAATGACGGCAAAGCCGTCATCCGAAAATCCGAAATCATTGCGCGATCTGGCGGTTGAGGCCGTGAAGAAGGGCGAGGTGAAATTTATTCCGAAGAGCATGGAGAAGACCTTCATGCAGTGGATGAAAAATTTGCGCGATTGGAACATCAGCCGCCAAATTGTCTGGGGGATCCGGATTCCGGTGTGGTATTGTAAAAATGCAAAATGCAAAATGCAAAATGCAAAATTCGGTGTAATGGTGAGTATTGATGATATAAAAGATTGTCCGGACTGTGGCGGGGAGGTGGAGCATGACAGCGACGTCTTTGACACATGGTTTTCTTCCGGTCAGTGGCCGTTTGCGGCGCTGGGTTACCCGGAAGGCAAGGACTACAAAGAATTTTACCCAACCAGCGTTATGGAGACCGGCTGGGACATTCTTTTTTTCTGGGTGGCGCGCATGATCATGCTCGGGCTTTATGCCACCGGAGAGGTTCCTTTTCGCCATGTTTACTTGCACGGTTTGGTGCGGGATCGTGACAGACAGAAGATGTCGAAATCAAAAGGAAATGTAATTGATCCGTTGGGAGTCATCGGCCAGTATGGCGCCGACGCCCTGCGCTTGGCGCTCGTGGTCGGAAATACGCCCGGGAGCGATATTTTAATCTCGGAAGAAAAAATCAAAGGTTATCGCAACTTTGCCAATAAAGTGTGGAATATCAGCCGGTTTGTGCTGATGCGACTTGACGCGGCCATGGTTTACGACGGCGCATTTACTCCGTCCAATAAGCGTGAAGAGGAGATTATTGCCGCGCTCAAGACCATAACCAAGCAAGTAACAACACATATTGACCAGTTTAGATTTTACCAAGCGGCCGAAGATCTGTATCATTATATCTGGCACGAGTTTGCCGATGTCATCATCGAAGAGCAGAAGCCGCGCTTAGATGGGCCGGAGGGCAAGCAAGCGCAGAAGTTGTTGTTGCACCTCCTGGCGCACTCACTCAAACTCCTCCACCCCTTCATGCCTTTTGTGACCGAGGCGGTATGGCAGTCGGTGCCGATGAAGGAAAAACGTTTGCTCATGGTGGAGCGGTGGCCGCATTAAACCTGTAACCTGTAACTCGTAATTGTAGTTGTTATGAACTTGAAAACTGATGCCAAAAAAATCAATGAGCTCCTCTCGCGTGGTGTGGAGGAGATTATTGATAAAAAACACTTAGAAAAAAGATTGCTCTTGAGTGAGACCTTGCGGGTGAAACTTGGGATTGACCCCACGAGCCCAAATCTGCACATCGGCCGCTCAATTCCGCTCCTGAAACTCCGCGATTTTCAGGAGCTTGGTCATAAGATAGTTTTTATCATCGGCGATGCGACCGGTGTGATTGGCGACACCTCGGACAAAGACAGTGAGCGTCCAATGATGAAAAAAGACGTCGTTGAAAGAAACATGAACAAATACGCCGAACAGGCGGGGAGGATTTTGGACATGAAGAAGTGCGAAGTGCGGCACAACAGCGAGTGGCTCGGAAAACTTGGTTATGATGAAATTGGTGATCATGCCGATATTTTTTCTTTGCATGATTTTGTCATGCGAGAAAATATTAAAAAGCGCATGGCTGAAGGGAAGCGAGTTTCTTTTCGAGAGTTGTTTTACCCGCTTATGCAGGGTTATGATTCTGTCGCTATCAAAGCCGATGTTGAGCTTGGCGGCACGGATCAGCGCTTCAATCTGCTGGCTGGTCGTAAATTACAGGAGCATTTCGGGCAAGAGCCGCAAGATATTCTTATGGGTCCCCTGCTTGAAGGCACTGACGGCCGTAAGATGAGCAGCAGTTGGGGCAATACGATCAATCTCACCGATGAGCCGAACGACATGTTTGGCAAAGTCATGTCCATTCCCGATAATCTGATTATCAAATACTTCATACTCGCCACACGCGTACCCATGGAAGAAGTGAAACGTTACGAAAAAGATATGGCCAATGGTAGCAACCCGCGTGATTACAAAGTAAAACTTGCGATTGAGTTGGTGCGCATGTACTACGGCGATCGGGCGGCGAGCGAAGCCGAGGCGTACTTTGTCAAAACATTTGCTAAAAAAGAAGTGCCGGACGAAATGCCCGAACTGTCTCCGTCTGCGTATGACATCATCACGACACTTGTCGAAGCGGGATTCGCATCGAGCAATGGGGACGCGCGGCGGGCGCTTGACGGCGGCGGCGTGAAGGTGAACGGGGAAAAGGTTACTGCCGTGACGGCGAGGGTGGTGGCCGGCGACGTGGTGCAAAAAGGCAAGCGGTTTTTTGTGCTAGTTAGATAGGTATGTTACAGGTTATAAAGACAGAGATCGCGCGGTGGTTGAAGAAGGCGGGCGTGACCGGCGCGATTGAACTCTCACCCCCGCCGCAGCCGGCGATGGGCGATTTGATGTTTGCCTGTTTTGGGCTGGCCAAAGAGCGAGGTAAAAGTCCAAATGAAATTGCGAAAGAACTCGCGTCAAATGTTAAAGGTCAAATGTCCCGCCAGTTCGGCGGGCAGGCAAATGTCTTTGACGAAGTCAAAGCTGTAGGGCCGTATGTGAATTTTTTTATCGATGGAGTTGCATTGGCAGAGGGTTTGCTAAAGGAGATTGGTGAAGAATATGGACAATCGAAGATTGGCAAAAAGAAAAAATATCTGGTTGAATACGGGTGTCCGAACCCGATGAAAGCATTTCATCTGGGCCACTTGCGTAATCTTATTACGGGCGAGAGTGTGGCCAGAATTCTTGATAATGCCGGGTACAAAGTTTTACGGGTGAATTACCAGGGGGATATTGGATTGCATATTGCAAAATCCTTGTATGGGATTTTGCAAAATCAAAAATCAAAAATCAAAAATCAAAAATCTTTTGACGAAATTGTACAAGCATCATTGCACGAACAGATAGCTTATTTGGGCGCGCGTTATGCTGACGGAGCGCAGGCGTATGAAACGGATGAGAACGCGAAGAAGGAAATTCTTGAGATCAACAAAAAAGTGTATGCCAAAGACGAGTCCATTTTCGAGACGTACAAAATTGGCCGGGCGTGGAGTTTGGAGTATTTCGAAACAATCTACGCGCGGCTTGGAGCGCATTTTGATGAGTTGTATTTTGAATCAGAAATGTGGGAGCGCGGACTGGAGATTGTCCGAGTCGGAGTAAAGAAAGGCATTTTCAAAGAAAGCAACGGGGCAATTATTTTTCCGGGCAGCAAATATGGCCTGCATGATCGTGTTTTCATTACCAGCGAGGGTAATCCTACGTATGAGGCGAAGGATCTGGCGCTGTCGGAGCGACGGTTCAAAAAATACAAACCGGACAAGATTATTCATGTGGTCGGCAAAGAACAGAGTGAGTACTTTAAAGTAGTCTTCAAAGCATTGGAACACACATTGTCGGAGAGTAGAGGCAAAGAATATCATTTGCCCGGGGGCTATTTGTTACTCAAAGAAGGCAAAATGAGTTCGCGCACGGGCAATGTGATTACCGGTGATGCGCTGATCGAGCAGGCCAGCGCTGCCGTAGCGGAAATCATGAAGGATCGAGAGATGCCGCATAAAGACGAAGCGATGGAGCGGGTGGCAATGGCAGCCGTGAAATACGCGATTTTGAAAGTGGGCGTGTCGGATGATATTGCCTTTGATATGAAATCGTCAGTGAGTTTTGAGGGCGACAGCGGGCCGTACCTTTTATATATTGTGGCGCGGATTAACAGCATCCTCAAAAAAACAAACCACCGCCCTGGGCGGGGTCCCGCCCGAAGGCGGGAAAAACAAAAAAACACGAAAACAAGCCCCAGTTTCAAGTTTCAAGTTTCAAGTTTCGAAAAGAATCTACTCCTGCAACTTTCCGCCTTCCCAGAGATAACGAGTCAGGCGGCGGCCGACCTTGATCCCTCCAAGATCGCCCACTACCTGTTTCACTTGGCGCAAACGTTCAACAGCTTTTACCACGAGTGTCCGGTGCTTGAGGCCGAGGATGGGGTGCGGAATTTCCGTGTGCGACTGATTCAGAAGGTGGAGGCGGTGATGGCGAGGGGGCTGTCTCTCTTGGGAGTGGAGACGGTGCCGGAAATGTGAGGGACGGTGGTTTTTTGTTGTTTGTGATATACTAAAATTCGATATGTTTACCGAACCGTTTGTGCCGATGTCCTTCACCGGCGCCGCTCTCATTCTTTTTTTTGGTGTCTTTGTTTTATTTTTGTTTTTTTGCGCTGTCGGGCGACAGCGTCTGCTCCGGGTCAAGATTTTCGCGATCGAAGTGCCGGTGTGGCTGGTGAATTTTATCCTGATCGCGCAGGTATTCTTGGTTAAAAATTTAGTCGAGCTTTGGCTGCGCGCGCTTCTGGCGAGCGTGATTGCCGGGATTAGCTTATGGCTGATTCGGTGGGTACGCCGTGAAGCCGGGCGTCGGGAAGAGACGGGTCAGTTGCCCGCCTCGCTCGAGCAAGCCAATCAGCGCTTGCAGGAATTGGACAAACAAAAGACCGAATTTTTATCCATTGCCTCGCACCAGTTGCGCACGCCGTTGTCGATTCTCAAGGGGTATATAGAACTGATTCAGGAAGGCGTTTACGGCCGTCCGACCAAAAAGCTCGCGCAGACACTTTCGGATATGGATCAAAGCAATGAGCGGCTGATTCGTCTGGTGGACGAGTTCTTGAATATCTCTCGGATTGAGCAAGGGCGAACAAAGTATTCGTTCGCCGCTTCTGATATGAACGCCATGCTGACGAGTGTGGTGAAAGAGTTGACCTGGCGGGCCAAGGCCAAAGGACTGGCGCTCTCTTGGCGGCCTAATGCTCGCGTGGGGGAGGTATACATGGATGAAGAAAAAATTCGCCATGTGGCGTTTAACTTTATTGACAATGCCATTAAATACAGCCAACGGGGAAAGATTTCGGTTACGCTCGAGGCCGACGGGTGCGAGGCGATAGTCCGGGTGAAAGACCAGGGGATTGGGTTTAACGCCAAAAAGGACGGGGTGAATTTTTTCCATAAATTTTATCGCGGCGACAATGTCAAAACGATGAGTGTGGACGGGACCGGCCTGGGGATTTTTGTCTGTCGGAAGTTTATCGAAGCGCACACGGGCCGCGTCTGGGCCATCAGCCGGGGGGTGGGCCGGGGGAGCGAATTTGGCTTCGCGATTCCGGTTAAACAGGAGGGTTGCAGCCGAGAAGTGGGCGCGAGCGAATCATAGAGTAGAGGAGCGCCTTGCGTTATCGTTTGTGATTGTGTACACTATCACCACTATCCGGATTTAAGTTTTTCCTATGTTTCAAAAACCATCTCATGAGACGCACCAGCCAACTTCTCTTCCGGGAGGAGAACATGATGACGTGGAGACCGTGGTGGGTCCATCGGTGCATGTGGAAGGCGACTTTGCCTCCGAGGGGAACATGCTGATAAAAGGCATGGTGTCGGGGAATGTGCGCACGAGCAAACTCCTCACCGCCGAGCCCGGATCGAAAATCATGGCCAACGTGCGCGCGGGCAGCGCCGTGGTCTCGGGCGCCGTAAGGGGGAACGTCAAGGTGGAAGATCGACTGGAGGTAACGGCTTCAGCGCAAATTGCGGGTGATGTGGAATGTACGGTACTGGTCGTCGAGGCCGGAGCCAAGATTCACGGGAAGGTAAGTATGAAGGGATTGGAGATGGATCTGCCGAAACCAGAAAAGAAAGGGGGCGGGCTGTTAGGTAGAAAATCCGAGACCGAAGAGGTGGCCAAGTAAAGAATTGGTGACAAGCTTACAAGGCTTACAAAGCTCACAAAGCTTACAAGGCTTTCCCCGCCTCGTAGGCCTCGTAAGCCTCGTAAGCTTTTTTATGTACGTGTATCTTTACGACAATTTTTTAAAGCACAGAAAATTTTCTTCGACCATCAGGACAATGGAGACGCGGTTGACAGATTTTGGTATTGCCGGTAAAATACTTCGACTGCAGAATTTTACCGACCCGCATTTTTTGATCGAGGAGGAAATGCGCCGCGGGGCGTCGGCGGTTGTGATCGTGGGCAATGACCAGACGTTCGGTCATGTGCTCTCGCGCGCCGCCACCTGCGACATCCTTTTTGGCTTTTTACCGGTGGGAGAAGAAAACAACACCATTAGCGAGGTGCTGGGGATTCCAGCGGGGTCGGAGGCGTGTGATGTCTTATCGCGCCGCCGCAAAGTCAAGCTGGATGTGGGCTGGATTGCCAATCGCCACCGCTACTTTATCTCCCAACTTCACATTCCGCCCAGCGACATTACTGTGAGCTATGACGAGAGGTTTCGGGTCTCCGGCCGCCATCATAAAATGGAGCTCGTAGTGTGCAATCTGCAGCCCTTTGTCTGGAAAGACGTGCACAAAAAAAAGTACGTCGTGCATCCGCAGGATGGGAAGCTGGAGGCGTTTTTGCGGCCCATGGCCGGGCGGGGAATCGTGCGCGATAAGTATGAAGAGCCAAGCGTCTTTCCCTTCTCCGAGATGGTAGTGAAAGGAGCGACTCCATTTCCGGTTGAGGCCGATGGCAAGGTGACCAAAGAGACCGAGATTGTGATTCGACTCGCCAAGAAAAGGATTGAGATGATTGTGGGGCGGGAGAGAAAATTTTAACGCTCAGGTGGCGGAATGGTAGACGCACTGGCTTGAGGTGCCAGCGGCCGCAAGGCTATGCGGGTTCAACTCCCGCCCTGAGCACCAATACAATAAACCCCGACTAAGTCGGGGTTTATTGTATTGTCCATTCCGTAAGCCGAATTTTGTGGAACACGAATCTTTCGCACGAATCCGCACGAATAATTCGTGTTGATTCGTGTCACGGAATTCGTGTTTTGATGATCATTTATCTAGTCCCGATATTGCTATCGGGATCAAACGAGCCAACTTTTCCAGGCTCCACTTCGTTACGCCTGCTAAACTCTGACTTTTTTAGAAAGTAGAGTTTACCTTGCGTAGCCGCAGGCGGAGCAAGGCTGCTCTTTCTCCTGGCAGGGCTTGCCACGTCCCGATATCGCTATCGGGAGAGTATAGTAGTATTGGTCTCGAGAACCAAAACATCCATACACTTTTCACCTTTCGGCCGACGAAACGTCGGCCTAGTATTGTCTCTGTGGCGCTGTCCCGCTCCGATGCCTTGCGGATCGGAGGGTGGGCGTTACCCACTGCCGCGACATCAAGCGATAAGCTTGAAGAGAGTTCGGACTTTCCTAGCCGACTTTACGTCGGCTCGATCATCTGGAATGAACAAGACAGGGGCAATTTATCACATCATTCAGAGCTTGTCAAGAGTGATTTATTTCCGTATTATACAAGCCATTATGAAACGCACTGAACTTCTCCTTCTCATGCTCCAAGTACCATTGGATTTTTTGCTGTTGATTCTAGCTTCGGTATCGGCCTATTATTTGCGTTTTTCGGCATGGGCGCAGGACCTAAAGCCCATTCTTTTTGATTTGAGCCTGATTGAGTTTATCCAAGTTGCGACACCGGTGGCCTTGGCATGGGTGGTCATTTTTGCTTTGGCCGGACTTTTCTCCACTGACCCCAACCGCCGCCTCATGCGCGATCTCACCCGCATCATCTTTGCCTGCTCGGCCGGGCTCGCCGCCGTTGCCCTCTATATCATGTTTACGCAACAACTATTTGATTCCCGCTTCCTCGCGGCGGCGAGCTGGGGATTTGCTGTCGTCTATATTATTTTTGGGCGTGTCGCCATGCGCGGACTAAAGACGCTCCTGTATCGGCGCGGGGTTGGTACGAGGCGTGTTGCCATCATCGGGCATCATGGCGCGGCTGAACAAATTACCAAAGCGGTGCAAGAACGCAAGGCCCTTGGGTACACCCTAGTTGGGCAGTACGTGCATTTCGATAATGAGACCAAGGCCGAATTATTGCGTCTTCGGCTCGATGAAGTCATTTTTACCAATCCGCGGGCGCACGAGGAAGAAACCATGGCGGCGATTGAGTTTTGTAGTGATCATCACATTCGTTTTACCTACTCG
>Ga0209541_10010005_pt1 | contig 15229 bp, 14 predicted proteins | sample RifCSPlowO2_01_FD_184027 | JGI IMG/M metagenome (GOLD analysis project Ga0209541, IMG submission 184027) | Groundwater microbial communities from Rifle, Colorado - Rifle CSP2_plank lowO2_0.1 (SPAdes) (version 2) | ecosystem: Environmental > Aquatic > Deep subsurface > Groundwater | place...
GCAAAGTCAAAACCACGCTCCCTTCTTGCGAAACTAAAGCTAAAAGCAGATGCAAGGCATCAATTTGCTGCTGACCCAGGCTTCTGGCCGTATCCTGGGCCGAAAGTATGGCCTCTTGGGCTTTATTGGTAAAATTGCCATTCATATTATTCATTATATCACATTCTTTTTTATCATAAAATTCCAAAATCATCAAGAAAAACAAAAGCGGTGAGAGATATCTGCATCTCACCGCTTTTCTTATTTTGTCGACTTCCGCTACTTTGGCGGCAAAGAGCGCTCCAGTTGTTCATAAAGGAAATCCAGTTAAGACTTTACCCAGGGTTTCGCCGCTTCCAAAAAACGGCGAACTTTTTCCAGATTAAAGACCTGATCATTTTCGGACCTTAGCAGCGTCTCGGCGTCGATCCAAATCGAGCCGGGGGCAACTTTCGAGATTCTCTCCATTTCTTGCTGCAGATTATCCGGCGAAAGCCCTCCAGCATAGCCGCAATATTGATTGGGCAGTTGCTTCGGCCACTCCTTAGGCAGTAATCCAATCCCGCCGGACTGATCAAATAAGGGGAATGTCTGAATCCCCCATCTGCCATCCAGGTCAAAGAAGATTTTCTCGTTCCTCCCGTCCATTTGGAAAATGATGGGCTTGGAAGCAAGATACTGTCTGATGAGTTCGGAGAATTTCTTGTCGTTGACCAGATGGGGCTCGGCGTGAAAATTCAGCTGAAAACGGCCGAACATCTGCCAGATATATCCGAACTCTTCGAAAAAGCTCGGCTTGCCAAGGCACAAATTCCGCACCCATTCTCCGCACAGGTGCCCGGACAAGGCAAGTTTCTCGTTTCGCCACAGAATGTATAATTCCTCCAACCAATCCCGAGACGGGAACCTCTTGCCACCTTGCTGTTTTTTTGACAGCAGAATACCGAATTCAACAAAGGGGTAATCTTTAGCGATCGGAACCAGCTCTTCCGGCCGGATACTGTTGTCTGCTCCAGTAACAGTAACGACCCGTATAATCTTTTCAGTCATTTTTATCAACCTCCTTTTCTTGCTATAACCTCGCTCGGCGTCAGGGATGTATCAATCTGGTTAAGTTCGATCTGCATGCCGAGTTTTTGAGCTTTTTCGTGGACTTCCCGGAAGAAAGCATGAGCGTCTTTGATTACGAGCGTATAAAGCTCTTCAGTGTCTATCCCGGCTATTCTTCTCTGGAAGTGGGTAGCTGTATCCTCGGCAAAACCCATAATCAATTCGGGTGTCAGGGGCAACGGTCGATATTCTTTCCACTGCTCTTCGGTGGCAAGCTTTTTCCATCGCTCGATGAAAACCGCTGCTTCGGTAATCTTTGTCTTTTCGATCAAATCGATGAAATCGCCATAAGTGTTCTGTGTCATTTCTGCTTCCTCCTTAACTTCTGAATATTCTTACTATCCGGCCCCACCACGTTCTTTTATTCTCCGTTTTAGGACGATTGGGATAACGGATATCCGCTACTTCTTCATCTGATAGACCTTTCTTTTTCAGCTCATTACAAATAGCATCCATTTCCTGCATTTTAGCTTCGAATCCCTCGTCTGAGTCGGGGTCGGGTTTATTTCTTAATTCCTGATACCTGTCCTTAAGTTGCTCCACGGTCATTTCTACAAGGTTTCCGCTATAGGCGGTATTCGCGACGGGAATATCCCCGACGTAACCGAGAATCGGACTTCTATTTTTTTCTTCCATTTTAATGTACAACCTCCTCTTTTATTTTGTATGTTCTTTTTACAATAAAATGAAAAAAAATCAAGCCCGAGAAGTCCTGACTTAACTGAGTTAAGTTTTACTCCTCGCGCTCGCCCAGAGTGGCTTCAAACGTCAACTCTTGTTTGTCGCGCAGAATCTTTAAGGTAACTTTATCACCCGGGTTATATTTTTGGAGAAGTTTGGAGAGGGAATTGTCTGCGTTAACTTTCACGCCGTTGAATTCCAAAATAATATCGTCTTGCTTTAACCCCGCCTTTTCGGCAGCCGAACCCGCAGCCACCGCCTCGTCGGTTTTCTGACCTTGAGCATTCCGTCCCACCCAAGCGCCGTAATCAACCGGCAAACTGAATTTTTCTTGAAGGTTAGAGGTAACCAAAGCGTAATAAACGCCGAGGTACGGATAAACTATCTTGCCCGAAAAATTAACCTGATCAATATCTCTCTTGGCTTTATTGACCGGAATGGCGAAGCCGATGCTTTGAGCGTCAAGCACGGTTGCGGTATTAATGCCAATCACCTCTCCCTTCAAATTTAATAACGGTCCCCCGGAATTTCCCTTATTAATGGCGGCATCGGTCTGGATAACGTCTTCGATCGTTTCCACGAAATCACCGGAGGAGGCGGTAATTGTCCGCCCCAATCCCGAAACTACGCCTACGGACACGGTATTTCTAAACTCTCCCAAAGCATTGCCGATAGCAATAACCGTTTGGCCGATCTGCAATTTATCGGAATCGCCCAATTTCACTGTCGGGAAATCTTTTTGAGCCAAAGCGCCGTTAGCATCAATAGTTTTTTCGGTTTCAATTTTTAAAACAGCTAAATCCTGCAAAGGATCTCTGGCTAAAACTTTCGCTGAAAATTTCCGCCCGTCGTTGGTAAAAACCGTGTAGTCGGCCGCCTCGTCCAAAACCACGTGCTTGTTGGTTAAAACCGTGCCGTCTCCAGAAACGATAAAACCGGTGCCTGAGCCGATATCCTGTCTTTGAGTCCCTTTTTGGCGATATTGATAAGAAAAAGGATTGAGGTAATATTGCTCATAAACCGGCAAGTCCTTAGAAATGACGATATTAACAACAGCCGGCGAAACATCATTGACCGCCTTAATAATAGCTTCTTCTTGGGTTGTTTGGGGAACATATTGTTTCTCGATTATCTTCTCCAGGCCGGGCACATTCGAAAGATAACTCTTAAGCTCAAAATAGAAAAGCGAACCGGAAAAAGCCCCGGCTAAAAATCCGAAAAAAGAAGCAAGTAAAATAGTTATAATTATCGGCTTCGGTTTGAAAGAATTTGTCCATTTAAAATTAAATGGCGGCAAATCGTAAAGCGACATAAAATTTACTTTTTTGATTTTTTGAGATAATCATCGATCGCCGCCTTCAAAGCCGCTTGAGCCAGTTTGGCGCAATGCATTTTGACCGGCGGAATCGGACCGATTTCTTTAACGATTGTTTCAAAGCCGACTTTTTGGGCTTCTTCAAATGTTTTGCCCTTAACTAAATCGCAAATCATGTCTGAAATGGCAATCGCGTGGCCGCAGCCTATTGTCTCAAATTTGGCGTCTTTGATTATCTCCCGGCCGTCCTGCTTTGCCACCTTAATGTAAAGATTCATCAAATCGCCGCAACGCAGGTTCTGCGTGTCGCCGATACCATCCGCATCTTTAATTTTACCGAGATTTCTCGGATGAATAAACCGTTCGAGTATTTTTTTTGTATAATAAGGCTGTTCCATAATATTACGAATGATAACCGGAAATCTTTCTTAACCTCTGAATGACCGTCGGTAAAACCTTAAATACCTTTTCGATATCTTGCTGGGTCGTCAATTTGCCTAAGGTCAATCTTAAAGAACCGTGAGCCTGCTCTTCCGAAAGACCCATGGCCAAAAGCACATGCGACGGCTCTAAGCTGCCCGAAGAACAGGCTGATCCGGTAGAAGCGGCGATGCCTTTTTGGTCGAGCATCACGATAATCGCTTCGCCTTCAGCCCCGTCAAAACTAATATTAACATTATTGGCTAATCTCTGGGTTAAAGAGCCGTTTAATCTGGAGCCCGGAATAATTTTCAAAATGGTTTTGATCAGCTTATCTCTGAATTGCCTGATCTTAATGTTCTGAATTTTTAATTTTGGATTTTGAATTTCTTTAATGGCCTGGCCCAAGCCAACGATGCCAGCCACATTTTCCGTTCCCGACCTTAAACCTCTTTCGTGCCCTCCGCCGTAAATCACAGGAGCAATCGGCGTACCTTTTTTAACATAAAGAGCGCCGATTCCCTTAGGCCCGTAAATTTTATGGGCGCTCAAAGTTAAAAGATCGACTCCCAACTTTTTAACATCGCAGTCTAAGAAATTCGCCGCCTGAACCGCATCAGTGTGAAAATAGATTTTGGACATGCGATGTCCACTGGACATCGCATGTCCAATCAGCTCGCCAATCTCGGCAATCGGCTGAATAGTGCCGACCTCATTGTTGGCATATATAATCGAGACCAGGAGAGTATTCGGCCTCAATGCTTTTTTAAGCTCGGCGATTTCAACAACGCCGTCTTTGTTAACGGGCAGATAAGTAATTTCGGCCCCCTGTTTTTCCAATTCGCGGCAAGATTCCAAAACAGCCGGATGCTCAATTTGCGAAGTGATGATATGGGGCTTGGTAATCTTCGACGCTTTAACCGTCCCAAAAATTGCGAGATTATCAGCTTCGGTAGCCGATCCCGTAAAAACTATTTCTTCGGATTCGCAACCCAAAAATTCGGCCACGCTTTGACGGGCGCCGCCAATAGCCATGCTCGCTTTTTGGCCAAAATTATGGATAGAAGACGGATTGCCAAAATCTTTTTTGAGAAAGACCGACATCGCCCTCGTAACTTTCGGGTCGCAAGGCGTTGTCGCCGCATAATCTAAATAAGTCTTAGGCATAAGTATCTTGTATTATAGTCGGATTTGCTCTAAATATCAAGGTTTTTGATGCCTTACCTTATCGGTAACCCAAAAACCCATATATTTGCCCAGCATCAGCCTGGTTTGGGCCTCAATGGCGGGAATGGATCCGAAAATTATCAGAGAAAAAGGCAGGAAAATCCACTGGGAGATCATCAATAGATTCTTACGCTTGTCCGGGGCATGAAGATTGAAACGAAGCAAAAGAGTGCCGACGAAAACACACACCAAAATTCCGGACAAAGCTATAGTCATCAGTCCTTGGACTGCCTGGGGAAGATTATAAGACAAAAGCGTGTTATTGAATTCCAGGCCCCCCAGCCAAAGAGGCAGCCACCCTAAAAACAGGAGAAGCAGGGCGTTGGTTCCCCAAGCCCAAAAAGATTCGATCATCAGGAAAGCATAATTAAATTTTTTATGGAAAGGTATTTTTTTGTTCTTAAGAAATCCGAAGATAAGATAGGAAATGCCCTCCGACCCCCAGGCCCATCTCCGCTGCTGTTTGTATTGGTTGACGATAGTTTGCCAGATGCTTCCTCCGACGCAAGAGTCCATAGAAACGGGGTAATGAATGGGAATTATTTGATAGTCGCCTTCATAAAATAAAAACGCCTTCCAAAACACTCCCGCGTCTTCTGAAACTACGTTAGTCTGCCAAAAATCCATCTCCGCCAATGTTTTAAAGCCCATGGAGTGAGAAGAATAGGTGGTAATTTTCTCCGGACGCTGCTGCTGCATCATTTGCCAAAAAACATTAGAAGAAGAAACGACCCGGGAAAAAAACGGCGCTTCGTAGAAATTATTAAAGTAAAGAGGAATCGGCTGGAAGCTGGATCTTAAGTGATTGGGACTTGTTAAATAGTAATAGGCAAGACAGGAAAAATATTTCGGGTAAACTTGAGCGTCGACATCGAAAGAAGAAACAATAATGTTTTCGTACGATATTCCCAACGGATCAATGACCTCTTCTTTGGCTCTATTCCCGGCCCAGCTTTCATTCGAGCCTTTGCCGGCAATCTCCCCGCTAATGTCTTTGGGGTGCTCTGTAACTAAAAATTTAAAAAACTTATTGCCGTATTCTTTTGAAATGGCCTCGGCCACTTCTTTGGCGGATTCTCCCGCCCTTTTTTCGGTGGCTAAAACCACGATCATTCTCTCCTTGGGATAATCTGACTCAAGCAACGCCCTGAAAGATTCTCGGACCAACCCCAAACCCTCCTTATACATGGGAAAAATGATCAAATGATATATTTTGTGCCAATCCTTGCCCGGATCGCCCTTCGCCAACTCATCTAATTTTTCGATCCAGTTTATTCTTAGATTAGCGCTCATTTTATAGTACGCGGGAATAACGTGCAGGGTAAAATGGAATGTCCTTAAGACCCAATAAACACTGAAAACCATAATGAAATAGGCTACCCAAACGGGCTTTAACCAAGAAAAAAGGAACATGCCCATTAAGGTTGTCCAAACTAAAGTTCCCGGTAAAATTTCTAGAAACCGGTAAATAAATCTTTCTTTCGGGTCTTTTAGATCCGCGGCTCGGCCGACTTTAAGATAGTACTTGTCGTCAGGATTCATCAATAATTACTTATCGATGTTTTTCTTTATTCTAAAAATACCGGCAGCATCAGCGAATAAACCCGTCGCCAGGGTAAAAAACAAAAATAAAACAAAAATTACGAGCCATTCTTTCAATAATGTCGCGCTGATTGAAAACTTGATGTAAAACAGGGCGGATATAAGAAAGGCAAACCAATAATCAATCGGCAAATGCAAAAACCATTTTTTGTGCCACCAGACTTTTTCTGCCCAAAAATCACGAAAGTCATACCGCGGGTTAACCACGAACCATAAAAAATCCCAAACAACAATTACTAAGAAAAACAGAGAAATAGTAGTTAGTTCAGAAGACCAATTCCAATTCTGGCCGGCAAAATAGGGATAATGGAAAAATAACAGAACCAAGTTAAAAATCAACACGTGATAGAGAGTAAGCTCTCTTCCCGACATGATCTTTCGGTAAAAACGGGCGTACCACGCCTCCGGCCGCGGCCGCCAGGTTGGCAATTTGGCCGCCCAGCCGAAGCCCCCCTCTATTTGCGTTTCTAGGGACGCTAAAACCAAAGAGAAAAAGCAAAGAAATAATATTTGAGCAATTAAATCAAAATTCATAAAGCTTTATTTAAATAATTTTTTTGCTTCGTTCCAAATTTCGGGGTTAGCTTTTGTCTCTTTCAGCCAATACCACCATTCCGCGCCCCATAGATAAAACGTATCAAGGCCTGTGCTTCTGGCAAATTCAATATTTTCTTGGAAAAACTGTAGATTCATCGTTTTCCCCTGCTCTTCGAGGGAACAATCACGAATCCCCTGCTCGCACCAGGGTTCTGACTGCAGCTCCCCTCCAATTACTTCCTTGTTGAAAAAATTCTTGATAATTTGGGATTTTCTCCAGTAAAAAACAGGCTTTAGGGGATAAGCAAAATAGGTCCGGATTTCTTTAAACCAAACCCTGCGATGCAGCGTAGTGCTCACAATGTCTCCAAGTTTGGCCGCGGTAATCCAAAAAGAAAACTCGCCAGTATCAGAAACAATCACGGGCCTTGAAGCATCCAATGATTTTGCCAAAGCTATCTCTTTTTTTAAGAACTCCTTGTCGGTCCAGGGACATTCCCCAAAAGGAAAGAAGGGTTCGTTTTCCACCTGCCAAGCCCAAATATTTTCCGAATCACGGTACCGCAAAACGATTTCTTTGAGAAGATTAAGAACTTTTTCCTGCTGCTCCGATTTTTTCAAGCCTTGGGCCCAATCAGGAATGCGGCACTCCGGCCAGCGGCCGGTCTTTATCCCCATCACTAAAAAAACGGACGCCCCTTTTTCTTCAGCTATCCTAATTTGCCAATCCAGATCGTTAAAATTATATTTCCTTTCCTGGGGTTCAATTAAATCCCATTGGCTGGTTATTTTTATCTTTTTTGCTCCTAAGTCGTCAATCAGAGCCAGATAAGTTTTTTGCCAATCCAAGCCCAGATATTCGGCGTGCCGCTGGGAAAAATTAACTCCCCAGGCGATTTTTTCTGCCCTGGGCGCCGATCCAATGAAAAAATAACCGACGAGAATCAAGAATAAAACGGCCAGTCCGAGTAAAATTTTCTTTATATTTTTTTTCATTTAAAGATTGAGGGCTAAAATTGCCAATCCGCCGCCGATAATCAAGATAGCGATAACTTTTTGGAAGATTATTTCTCTTGAAATTTCTTCTTTAAAGAGCCTTGGGAGCTTCAGGGAAAAAAAGATAGTTAAAATCAGCAAAAAGGCGTATTGCACCCCCTGCAGAGCATTAATAAAGGCGACATAGGCCAGGGGAGCCAAGGCAATCGCCCAATTTTGTAGAATATTTCCGCCGGCCCCCGCCCCCTGATTGAGAAGAAATACGACTGTTGTTTTTTTGCGAGCGACGGCTTCTTTTTTCTTAAAGACCTCGGCTAAAATTTCTTTCCCAAAAAGAAAAAGAAAAAACATGCTGGCCAGAAAACTTCCCGCCTTTATCCAAATAAAACCCGACCAAAATGTCTGCTCCAAATAAACGTATTTTGCCGAAACAAAAGAAAGCGCAATAAGAACGGCCGCTATCAGGGATATTTTTATGCTGGCCCAGGACAATTTCTGGGATCGCTCCCAGGTAAGCAGGACCGAACCAGCCACCAGCAGCAGGAACGCCAGAAAATCTTTAAGGGCTATGGTCTCCTGACCGCCAGAAAAAATAAAAATAAATAAAAAGCTGAAAATGGGTACCAGGCCGCCCACGGCCGGCACGATCCTTGAAGGTTCAAAAAGATGCAGTCCCTTGAAAAACCAATAAAGACCAAAAACAAAAAGAGCTCCCGAAGCCAGGGCTAAAAAAATCTGAAAAGGACCGGGAATCACAAAACCGGTAAGGGGAATGAGAAACAAGGCAAAAATCTGGAGCGTTCCTATGTAAAAAATATAGGTTTTGGGGCTGGGAATGGGGCCGACCAAAAGCCATTTATCGGTCAGGGAAACAACCGCCAAAATTAAATAAGCAGAAACGGCGGCAATCAACCAAAGCATATTTTTTTGATGTTAAATGTGCCCATTTTTTCTCCCTCAACAAAGCCCTGCATCGCAGCTTCGGCCAAGAAGCCCCGGTTCAGCCAATCGAAAAGCCATTCATTGATATAATTAACATCTTTTTGCAGAAGACCGAAACCTGAATTTAAAAGCCAGCGCTGGTTAAAGTCTTCCTGCGAGCCAATCGGCGGAGCAATAATAATGGGTATCCCCAAAGCCGCATAAAAAGAAAGCTCCGAGGGCTTGGTCCATAAAATATCGGCCCTCCGAAGCGCCTGGTTGAATTTCTGGAAATACCCTTCCATCGTGTCGTCAAAGATAATCTCCACATCCAGCCTCTTCGTATTCTCCAGAAAATAATCTTTGATTTTCGGCCTGACGCCGGCCACCAGAATGACTTTGATTTTGCCAGTTTTGATTTCCCGAGTCAAATTTTTGACTATCTTAACGCCGAGATCTTTTTGCGCTCCAGCCCCGCCGACAGCAAACATTAAAGTTAAAGGATGATTTGACTTCTGGGGGAGCCGGCCCAATTTTAAATTAATCAGTTCTTTATAATTTTTAAAATAATTCTTGCTAGGATCGAGGTTCACTAATCGATTCTTTAAATCAGCTTTAAGCACATCCATTTTTTGAGAGCCGATATTTTCTTCGGGCAAAGGATAACCGGTTAAAAAAATATTTTTAGACTTAACGCCATAAAGTTTTAAGCGCTCCGCCACTCTTTCGGTAGGAGCAAAATATTTTATTCTGCTTTTTTTAGGATTTAAAGGCGCCCAAGTTCTGGAAATATCGGTATCGCAAACAACGCAATATATTTCGCCCGGATATTTAAAGTGCTCGGCCATGAAAACTGCGGTAAAAAAAGTGGCGATAATGGGCAAGGGCTTCTTCCCTGAACGTAGTTGAAGGGTTTTAATTAAATGCTCTCCCCAACCCTTATTGATCGGCGCAAGCGTTTGCTTTAATTGAAAATTGGGCTTTGATAAATCGCGCTTCGGATAAAAATTCAAAATTCTTTGAATTTTATTAAAAAGTCCGAAGACTAACGGCCCGATAATGGGCGTTCTGGTAAATGCGGAAACGAACTCGTAGCCATCTTTGGCTCTTTTCCAAGCGATTCTATCTTCCTCGGAAATTCCTTCGTAATTATTGGCGTTGATAACTTTTTCGCCAACAGCCAAATGCCTTAAGGGATAAGCTGTTCTTTGATGACCATAACCCATATCTACGGCAATGACCCACGCTGTTTTTTTCATATAATTATTTCATCTTACCAAATTTTAGGGAATTTTGAAAATATATCAATAATGCTCGTAATGTAGCTTAAAGAAAGCCAAACCGGCCAGGATAAAACATAACCCAGCGGCCAGAAAATCATCGCAGCTAATCCGAAAATAAAAACAATAATGGTTATCGGCGCCAAAAAGGGTACGATCAAGATATTGGCAATCGGCGAAAGTATGGGGATATATCCAAAATTATAGATTAAAACCGGCAGGGTAAAAGTTTGCGCGGCTAGGGTTGCCGCCAACGTAGCTCTTAAGGGAAAAATCTTTGGGTCGGGCAAGCGCTTTAGCCATTTAGCCATACTCGGCTGGAGATAGATTATGCCCAAGACTGCCAAAAAAGAAAGCTGGAACCCTACATCAAGTCTTAAAATCAAAGGATTAACAAACAGCATTACAGTTGCTGCAAAAACTACGGCTCTCCCCGCCGAAGATAATTTGCCCAAATACTGGGCGCAAAGTAAAATGCCGCCCATGATGCCAGCCCGCACTGCCGAGGCCGGAGCCCCGATCATCAAAATATACAAAATAAGTAATCCGGCAGAAAAATAAAAAGCTTGTTTCCTCCAAAAACCCAAACCTAAAAAAGCATTTAAAACCAAAAGGGTAATAATGCTGATATTCATCCCGGAGACAGCGACAATATGGCGCGTACCGGTGGAATTTAATTTCTCGCGCCACTCTTTTGAAATACCGCCTTCGTCGCCAAAAATTAAGGCTTCCAAAATCCCGGACTCGGGCGGAGAAATAAACCGGCGGATCGATTCCTTGAATTTATTTTTAAAAGACAATAAAAATTTTATTACTGGGCTGCCTGAGCCCGAGCTTAAAACCTCAATCTTGGGCCAGCTCATCACTGTAAAAATTCCGTCTTTTTTGAGGTAATCTTTGTAATTAAACTCGTCAAAAACGGGCGGTGCTTCCAATCTCCCCGTGATTTTTAATTTATCGCCATACCGATATTCGGGATATCGATCGGTTGTCACTAAAACCTTCGCTGAATCTGTTTTTACTGTTAATTTGGTGCTTTTTTCTCCGATCTTCGGTTCGGCTGCTATTTGACCGATAAAACTCACGTCTCTTTCGACTATTTGCGGAATTGCCAAAACAACTGACTGATAACGCCAAGCTCCGGCGGTCAGAAATAGCAGACAAAAACCGACCACAACGAACTTTTTGCGGCCCCAAAAAACTGATACTAAAAATACTCCAAAAATTAAAATCCCCAGCAAGAACGGCTGGGGCAATAAAAATATCGAATTAGTAAAAATCCCTGCGACAAACGAGAGGCAGAGATAGAGAAAAACTTGGGATTTCGTCATTATCTTATCTCGCAAATTTCAAATAGCGGGGCGATCGCTTTCTGAATATCCAGAAGGTCTTCGTTTGAATACGGCTTTTGATTTTCAAAGGACGGATTTACCGTTTTTTCCGACCGAAAATTCTGCAAATAATATCTTTTAGCCGGCGACAGCCACTTAGCTATTTCAATAATATCTTCTTTGGCGTGAATTGTCGGCACAACGGTCGTGCGGAATTCGTAGTCAACGCCCGAATTTTTAATAAGCTCTACGCTCTCTTTAATTTTAGCCAAATCTGTTTTTACGCCCGTGGCCTCATTATATTTTTGAAATTGTTTTACGTCCATAGCTACGTAATCTAAAAGGCGATCTTTGAACAATTCCTGAAGAGCGCGGGGATCGGAGCCGTTGGTGTCGAGCTTCACTAAAAAATTCATTTTTTTGATTTTTTCAACAAATTGCGGCAAATCTTCTTGGGTTGTCGGCTCGCCTCCGCAAACCACTACGCCCGACAACAGATCTTGCCGAGTTTCCAGAAAATCAAAAAATTGCTTCTCGGAGATTTTGGGCTGGACTTCAATATTTTGAGGCAAGACGAGCTCTTTGGAATAACACCACGGGCATCTGAAATTGCAGCCGCTGAGAAAAACCGTGCAAGCCAAGCGGCCCGGAAAATCGATAAGAGTTAATTTTTGTAATCCGCCTAAAATCATTTTACTTGAGCGAACTCGGGGATATTAAGCACCTTCCGATCTTTGAATTCTTCCTGTTTCCCTTTGTTCCATTGTTGCACTAATCTAAGATAGCCGACAATCCTGGAATAAACTTCGCAGGGCTGTTTGACAACACATTTAGGGCATTCAAAGTGTTGCCCAGACAAATAGCCGTGAGTCGGACAAATGGAGAAAGTCGGGGTAAGAGTGACATAAGGCAAGCGGAAAGTCTCAAAAACCTTTTTGATTAAAGCTTTGACTGTTCGGATATCGGAAATTTGCTCGCCCAAGAAAAGATGAACGACCGTCCCGCCGGTAAATTTCGTTTGCAAATCGTCTTGAAGCTTCAAAACTTCAAACATGTCGTCGGTATAATTAACCGGCAGATGAATGGAATTCGTATAATAAGGTTCATTCTGGCCAGCGGTAATAATGTCGGGATATTTTTCCCTGTCTTTCTTGGCTAATCGGTAAGCGGTAGATTCGGCGGGAGTTGCTTCCAAATTATAAAGATTGCCGGTTTCGTTCTGATATCCAACGAGTTTATTTCTCATAAAATCCAAAACTTCGCTCGCAAACTTTTTACCCCTAGAGGAGCCTGTATTCTCTCCCATAAAGTTCTGCAAGGCTTCGTTCATCCCGACCAACCCGATCGTCGAAAAATGATTACCCCAATAATTATTCCTCATCTGCTTAATATTCGAAAGATAATGTTTTGAATAAGGATAAAGACCTTTTTCCATGAAGTTCTCGAGCGCCTTTCTTTTAATTTCCAATGATTCTTTGGCAATATCCATAATCTTGGCGAGCCTATCAAAAAATTCTTTTTTAGTCTTGGAAAGGTAGCCGATTCTAGGCAGATTAACGGTGACGACCCCGATACTTCCGGTTAAGGGCTGCGAACCGAAAAGCCCCCCGCCTCTTTTGTAAAGTTCGCGGTTGTCGAGCTTCAATCGGCAGCACATGCTTCTCGTATCTTCCGGCTTCATGTCCGAATTAATGAAGTTGCTGAAATAATTGATGCCATATTTCGCGGTCGCTTCCCACATCGGATCCAGATTTTTATCGTCCCAATCGAAATCTTTGGTGATATTGACCGTCGGAATGGGGAAAGTAAACGGCCTCCCTTTGGCATCGCCCTCCATTAAAACTTCGTAAAAAGCGCGGTTCATGATATTCATTTCCTCCTGAAATTCGCCGTAGGTTTCCTTTTGGGGTTGGCCGCCGATCAGCACGGGCTGCGAAGCCAAGGCCGGAGACGGCTTGATGTCCACGGTGATATTGGTGAAAGGATTTTGGAAGCCGACCCTGGTCGGAATGGAACAATTAAACAAAAACTCCTGCAAAGATTGCTTAACTTGATTGTAATTAAGATTATCGTATCTGATAAATGGAGCTAAAAGCGTATCAAAACTTGAGACGGCCTGGGCTCCCGCCGACTCGCCCTGCAAAGTATAAAAAAAATTAACCAGCTGCCCCAAAGCGGTCCTGAAGTGCTTAGCCGGCTTTGATTCCATTTTTCCTCTCACGCCGCCAAAGCCCCGTAACAGCAAGTCGTAAAGATCCCAGCCGCAGCAATAACTCGCCAAAGTATCCAGATTATGAATATGGAAATCGCCCGATTCGGAGGCTTCCCTAACCTCTTTAGGATAAATCCTGTTTAACCAATATTTTTTCGTTAAAGCCGATACGCCGTAGTGGTTCAGTCCTTGCAAAGAATAAGCCATATTGGCATTCTCGTAAACCTGCCAATCCAGTTCTTTGATGTACTTATCAATCATTTCCAAAGAATCGTCGAGGCTGCCAGCCGCTTCCCTGATTTTTCTTCTTTGCTCCCGATAAAGGATGTAAGCCTTGGCCGTTTCAACAAAATTCTCTGAAATCAAAACCTCCTCAACAATGTCCTGGATTTGTTCGATTTCAGGAATTTCGTCCGCTTTGAATCTCCGGTTCAGCAATTCCACCACTTTGTCGGAAAGTTTTTTCGATTCTTCACCGTCGCCCTGCTCAGCTGCAGTCACGGCCTTCGAAATGGCGCCAGTAATTTTTTGCTGGTCAAAAGCAACAATCGTCCCGTCTCTTTTTTTAATTCTTTTGATTCTATTTTCCATTCGAGATGAAAAAATCTCTTCTTAAAAGAGAAATTCTTAATAATGATTACTCCATTTTACCTTGCCCCTACAACGCGGTCAAACCTTGTCAAACGACTCTGAAATTCCTGACTTATCCACAGAGCTGTTTTATTCTTAGTTATTCGTTCTTGACTTTTTTTTGACAATCTGCTATAATTATGGCGTTATGGGTTCCTTGAAAATTGTGGTTCAGAACCACGAAGCGAGCGTTTTGGACGTCCCACCAGGACGGGATTTCTAAAATGCTCGTTTCGTGAAGAGATAAGCCGTAAGCCCGGACGAATCGGGTAATAAAAGGAGGTGTGTCATGAAAAACATGGCGCGTCAGACAGAGGACTTTGGTCGTGATTATGGACTCATTCATGAAGTGGTCGTAACTGGCCGTAAAGCGGGAGCGGGCCGGGAATTTTGGGGAAAGCTCGCCCATGACGAGGAACTCTTTAAAAAAGTTGTTTCTGTCGTCATTAGCGGATTCGAGCCAACGACCAACCAGAAGCGTGCCCGTGAGATTATGGGACGCAACTTCTTCGGTGTCGAAGAAGCCATTAAACACTTCGGGGTCAATCCGACCCGCCAGCAACTCGCTGCTCTTTCGGAGATTCCATTCTCCGAAGCAGTGCTTGAGCAATCGAAGGACACCCATGTCCTAGTAGCGGTCTTCCCGCTTTCGATTCTCGAGATTCGTGGCAAAGTGGATTCTAAATTATTCTACGATCAGTCGTGGTATAATAAGGAGTCTTTTGCCAAAGAGCGTGGCGAAGTTAACTGGCAATTGGTTCGCAAAACCCCGGTGGACAATTCTACCTCGAAGAACTGGCTAGAACAGCAAGTAATGCTCGGTAAGGACGACGAAGTGCCTACGGCCCAAGTGATGATCTACACCATTATCGGTCATTACATAGCTACCGGCGAACGCCTGTTCGAGCATACCTATGTCCGCACGTCATCTGTGGATTCGGACGGCTACCGTGTCGATGTCGGCCACTTCGATTCGGAGGGTCTCATC
>Ga0209541_10010006_pt1 | contig 15228 bp, 12 predicted proteins | sample RifCSPlowO2_01_FD_184027 | JGI IMG/M metagenome (GOLD analysis project Ga0209541, IMG submission 184027) | Groundwater microbial communities from Rifle, Colorado - Rifle CSP2_plank lowO2_0.1 (SPAdes) (version 2) | ecosystem: Environmental > Aquatic > Deep subsurface > Groundwater | place...
GTCGAAACAAACCAATTGTTTTGGTGGACTGTGGTGGGCGCCGTTCCAACCAAAATGCTGTTATTTTACAGGAGTGCTCCGACGCAGTTATTCTTTCTTCAAATCCTGAAGAATTCGCACCGTGGAAAGAATTTTGCGCTGCCAACGGCGTAAATGTTATCGCTGAATTCAAATCTGAGCTTTTAACACTCGAACAGCGGGAAGAACTTGATTCTTGTTTGCGTGAAGGCCGGGCGCTCGCTCCAGAATTAGTATCACAGGTAGAAACCAATCGCGCACCCTTTACCGGTACGATTAGAGATTTAGATCGTGATCGGCCTCCTGTGACTTACAAAGAAGCCCTGCACGAGGTCAGTGTCGCTATGGGCCGTGAATTTTTAGAAAATAAAGAAGGTAGAGAGCAGGAAATACCAAGTATAAAAATAAAATAAGTTTTTGTTTATCATATGGCAGGAGATACAATAACTTCGGGAGATATAGGAGAGAAGGTTAATGAACCAATACCAATAACCGCTGATGAAATTTTTAATTGGGTGGATACAATCAAAAAGACCAAATCTGAAAAAGACTGGTGGGGTGCAAAAGCCGTTGTCGATAGGAATGCGCCAGGTGCTGACAAAGCCGATCGGGGGTTGGCTATTAGAGAGGGTGGGCAAATTATGGCTGTTTCTCTCCTCGCCCCCGGACATTTAATCGGAGTGTTTGTCTTGCCCGACTATGCTGACCGAGGGTATGGAGGTTTGCTAATAAAGCGTTCAATTGAACTTCTCCTTTCCATCGGGAAAGGAGAAAAGATTAAAATTGAAGTATGTGACCGCCGTGCTGAAAGAATTATTAATCGGTTACCTGAAAATTTGAAACAATATTTACAAATAATCGATGTGATGAAAGATGAGTAGTTGGTTTTTAATAACCATATATTTTTGTACTGTATAAATTATCGTATTGACTTTTATAATATTTTTGATAATATATATTTATTATTTTTAACCTTAAAAATATGGTATCCGAAAACGAGGTATTTCCTCCAGACTACGGTTCTCCTGAAAAATTTAACATAAGTAGGCGCAAATATCATTCTGCGGATGAATTGCCAGCGCTTGAAGAAGAATTAGCAAGGGTTGGAGTGGAAGTTGAACTTCAACGTGGGCTGGTGTGGGAAAGCGACAAGGCAGGGTCTGAACCTGCAGATGAAGCATATGAAGCATGGGGCGCAAGACAAGATGAACTTTGTGACATGAGAAAAGAAATACTAAAAAATAAAAAGGACTAGAGGGGAGTAACAAAACATAAAAAATCCTCCTTTAGGGGGATTTTTTGTCGGGAAAATTCATTTGCTTTTGTCGTTTGTTTACGGTAGAATAGCTTGGCTAGAAAGATAAAATTTATGTCGAATTTTGTTCATCTCCATGTCCACAGTCACTACTCTTTGTTAGATGGCTTACCTAAAATTAAAGACCTAGTTAAGGCGGCTAAAGCGCGTGGTTTTACCGCCTTAGCCCTGACCGATCATGGCAACATGTATGGCGCTATTGAATTTTATGAAGCCTGTTTGAAAGAAGGGATAAAGCCAATCATTGGTATAGAGGCCTATCTCGCTCCGAAGAGTCGTTTTGACAAAGATCCGAATGATAAATATCACCACCTAATTTTACTAGCGACAAACTTTACTGGATACCAGAATCTGATGCAGCTCGCCAGCCTCGCCTATCTTGAAGGTTTTTATTACAAACCGCGGCTAGATAAAGAATTGTTACGTAAATACCACGAGGGGATTATTGCCTCGTCAGCTTGTTTCGGTGGTGAGATTCCCCACATTATCCGCAAAGAAAACAACTGGGCCAAAGCCAAACAAGTCGCCTTAGAATACCAGGAGATATTTGGAGTGGGGAATTTTTATTTAGAACTCATGGATTTGCCGGCTTTGTCCGGACAAATGGAGTTAAATAATAAACTGGTTGAGTTATCTAAAGAAACCGGTGTTCCTTTAATCGTTACTCGTGATTCGCATTACTTAGATCCGGGCGATGATGAGGCGCAAGATGTTTTGACTTGTATTCGTGATGGTCGGACGATTGAAGAACCAGATCGGCCAACTCAAGTGGGGATAGATTTGTCTTTAGCCAAAGGAGAGGAAGTCGCCAGCCGCTTTAAGCATGTTCCGGAGGCCTTAGAAAACACCGTTAAAATTGCCGAACGGGTTAATATTGAGATTAAATTAAACACCTGGCATTTCCCGCACATTGATTTACCCCCCAATAAAACCGTCGATGACCATTTGCGAGATTTGGTGTATGAGCGATTGGCCAAACTTTTAGAAATTACACCCGAAGTCAAAGAACGGGTGGAATATGAATTAAATATTATTGCCAAAAAAGGTTATTCTCCGTATTTTATCGTGGTATCAGATTATGTGGGTTATGCGCGAGAGCATGGTATCGTGGAAACCACTCGTGGTTCGGGTGCTGGCTCCATCGTGGCTTACGCCATGGGTATTACCACGGTTAACCCCTTGTATTTTAAACTTCCCTTTGAACGTTTCTTAAATCCGTTTCGTCCCTCGCCACCAGATATTGATGCTGACTTTGCTGACGATCGCCGTGATGAAATGATCGCCTATGTCACGGAAAAGTACGGTGCGGATAAAGTGGCGCAGATTATTACCTTCGGTACTATGATGGCGCGCGGCGCCGTCCGGGATGTCGGCCGCGCGCTTGGTTATTCGTATTCTTTTTGCGACCAAGTGGCCAAACTTATCCCCTTTGGCGCCCAAGGTTTTGACATGACGATTGAAAAGGCAATATCCTTAGAACCGGATTTAAAAAAACTTTATGACTCCAATCAACAGGTAAAGCGACTTTTGGATTTAGCCCAGAAAATTGAAGGTTGTGCTCGTCATACCTCGATTCACGCGGCCGGCGTAGTTATCTCACCAACTCCTCTGACTGACTTCACTCCTATCCAGTATGAAGTTGGTGGTGGAAGAATCACCACCCAGTATGAAATGCACGCGGTTGAAGATGCCGGGCTTTTAAAGATGGACTTCTTAGGGATCCGCAACCTTTCGATCTTGGGGCACGCGGTAGAAATTGTTGAAAAGACGGCGGGGGTTAAAATAGATATTTACAATCTTTATCCTTGGGATGATAAGAAAACCTATGAAATGTTGGCTCGGGGTGAAACTGTCGGTGTATTCCAGCTTTCCGGTTCTGGCATGACCCGTTATCTAAAGGAATTAAAACCCTCTTCCATCTTTGACATTATGGCCATGGTCGCCTTATTTCGTCCAGGCCCCATGGAATCTATTCCGGAATATATCCGTCGCAAGAACAATCCGGGGGAAGTAGATTACATCGACCCAAGAATGAAAGATTATCTCGATCAGTCTTTGGGTCTCATTGTTTACCAAGATGACGTACTACTAACGGCGATTAATTTGGCTGGTTACAACTGGGAAGAAGCGGATAAGTTTCGCAAAGCCATGGGTAAGAAAATTCCCGAGGAAATGATGAAGCAAAAAGAAAAATTCTTTAAAGGCTGTAAAGAAATTGGTAAAGTTTCCGAAGGCAAGATCAATGTTCTGTGGGAAAGAATTGAGCCTTTTGCGGCGTATGGATTTAACAAGTGTTTGGCGGGTGATACAAAAATAGTAGATCCTAACACAGGGAAAATCCAAACCATTGCCGAAATATATAAAAAGAAAAACAATGTCAAAGTTTTGAGTTTACAAGTTAATAAAAAATTGTCTGTCAGTAAAAGCATTAAGGTCTATTCTAATGGTCGTAAGCGTGTATGGGAATTAAAGACAAGGTCTGGCAGGCTTATTAAAACTACTTCTGAACACCGATTCCTTACTTTTGCTGGGTGGAAAAGACTTAAAGAATTAAAAACCGGTAGTTTGGTGGCCACGCCGAGAATAATTAAACACAACGCGTCTGCAAAATTATCTGCTTCAAAATTGAAAGTTTTGGGCTATCTTTTGTCAGAAGGCAATTTATGCCACCCCCATGGAGTTTATTATTATTCTACCGTGTCTGACGAGGTAAAAGATTTTGTTAAGCATGTTAAAAAAGGTTTTCGTAATGTTAAAATTACTATCGATGATAGCAAACCGGCCCTATCTGTTTATGTTGGTCAAACTAATCAAAAAAATGGCGATGAACTCCGTAATTGGCTGAAAGAGCTTGGTCTGTGCGACAAAAAAGCAACTGAAAAAATAATACCGAATATTATTTTTAGACTTAGTAAATCTGACCTCGGAATTTTTATGGGAGCCTTATGGCAAGGCGATGGCTGTATACATGTAGCAAATGACAGCCAGGTTTACTATGCCACCAGTTCCAAGATTCTCGCTGGTCAGCTGCAGCACTTACTATTGCGTCTCGGGATTATCGGCACCCTACATACCAAATCATTTAAATATCGTGGTGGCGTACGGCCGGGCTATACAGTCAATGTTAGTCGTTATACTAATTGGAAATTGTTTGATCGGTACGTCGCTCCTCACCTTATTGGCCATAAACAGCATATTTGGAAACAATTAATGTCGAATAATCAGATAATAAACGGTTCTATTTCCGAACGAGCGGCACGGGGGAGTAAAGATATCGTCCCTGTCGAGATCTTAGATGTTATTAAATTGGAATTAAAAAAGAATAATGTAAAATTAGGATCGTTAAAAAAATTAGGTATCGCCCCAAGACTTCTGTTTAAAGACAAGAAGAAAAAAGGTTATTTACGTGAAACTATTGAAGCATTGGGCAAAATTTCTGGTTCAAAGTTACTTCTTGATTATGGACAGTCGGATATATATTGGGACGAAATTGTCAGTATCAAACCGAAAGGCACAGAAGATACATATGACTTGGAGATTCCGGGTGATCACAATTTTGTCGCCAACGATTTTGTAGTTCACAACTCTCATGCTGCTAGTTACGGTGTTGTCGCTTACCAAACCGCCTATCTAAAATCTAACTACCCGGTCCAATATATGACCGCCGTTTTGATCGCGGAAAGCGGAGACATCGACAAGGTGCCAGCTATTATCCACGAATGTGGGCGAATGGGCATTGAAGTTAAACCACCGGATGTTAATGAAAGTTTCAAGAATTTTGCTATGGTTGGCTGGGAGAATGGTCAGGAAGCACATATCCGCTTTGGACTTTCGGGTGTTAAAAATGTCGGTGAGCATATCGCGGATGTTATTTATCATGAACGCAAAGAACGTGGTAAATACAAAAATCTGGAAGAATTTTTAAGCCGCGTGCAGGACAAAGACCTGAATAAAAAGTCTTTAGAGAGTTTAATTAAATGTGGTGCCTTGGATAGTTTTGGTTTCGATCGCGGGTTATTATTGGCTAATAGTGAAAATCTCCTAGCTTTCATCCACCATACTGTAGAGCAAAAAAATAGTTTACAGAATTCCTTGTTTACTAATTCTACTTTGCAATTAGATAACCACGTTCGTCTTGACCCGGCGCCTGACGCGATCGAGGCCGATAAACTAACCTGGGAAAAAGAATTGCTAGGTTTGTATGTTACCGCCCACCCGTTTACTTTTTTTGAACAAGCTTTGGGCAAGCATCTGATAGCAATTAAGAATCTTGCTCACCAGCCACGCAATACTTGGGTTGTTGTCGGTGGCGTTATTGACGCCACCAAGAAAAAAATTACCCGCAGCGGTAAGCCGATGATGTTCGTCACCATCCAGGACACTTCGCAAAGTTTGGAGCTGTTAGTTTTTCCTCGTACCTACGAAACCACCAAGGATGTGTGGATTGAAGGTAAAACCGTTTGTGTTATCGGCAAAACATCTGAAGAAGAAGGGGATGATAAATTATTCGTTGAGAAAGCCTATCTAATGACTAAAGAGAGCGTCGGAAGTTTGGCTAATCAACTAGCCTTTAGTGCCGGCGAAGCTAGCAAGCAACAAACAGCAGTAAAAAAAGAAGAAAAAGATGAGCTAATCTTAAATTTTTACCCCGTGGACGTTAAGTCAAAATCTGATAGTATTAAATCTATCTTGGCAAAGTACCCGGGGAAAGAGACGGTATATTTAAAGGTTGGTACTCAACTAATTAAAACTTCTTACCAGGCAGATCGCAACCCCGCTCTTTTTGATGAGCTTAAAATGCTTGTCGGGTATAACGTCCTGTAAACTTATGCAAAAATTTAGTCGGTATATTACTTTGTTAAACATCGTCTTACTCGGTTTGTCACCGGTATTTATTATTATCCTAATTTATTCCGAAACTGGTTCTCCTACTACGCCCTGGTGGGCGAGAGGCATCTTTGTCTCTTGGGCTTTTGCCTTTAATCTTTGGGTTGGATTGGGGTCACTCTTTAAAAATAAGTTGAACAAAATAACCACCCTAGTTTTTCTTCTCCTTAATTTTATATGGCCGATTTTAAGTTATTTCATTAACCCCCTCGAATCAAAGGGTATTTACCAAACAATCAATTTCCATTTCTTATCCCTGGCATTGGCTACCTTTGTTTTGGTTCTCGTTGGTCCCTTTTTAAAGAAAGTTTCGAGTGAAGATTTCTGGGCAAGGTTTAGTTGGAAAAATTTACGAGAAAAAAAAGAGAGCGTCTTACCGCTCCTCGGGCTATCTATTTTCGGGTTGGTTGTCTTTGGCTACACCTTGGTGCTGCCGGCTATCTGGGCGGAAACAATTTTTTTACAAAATTATCCTACTGCTACTTACGTATTCATAGTTCTTGGCGTTCGCTATTTAATGGTTATTTTAAATTCCTATTGTATCTTCAAAATTTTGTATTCCGAATCCATCTACGATTAAGTTTATTCCAACCCCCAGTTGGGATTCGCTCGCGCTTCCTCTAGACGGGGAGGCTTTTCTTTTTTAAGCTCGTGATAACCGGCAACCGCAATCATAGCGGCATTGTCCATACAATACGGCAGAGCGGGGATGCGGTAAGAAATTTCTGGGTTCAGATCCGCTAATGCTTTTTCAAGCGAAAGCCGCAGTTTTTTATTCGCGGCCACACCTCCGCCCAAGATTACTGTTTTAGGTCGGTATTCTTGTGTGGCTTTAATTGTTTTTGCCACCAGAGTATCCACAATTGCTTGTTCAAAACTGGCACAAAAATCTTCTAAGGTGGTAGCACGAGTGAGAGTGTTGTCGCGGAGCCAATACAGGGCAGCCGTTTTTAAACCGGAGAAACTAAAATTATAATCACCGCTATCCAACATTGGTCGTGGAAACGGTATAGCATCAATCTTGTCGCGCTGGGCCAGGCTAGAAATTTGTGGTCCGCCCGGATAAGGGAGGTCTAGTAGTTTAGCGACTTTGTCAAAACATTCACCAGCAGCGTCGTCTCTGGTTTGGCCAAGAATTTTATAATCGTTTTCTTTTTCTAAATACACCAAAGAAGTGTGGCCGCCGCTTACCACTAAAGCCAAGGCTGGGTAGGTGATGGGCTCTTCGGAATTCAATTCAACCGATAGAATGTGCCCCTTCAAATGGTGGACTGGGATCAGGGGGATATTCCAGACAGCCGCGAGGGCTCGTCCGGCCTCGAGCCCAACCAGAAGCCCGGTTAAAAGACCAGGACCGGCGGTTACCATAATGGCTTCGGGGCGGGGTTGGTCCATGAGAACTTCTTCAATTAGAGGTACGATTTTTTCCGCATGCATACGTCCGGCGATTTCCGGTACTACCCCACCATATTTTTTATGGATTTCAATTTGTGAAGCGGTTTTTTCATTAATAACAAAACAACCCTTTTGACTGCACTCAAGAAGGGCCGCGGATGTGTCGTCACAAGATGACTCAATGCCGAGGATAAACATATTTTTTAATCTCTGTGTCAGGGGGGAGAATCGAACTCCCGACCTCAGGGTTATGAATCCTGTGCTCTAACCGTCTGAGCTACCCTGACAAATACAAAAACTGAAGCCAGTATATCTAGAAAATGGATTTTAGTCAATATTTGGCTTTATCTACTCAATTATAGCTATAATTATATTAAAAACAATTGACAGGTTGATGGTCTACTGTTACGGTAAAAATATAGTTTACTTATTTAATTTAAATCTATGGAAAAGAAAAATCGTAATCGTCTCGTTGGTGGATCTATTGGCGCGTTGGCAGCCATTGGCACCGCTCTTTATCTAACTCGCACTGCCAACGGTCGAAAGCAGGCGGAGAACATTAGATATCAAGTGGCAGCTATCTGGGACCGAATCAGTAGCCAGATCACCCGAGCAAAAAAATTAACTCGGTCGACTTATGAAAATCTTGTCGATACTGTTGTAGATTCTTATGCCGAGCAAGAAGAAATGCTTAAAAAGGATGCTAACGCTCTGAAGCGCGAGTTTAAGAAACGTTGGGAAGAGGTAAAAGGAAAATAAGGCGATCCTCGCCAATTATGAAGGGGATTGTTTATCTTTAAGATATTGTGCCACGCCCGGGTTGTTCAAAAGTCTGTCGCGTCCAGTATGTAATCCTCCGCGAGCTTTGGTTGTACGAATCTTTTGGTAATTAGCCATGAGTACAGCTTCCAACTCTCTTTCTGCTTGGTTATGGCCGGGGACATTTCTTACCAAAAAAGATTTTAGGTATTTTACACCTACGGCAGTGGTAACGCCTTGTTGAAGCGGCTCACCACTCGAACTGGAATAATTTTTTATTTCTAATCCAGCTTCACCAAAGGATAATTGGCCATGTATGCTTAGTTCGCCAGCTCTTTCGTTGTATGAATTTAAGTAAGCATTGTTGTGGTTATCAACGAAGAGGATGGCAACTGTGCCGGGTTGGATGACAACTACGTAATTATCACCAAAAAAATATTCTGGTGTTACCTCTGCTTCGTGGTTCGGTGAGCGATCGATCCAGGCTGGCTGTGCGGAGTCATGTGGCATATAAGAAGTTTAGTAATTTGTTTAATCTTAGCATTAGATCTTAATTAAGTAAACCCCAGTCGGTTTACTTTTTTTGGTTTTAGGCTTAAAATATACCGTATAATTCATAATATACATATGACTAAGTTATTTTTAGTTTTTTTGGGCCTTATCCTAGGTTTTGCTGCGTCTGCTCCGGCCATGGCCGCTGGTGAAGTTAATCGTTTGTTACGTAGCGATTGGAGTAAATATGGTATTAATCCTTGGAATATTGATACCGACTATGATGGTTATGCGGATGAATGGGAAATTAAGAACGGGTTCTGCCCGACTAATCCTGCGGCGGTAAGTGTTAGAAATAGCGAATGTAAAAAAGGGAGCTTTGATCTTCGGGCAAAAAAATATATTGCGCCAGCCGCCGTCAAAGCCGTTGCCCCACGAGGAATCAAAATGTTTGCTTCTTGTGCGGCTCTAGATAAAAAACTAAAAGATGATACTGACCACTACCAAACAGAAGTTGAGATGGCCGAAAACGACAATGCACTGCAAAGCCTTTTGTCCCAGCCACTTAACAAAGTGCCAAACACTGTGGCGGCGATATTTTTTGAAAATTATTTACAGTATGCTACTCTTAATGATGTGGAGTTAAAAAACGAAAATCTTTTAGTTTCCTATCGTGATCATAACTATTACTTTTTAAGGACTAGCGGTAAGGGTGCGGTTTTCACGAGAACAAACAATGGCAACTGGCGGGCATTTCAGGAGATTTCCTTACCAGATTCAACGGCCGATGTTGAAAATATTGGGATATCTGGAAACAATCTTTTCGTTTATACTCGAAAATATACCAGTAACAAAGTTGACTGGTATGAGACACGGTTATATATTTATTCTTTGGCTAACCCGGCCGGCCCAGTTTTAAAAAGAACAGTCGTTTTAAACGGGTCGGTAAAGGATTCTTTAGCCAAAAATGGTTATCTCTATTTAGCCCTAGTCGGTGGCGCAACGAATTTCGAGACTACCGACAAGAGTTCTGACTTTCTACCTTTTACTTATAAAGACAAAATCGGTACAGGAAAAGAAACTAAAATTAATTTAAAACAATGTAACGAAGTCGAATACGTCGGACGAATTTTAGGCTCGCGTTACCTCTCTCTGGTTAGTGTTCCCTTAAACGGCGGAAAGGTTATTAATCGGACGATATTAGGCTCGACGGAAAGTCCTATATTTGAAGGGGACAGCCTGTATCTTTTATCGTTAAACTTTAACGACCGGTCAGTAGCCGAGTTTTTAAATGATCCGGCCGCTAAAACTGAAATATATAAATTTAATCTCGCCGGCGGAAAATTTATTTTAGATAGTAGCAATACCGTGCCTGGAGTAATTGCTAATTACGGTGCTCTGCAATTCAGCGGTGGTAATTTAGCGGTAGTTTCTAGCCGTCCGAATAACCATAACGAAAGGAGTGCCTCGTTGTTTACTTTTGATAGTCATCTAAACAAGCTTGGTTGGTATGAGAATGCTGTTACCAATGCACTAGTCGGTGGTCTTGAGTATAAAGATAAAATTGCTAAAGTAAAGTTGCAAGGCGCCATACTTTACGCAACGGAAAAAGGTAGCGTCATCTTTAACTTGGCTAACCCCCATACCCCCTTCAGCTTTGGTCAATTTAGTTACCCGGACTATGTCCAGAAAACTGTGCCGCTGAAAAAAGATTTTGTTCTGGGGTTTGGGTCTAATGCCAGCTATACGACGTCGACGCCGGGCTTCAATCCAGACGAAGGGATCAAGTTGGGTTGGTTTAATTTAGCCAACCATTACATACCGAATGCCTTAGCAGAATTAAGTCTTGGCAAGAAAAATAGTTGGCTCGGTAATTATCCCGATGACATCATAGCTTCTTCAGACGGGAAATACATTGCTTTTTATGCTACTGTTTGGGACAGCGACAGTACGACTACCACGAGTGAAACCTTTGACGGTATTATGATTTATCGCTTTAATGAGGCGGCTGGGTTTGTTTTGACCGGCAGTATTCCGCGCGATGATATTGGACATACTATAGACAAAATTACTGTTATCAAAGACCATTTGGCGATCTTCGGCCGTAATTATGAATATGCCTATAATTACGATGGTACCACCTATGTTCAAAAAAATGTCGTCCAGCTATATGATTTTTCTACAGCGGAGAAGAAGGCCGAATTGGTTTTAAATAAATAAGTTAAACAAAAACGTCAGAAATAGCCTAAATTCAAAACACCCGGATTAGTCTGGGTGTTTTAGTGTACATTTTTTATTTTATCTCATCATGTCTGTAACCGCGGCCAAGGCCGCCGGTAACTCCTTAACACCGTCGCTATCGGTAAAGTGTCCCTTGTTGTGCTCGGTCACAACTGAAGCCCCTAATTCTTTTGTAAATAAGTCTTTTTGTGTTAAGGGTACAAACGGATCGTCATCCGAGAATATGGCTGTAAAACTTTTAGCACGTTGTTTAACTTTTTTAAAATCGATTGGCGTCTCCATCCACGGCCTCGCAATCTCTTTGGATTCCTCACCTTCTTCCTCTAAAGTATTTTTGTCTAACTCCATCCAAGGGGCGATTAATAGCACCCCGGCCACCGCCACTTCTTGCTTTAATGTCTCAAGGTATCGTAAGACTGCTTGACACCCAATACTGTGGCCGATAAATATCGAATCCTGGTCAGGAGAAGCGATGTCTTGAATATGTCTAATCCAGGGATTAATTTCTGGTCTTGCGGGACTTGGCATATTCGGAGCAAAGACCTGAAAACCTTGTTTCTCGAGTTTGACTTTCAACCATTTATGCATCGGTTCGTTCGGGCTACCATCCCAACCGTGGATAATATAGGCTTTTTTCATAGGTAGTTGAAGTATTGTTTTAACAGGTTGACAGTTTACTGTAAACTATCAACTAAAGTTTTTATTTTTTAAAGTAATCATGCAAAATTTCTTTTGTCAGGACGCTTAAGTTTAAAGTTTCGAGTTTTGTTTGTTCTGATACAAGTACAAACCCGATGCCCTCGTTTACTATGAGTTTATCTGTAGAAATATTCCTTAATAAAGATATATTACAGATTCGGTCTTGTCCGTGAGTATCCTTGTCTTTTGTATATACACCAAAATCAACAAATTCTTTGGGATCTATTTTTAGAGATAGTTCTTCTTGTAATTCTCTTGCGGCGGCCTGTCTTGGCGTTTCCGTGCTCTTTACAGAGCCGCCAAAAGTAGTAATTTTACCAGAATTAATAACCGAAGGGTTAGTGTCCCTTTGCTGAAGAATTATTTCTTTGTTTTTTGTTTCTAACAATATCCCAGCGTATTGTCCGTTAAAATTTTGCATAAAGGATAGTTATTTAATGTAGTTTAACAAAAAAGCCTTAATTAATCAAAAAATTCGATTCTTATAGGGGTATTCAGAAGGTTAGGCTAAAATATAATTTTTAATATATAGCCTAATCGAACCAAATATCTTCTCTATAATAAAACAAAAAACTCTACTAATTTAGTAGAGTTCTCGAATGGTAGCCCCAACGGGAATCGAACCCGTATTTTCTCATTGAAAGCGAGATGTCCTAACCATTAGACGATGGGGCCATGAGAGTGCGCTGCGAGAGACAGGGCACTCGGATGAAGGTGGGGGCGTCGTGAGACGCCAGCTAGCGTCCTGACCCTGGGCTCAGGCGTGCTTGTGGCGTCAGCGGCGTCACCCCCGTCCCGCTGTGCACTACCCCTTTCTCTCGCAGCGACCGATAATTTATACCATATTTTTTTAGAGTAGTCAACATTATTTGGTTATTAAAAAATCCCCCAGAGTATTACCTTGAGGGATTTTTCTGTTGCTTGAAATGGGTTTACTTTAAAGAATCCTTTAAAGCCTTGCCAGCCTTGAATTTTGGTACTTTTACAGCTGGGATCTGGATCTTTTGTGAAGGGTTTTGTGGGTTAACGCCAGTACGTGCAGCGCGCATTTTTACGCTGAAAGCACCGAAACCGGTCAAAACAACCTCGTCGCCTTTCTTTAGAGTAGAGGTGATTAAATCTACCAAAGTGTTCAACATGTCTTCTGCTTCACGTTTGGAGACGTTTAATTTCTCTGCTAAGGCTTGAGCTAATTCTGCTTTATTCATAGTGTCACCCCCTTTCTTGATTAAAGATAAGGTGCTATGGGCTTATCGCCCGTGTTAGCTACTCTAATTATACCACGTCAGCCTTTTTTTGGCTAGATTGACAAATAAGTTGTCCACACCCCGATTTGCGGGGTGTGAAAACAATTATTTTGCATATTCCACCACCCGGGTTTCGCGAATAACCGTGACACGTATTTCACCAGGGTATTGTAATTCTTGTTCAATCTTTCTGGCCACGTCTTTTGCTAATTGGAAGGCAGAATAATCGTCCACATCGTTTGGTCTAACGAAGATACGCACTTCACGACCGGCTTGAATGGCATAAACCTTTTCAATACCTGGGAATCCAGAGGCAGTTTTTTCTAATTCTTCTAAGCGAGCAACAAACAATTCGTAGCTATCTTTTCGTGCCCCAATGCGAGCACCAGAAATAGCGTCAGCGGCTTTCACGATAGAAGCGTAGATGTTGATTGGCTTATCGTCATGATGGGTGAGAGCGGCCTGCGCCACATCTTCATCCATGTTGAACTTTTTCAAAATCATGTGTCCAATTTCTGGGTGTGTTCCTTGGGTTTCTTGGTCAACTGCTTTACCAAGGTCGTGGAAGAAACCACATTTTTTGGCTTTGGCTTGGTCGAGGCCTAATTCAACGGCGATGAGAGAAGAAAGGTAGGCTACCTCTAAAGAGTGGTTTAAAATATTTTGGCCATAACTTGTACGGTATTTTAAACGACCGACGATGCTGACTAGTTTTGGATCAAGACCAGTAATACCAAGCTTGTATAAAGCCTCTTCACCGGCTTTCTTAATGTCTAGAGCTAAGTCTTGTTTAGCTTTTTCAATAAATTCTTCAATACGCGCTGGTTGGATGCGGCCGTCGGCCATCAGTTTCTCAAGCGCCAGCTTGGCAATTTGGCGGCGAATCGGGGAGAAGCCAGAGATCATAATGGTCTCTGGTGTGTCGTCAATAACTAATTCACAGCCAGTAAGTTTTTCAATGGTTTTAATATTGCGTCCTTCTTTGCCGATGATTCTTCCCTTCATTTCGTCATTTGGTAAAGCGACAATCGAGGAGGTTGTTTCGCTGGCGTGGGAAGAAGCCATCCGTTGGATGGAATCCATAATAATCTCGCGCGCCTTTTCTTCAAACACTTCCGACGATTCTTTCTCCAGTTTAATAATTCGACCCATGAGATCTTCCTTGCTTTGGTCTTCAACCTGTTTCATAAGCTCTGCCTTGGCTTCATCACGAGTTAAGTTGGCAACTTGTTGTAACTTAACCACTTGTTCTTCTTTAACCTTTTCCACCTCGGTTTTAATCTGTTGGACACGGTCAATTTTTTCTTGGAGTTTTTGTTGCTTGTCTTGGAACTCTAAGAGTTTTTGGTCGAACATTGTCTCTCGCTTCTCCAAACGCTGTTGAGCGGCGAGAGCATTCTGACGGATTTGTTTTTCCTCTTTCTTGGCCTCATCCAAAGTTTGGACAGCTTTTTCTTTTGCCTCCAATATGATTTCCTGGTGTTTGGTCTTGGCCTCGGTCAAGATCTTCTCGGCCTTGGCTTCCAAGGAATTGACCTGGGCTTGGGCGATCTTTTTGCGGAGAAAGTATCCGATCCCTCCGCCAATAACCAACCCGCCCAGAGTCATCCCGATTACTAAATATTCGTTCATAATAAAAAATCCTCAAGATTGAGGAGTACAGGAGCCACCAGGTGAAAGACAGTTAATTTTAGCGTAAATTAAAACACCCGAGAAGCTGGTTCTGGTAGGATACTGGTAAACTTGGGAAGGTTATTTCTCGAATTAATGGTGTTCATAATACTTGATGTCCCGAATACTGTAGTCGGTATTTTCGCTAAAGTTAGAACTTTTTTCTTTCATCGCTGGGGAATCGTCCTGATCCCTCAATCATTAAAATATAAATGATAGATATATACTAGCATAAAAGGGCGGGGGTGTCAATTTTCGGGTTTGCTCTGGTTAATTAAAAACCACTCATATTACTATAAGTGGTTTTATTATATTTTTTCGCAAGTCAGTCCTCCTCAAGAGATAAATGATCAATATTTTGTCTCTCAAGGAGGCTAGGCTGACTTACGGTCACACCCAGCCGGTGTGGTAGGGTGTGTGTGGTTGCGAACGCGAATGGTAGGAAGATCAGCGCGACATGCCGGCGTAGGTCTGGACCATCGTGGCGATGATGTCCGGGACGAG
>Ga0209541_10010007_pt1 | contig 15227 bp, 12 predicted proteins | sample RifCSPlowO2_01_FD_184027 | JGI IMG/M metagenome (GOLD analysis project Ga0209541, IMG submission 184027) | Groundwater microbial communities from Rifle, Colorado - Rifle CSP2_plank lowO2_0.1 (SPAdes) (version 2) | ecosystem: Environmental > Aquatic > Deep subsurface > Groundwater | place...
TGCGCATGCAAGGTACAACAGCTCAGGGGACGTGCCAAACAGCTTGATATCAAGATTTGTTGCCACGCCGCTGTACTTGGCAGAGGACAGCGTGGTAAATGACACAATTGACTTGTCTGCTACAGATACAAACAACTGGTTGAGCACAAGCGGAGTAAATGCATTAGCGCATGACAACGATCAAAAGCTTGTTTACTTGGCTGGCGCAAGCGCCAAGTTTGGATATTACAACATAACTTCAAATGTAACATTTGACTTAAGGGCCACTGATGTTGGCAATTGGGTTGGCACTACAACTTTAAGAGCTTTGGCTTATGACTCTGATCAGAAAAGGATATATTTGGCTGGAAGCGGAGGGAAATTTGGGTTTTACAACACGACATCCAATATTACTCATGACTTGACTGCAACTGATGCAGGAGACTCTATCGCAACAAGCCAGCTGAATGCATTGACATTTGACTCTGACCAGAAAAGGGTATATTTGGCTGGAAGTATTGTCTTTGGGTTTTACAACACAACATCCAATATTACTCATTCATTAAATGATACTGATGTTGGAAACTGGCTCAACAAAATCGTAAATGGATTAACGTTTGACTCTGACCAGAAAAGAGTTTATCTCGTTGCTAATGGCGGCGAATTTGGGTTTTACAACACAACATCCAATATAACCCATGACCTAAGCGAAACTGATGTAGGCGACTGGGTGATAAGCAATGCTTTAAGAGCAGTAACTTTTGATACTGACCAGAAACTAGTGTTTATAGCAGGCGACCTTGGAATGTTTGGGTTTTACAACACAACATCCAATATAACCCATGACCTAACAGATACCGACCCGAGCAACTGGATTGCCCAAAACACAATCAGGAGCTTGGCTTATGACAGCGCTCAAAAGCTTGTTTATTTGGTTGGAGACGGCGGCATATTTGGCTATTACAACAGAACTTTAAATACGACATTGCCTTTAAATTACACAGACGCAAATGACTGGATAGGAGCAACAGATATCTTAACAACTGCTTATGATTCAAGCGAGCATGTTGTTTATCTCGGAGGAGCAAGCGGCTTGTGGGCGCAATACGAGCTGTTTGGAGCAAAGAATCCGAAGTCTTGCGGCAGCATGAGCAAAGACCAAATTTGCTATCTGAACTGGACAGTGAACGCAACTGGTGTTATTGGCTCTGAGCTAATCGTTGATGTTAACTTCAGCTCGCAGAACACGAGCATTAGCACCAATAATACACAAGACCATATTGTAAGGATTATTTCAGGCGCAGATGAAACATCACCAGTCATAAACGGCACTTTAAACAAGTCAATAAGCAATATTTTCCAAAATGATATTATAAATGCAAGCTTTAACGCAACTGATGAAACAGGATTGAGCACAGGACAAGTTATAATAAATGATACTGGCTTTAAAAGGTACTTTAACTTTACTTTAAGCGGAACAAGAGCAGAATTCTCACAGAACTTTACAGTTGCTTGTGCATCTGGCTGTGTTGTTAATGTAACTGGATTGGTAAATGATACAAGCAATAATTTAAAGCAGAATGAAACAATATTTACTGTTGCTTCTGCTGCTAATGCAGTGCCAATTATAAAACTAAACAATGCAACAGGATTTGCTGTTGATCCTGTTTCTGGCGGAATTTCCGCAATTTTAATCTCTTTTAATGTAACAGATGCAGATGGCGTTGCAACAATTAATGCAAGCAAAGCAATTGTCAATTTAACCTTAGGCGGCTTTGATGGGCAGTTCAGGTTTAATGTTTCAGATGCTGGAGGAGAATTTGGAACTTGCAGAAATCACACAGAAAGCTCTACAATGATAATTAATTGTACAATTTTATTGAGGTATTATGATAATGCAAGCGCTAATTGGGTTATAAATGTTAGCGTGCAGGACACCGCTGGCGCAGTTGGAAGAAACGATACATTAAGGTTTACCTATAACTTCTTATCTGGGATATCTTTACCAAATACATTCATAAACTTTAGCAGTGTTTTCCTTGGGCAGCAAAATGTGCTTGCATATCCGCACTTGCTAATTAACAACACTGGAAACGATGACTTTGATATGGTGAATATGACGGCAGCGGCTTTAACAGGAACAACAACCACATCTGAAAATATAGCAGTTACTAACTTTTTTGTAAACTTGACAAACAGCAGCAATGGCGATTTAGCATTGCAATTCCCATCTGATGGAAATGTTAATTTGAGAGATACTGCAACAGGAGGCAATGTCAGCTTCTTGCATGGCCACACAAGCGCGTTTGCTCCAAATGCTGACAAAGGCAATATAAGCGCATTCATATGGGTAGATGTCCCAAGCTCTGGATTAAGTCCGCAATTGTATAATGCAACTTGGAATTTAACTGCTGTTAATAATCCTTAGATGTAGTTAATTTGCAATAAGGTTAAGGCATTGCTTGCTACAGGCAAATAGAAATTTATGAGTCAAAGATTAAAGGTTATTATACAACATGGTTGAGGTTAAGTGTTCAAGCGAAGATATGGAAATAGCTGTTCCTAAAATAGAAGGTGATTATTCGACATCAAACAATCTTTTGATATCATTTATTGAAAGAATATCAACCTCTGATTGTTCTTTAAACCTCTTTTCATTAGACCAAATTCCACAGCCTGCAGATAAAGCTAGTGCAAAATACGGCATATCTTTTGTATGTCCTGGCAGTAATTTCAAAGCCTTAGATTCAAACTTTTTAAACTCAGACCTAGGAACCACATCAATTATTTCGGATAATAATGCAAAAGATATTATAAATTCTAGGCCACCTATTCCGCAAAACTTGCAGATTTTCTGTTTTAATAAGTATAATTCGTCCAGCGCAAAATCAGGAACAATCAGTTTAGCGCCTTTAAGATATATGGATTTAAGTAGATTCCTTGTAAAAGATTCTGGTTTAAAGAATGAGAATAAGATGGATGCATCAACAACAATTAATCTCATTTGTAATGCCTTTTATGAAGAGATGCCATATCTTTTAGCTAAGTTGCCTCTATATTCTTCTACTAGTTTTGAGAAGTTATCATCAGAAAGTTTGCTTTTCTTTAATATGCCATCAACTGCTTTAAATAAAAGTAATACTTTAAGTTTTTCTTCTACAGCTTCCCTAAGTAATGCTTTTGTAGATGACTTTTTAAGCTCATCTCCAATAATCTTAGTAAATCTTTCTGGAATTTCAACCTTTAACTCTACCATATCAACATCACTCAATAAGCAAAATAAAAGTGAGTATTTAAAACTTTCTGAGGAATTTCATTCTAATACAACATTTGAAAAAAATAACCTCAATTAAAATAATTGACAAATAATAATTCGATGATTTAAGCATAGGAAATACAGGTAACTTAATAGTTAAATGATAAGGATGGCAAGCAATCGGTTTGGTAAACTGATCAAAGTATTATTTATTGTCGAATTTGTTTTGATAGTTGCAATCATTGCATTGGCTTTAATTGACAATAAAGAAGCAACCGGGTATGCTGTGAAAGATTCAAAAAATAATATAAGTTTTGAAAAAAATGACTTCAAAATTATCACAAAGGCTGTTTGCGAGGAAAGAGATGAGCATATATTTTGCCATGATGAATTATTTGTAAAATGCGATGACAAGGAGTATATGATTAGCAATAGCTCAGACAGTTTTATAGAATGCAATAACATAAAATTAAATTTATCTGAAATTATGGTTAATGGAAGCACTAAATTTAGGAAAGAATGGCTAGATCCCAGAAGGCAGTAGTAACAATAAAAAACGTAAATATAAGCTATACTCACGGACAAAAAATATTGAACAATTGTTGTCCGTTCGTAATATGTCGGAAATTGCAAAAATGTATAATAAATTGTTACAATTTCCGAGCATGCTCAAAAATCTTTGATTTTTGACAAGCAAAAGACATTGATTATTGTCCAAATATTTGTGTCTTTTGCTATATGAGAAGTGATTTGAATATTAGTATATAAAAAGCTATACTACAAGAAAAGCGAAATATTTAAATATAGGTTATTTAATTAAAGGCTTTGATTAATAATTACCTGCTAAATGGTTGGATTTACTCTTAAATATTAATATTTCTCGGGGGTAAGTCTTGGGGGCAATAGTAGTGTAAGGAGAAGCAATAAAATACCCCAAAATGATTATAAAGATAAAAAAGAGAAATTTGTTAATAGTGGCGGCATTTCTAATTCTTGCAGTGCTTATACCGCTTATTTATGCTCAAACAGGCGGAAATGTAGTCAGAAAAGCGGGCTTTAAGGTTGATTTAGTTATTCAAAATAGAAATCCATCAATAAATGTTTCAAATGTGACAGGAGGAGCAAGCAGCTTTTCTGTTGATCCTATTTCTGGAGGTAATGCAATAGTTTTAATATCTTTTAATGTTACAGATGCAGATGGTGCAGCCGACATAAATGCTAGCACAGCAGTAGTTAACTTTACTCTTGGAGGTAATGCTGGGCAGTATTATGTAAATCAATCCTTTGTCTCAAGCTCTGAATTTGGTACTTGCTTTAATCATAGCCCATCAAGCACAGTTGTTGTTATAAACTGTACTGTTGTTTTGCCATATTTCGCCAATGCAAGCGCTATTTGGGTTATAAATATAAGTGTAAAAGATAAATTTGGAGGTGTTGGAAGAAATGACACTGGAAGGTTTACATATAACTTTGTATCAGGATTAGCATTGCCTTATGCATTTGTTAATTTCAGCAATGTAAACCTTGGGCAAACTAATGTATTAGCATATCCTCATTTACTAATTAACAACACAGGAAATGATGACTATGATATGGTGAATATGTCTGCAGCAGCATTAGTTGGAACAACTACAACAACTGAGAGCATAGGAGTAACTAACTTTTATGTGAACTTGACAAACAGCAGCAATGGTGATTTGGCATTGAATTTCCCAGCTAATGGAATTGTCAACTTAAGGGATACTGCTACAGGAGGCAATGTCAGCTTCTTACATGGACATACAAGCGCGTTTGCTCCAAATGCTGACAAAGGGAATATAAGCGCATTCATATGGGTAGATGTCCCAAGCTCTGGATTAAGTTCTCAGCTTTATAATGCAACTTGGAATGTAACTGCCATTAATAATCCGTAAAGTTTATTAACACTTAATTTTTTATTTTTATTGAAAAAATGAGGGGTACAATATTTCTATTGCTAGCCTTGGCGACATTAAGCCTGCAAGTAAATGCTATAAGCGTTGCCTCTGATTACTTAACAAATGACACCCTATTTTTAAAAAAAGGCGAGTCAAAAATCTATGGCATCAGGCTGCAAAATCCAACTGATTACGAGGTTGGCTTAAAATTGGACTATGACAATACTTTTATGAAAGTCATAGATTACAAAGAAATATACATTCTAGCTCCTAAAGAAACAGGGTACAGCATCTTATTCAACGTAACTGCGCCTAAAAAATTAGGCGTATATGAGGCGAGCTATACTGTAAGCGAGGTAGAGCCAAGCGGCGGCGGGGGCTTGCCAATAAGGCTGAAAATCAATAGAACTTTTAATTTAAAGGTGATTGAAGATCCTAATAGAATCCAAATCAACTATTTTAATTTGGCACTTGCAGTTGCATTATTAGTATTAGCATTCTTATTATTGCAAAAAAATGACAAGAAAAAGATACCCAAAAAGGTGGTAGATTATCTGCTAAAACATAAAATTATTTCTAAAAGAAGAAAATATAGAAAAGTAAATAAATGAATAGTACAAATTCTTGTCAAGATGAAAAAAATGAGACCTTTTTTACTTTTGTTAAGTTTATTTATATTAAGTCTATTATTTTTAATGAATTTTGTGAATAGTCAAGGTGGTTTGGGCATTGGCCTGCAAATAGCAGACACTTCCGGACCTATAATTAATTTAATCGAGCCAATTAACAATTCTGGCAATATTCATGGAAATGTCACATTTTCTTATAATGCAAGCGATGCAAGTACTGTAGATAATTGCACTCTAATAATTAACAATAAAATTAACATAAGTGATATATCAATCACAAAAAACACTCGAATAAATTTTAGATTGAATAATACAGCTATTGGGAATTATAATTGGAGCATCAATTGCACAGACAATCTTGGCTTTGCGGGGAATAGCTCTGAAAGAACATTTTCAGTCAGTTTAATGACAAATTTTAATGGAACCACTACCAATATCTCTTCAGCTGACATAAGAAATTTAACTAATTTTGTAATTGAGGCATCATCTAATGGTAAGATTAATTTTAGCGAAAATGTAGATTTAAGCCAAGGTTTAGATTTAAATAAATATGTGAATATATCATCCAACAGAATTGAGCTTAATTCAACTGCGCTTAGCGCTTTAAACAAATCCGCAACTCTACAGCTATTCGGATTAACTTTCTCCAATCCAAGAATTTTAAGAGACGGTGCTGTATGCCCCAGCAGTATATGCATCAAAGTTTCTTATTCTGGAGGAACTTTAATATTTAATGTAACGCAATTCACTGTTTATTCTTCAGAGGAAACCCCTTCAGAGCCTGCACCAAGCGGCGGAGGGGGGGCAACAAGCGGAGGCGGGGGAGGAGGTGGAGGTGGGGGAGGCACAGCGCCAGCTATTCCTATAGTCACAGATTTCAGCGTGAATAAAACCACCCTTAAAGTTGTGCTTAAGCAAGGACAGACAAAAACAGAGGCATTCAGCATTAAGAATACAGGAACATCAATATTTGATGTAAAAGCATTTTTAAGCGATATCGAGAAGTTTAAAGTCAGTCCAGAAGCAAATGAGATAGCGCATACTTTGAATCCGGACGAAGAGAAGACAATAGAGCTTGTTTTTAAGGCATTAGAAAATGAAAAACCGGATATTTATCCTGGGAAAATTTCGCTTAAAGGCCCTTCTACAGAAAAGGAAGTTATCACTATAATTGAAGTAGACTCTGCAGAGCCATTGTTTGATGTGGATGTTGAGGTATTATCAGGATCAAAAAAAGTATTTCCAGGAGAAGAAATATTATTAGAGATTAATTTATTTAATGTAAGGGGTTTTGGAAGAGTTGATGTTGTTGTTGAGTATGCAATAAAAGACTTGCAAGGAAATGTTGTGGCTAATGAGCATGAAACTTTAGCTGTTGAAACTCAAGCAAAATTTACAAGAGCATTAACAGCGCCAAGCAGCTTAAGGCCTGGGAATTATGTTGCAGTTGCAAAAGTCACTTATGCAGACTCTGTAGGAACGAGCTCTGATTTATTTGAGGTTACTGCCAAGACAATAAGATTGTACCCAATACAGTTCAAAGATTACAAGGTTATTTTATTATTTGGCGCTGTAATTGCGATAGCAGGCATTATTGTTTTTTCAGCCTATCAATTTGGCTATATCAGGAAAAAAATGCCTAAAACAAAAGCAGACGAAGCAAAGCAATTGCAAGCAGAAGAGAAGGCGCAAAAATTAAAAAAAGAACTTGCAGCTCTAGAATCAGCCTATAAGTCAGGATTTATTTCACAAGAAAGCTACGCAAGGGACAAGAAAAGGATTGAGGATAAATTAAACAGCTTAAAATAAAAATTAATAATAGAAATATTAATTATTCTATTAAACCGTCCATATTAATTCCACTAAACTAATTAAACCAAAATATATTGAATTTAAACCAAAAATTCTTAAATATTGCGGATTTTCTTTATTTATGAAAAGGTTATTGTTTTTATTTATTGTAGTAAATTTAATTTTAATGCCGTCTGTTTTTGCCAAGCAGGGCCATATGAAGCTATTGGCAGTAAAGGAAACAGAAAATGGATATGAGGGGGGTATTGCTGACTTGTACCTTGAGATAAAGCCAGGCTCTGGAAGAGTATTTCTTGAGACATTCCCCTTGACAAGGACAGATACTCAAATGTCAACAAGGTTTGCAAAGGCAATAGCATGCGATATTATTGAAAAAGACTGTGATGACATTGATTTTTTTTACACAATAACAGCTGATTCAGCGATTATAGCAGGGCCAAGCGCGGGCTCCTCAATCGCTGTATTGACAGTGGCAATGCTTGAAAGCCTTGAATTAAATGAAAACTATGCCATAACCGGGACAATAAATTCCGGCGGCTTAATAGGGCCTGTAGGAGGCTTAAAAGCGAAAATAGAGGCTGCAAAAAAAAATGGCCTAAAAAGGGTTTTAATACCTGCCGGCGAGATAATAGTAAGGGTTGACAATACAACAACAGACTTAAAAAATCTTTCAAAAGAATTAAGCATTGAAATTATTGAAATATCAACATTAAGCGAAGCTGTCAAGGAATTTACAGGCAGGGAGATAAAGCAGAGATTCAAGAGCATAGAAATAAGCGAGGAATACAAAAACACAATGAAATCTTTGGCAAAAGACTTGTGCGACAGGGGCAATAAGCTAAAGGCTGAGGCAAAAGACTTGAAATACTCGATTAATGTTTCTGCATTGAAAGAAAATGCCCAGAATTTGACAATCAAGGGAAAAGAGGCTTTTGAAAAGCAAACATTTTATTCATCTGCAAGCTACTGCTTTGGAGCAAATGTTGAGTATTCTACCTTGCTATTGCTGTCAAAAAACCTCTCCAAAGACGAGGCAATAAAAGAAGTTGAAAGGTTAAATAAAGAGATATCTGATTTTCGCAACAAAGTTGAAAGCCTTGACAAAAAGACAATCACGGATTTAGAAGCTTATATTGTAGTCAAGGAAAGGCTTGCAGAAGCAGAAGAGTATGCAACGCAATCTCTTGAAACATTAAACAGGACAAACAATACGGAAAGGATTGCAAGAACTTTGGCTTATGCTTCTGAAAGAGTCAACTCAGCATATTCATGGGCAACTTTTCTGGGCAAAAAGGGCAAAGCATTCAACTTAAACAAGGATGTTCTAAAAAAATCCTGCCAGAACAAAATAAGCGAGGCTGACGAAAGAAAGCAGTATGTTGAATTGTATTTCCCGGGAACTTTGGATACCATAAAAAAGGAAATTGATAAAGCAGCTGAAGAGCTTGAGAAAGGAAACTATGAGCTTTGCCTGTCGCAGGCAAGCAAGGCCAAGGCTGATGTTGACATTATCTTAAGCGTGTTTGGAGTTGATAGCAAGCAATACCAAAATATTGTTGAGAGAAAGCTGGAAATAGTAAAAAATAACATTGCAAAAGAGGCTGCAAAAGGCATCTTTCCAATCTTGGGATACAGCTATTACGAGTATGCAAATTCCTTAAAAAACAGCGATGTGTTCTCAGCTATGCTTTACTCAGAATATGCCTTGGAGCTTGGCAACCTTGACATCTATTTCAAGGAGAGCAACGGAAAGAAGAAATGGATTGACATTGATAAAGATTTATTGGGCATGTTTATTGTCGGAGTTGCAGTCGGATTTATAGCGGCTTTCTTGGTAAAGAAAAGGAATGCAAATGCAAAGAAAAGAAAATAGACAAAATTTTAACTTGATTATCATATTATTCTAAACTTCTTGCCTTTCTTGTTTCATATTTCGCTTTTTCCATTTTATTCACCTTATATTAAGGAAAGATAAACTTACTTATATACTTTTCTATAATTATATAATACTATATAACTATTTAATACTAAATAATTATATTAAAAAGCATAAGTATTTATATTAGTTCATCTTTCTCATCTATTATGGTACTACAAGAAGAAAAATCGCCTGAAGATTTGAAGTCCGTCTGGTCTAAATATGGGCTTAGGGAAAGTCCATTTATTACAGCCCCCACTCGTTTATTAGATACACTTCCTATAGGGAAAGTATTTTCAGGAAGAGAGGATGAAACTAAAAGATTAATTAAGATACTAATCTCTTCAAATACAACCAGAACCTTAGTTTTAGGTGATTTTGGAGTTGGAAAGACAACTTTTGTCAATTTTGTAAAGTGGGTATTATGCTTGAAGGAAAAATCAAAAAGTGAATTTGTAACAACCCCAATAGAAATAAAAATACAACCAAATTGGAATGCTAATAGCTTTTTGTTATCTACTCTTTCGTCAATTCATTACGCATCAATAATATTTAAATGGGAAGAAGATGGAATGAACTTACCATCACTAAAAAAAATAGAAGAATATGTGACTATAGGGACACAAAAAGCTGTTCAAGGAACAGTTGGTATAATTGGAGCTGGATACTCTGAAACAAAAAGTATGCCTTCTGTCATAAGCCCAGAAGTTTATGAAAATTTATTAACCAATTTATGTTTGGAACTTAGGGAGTGCGGTAAACAATTAATTGTTTCTTATGATAATATGGAAAATATAAATAGTAATCAATTAGCGGATTTCTTCAGAACAATAAAAGATTATATTCAAACTGAAGGATTCCATTCTATTTTTATTGGACCCACTAAGTGTCTATCTGCTTTAGAAAAATATCCTCAAGTGCATAGTGTATTCACCCAACCAACAATTTTAGAATCTTTAACTGAGGAAAATGTTTTAGAAATTATAAAAAAAAGATGTGAAGCCCTTAAGTTCAAAGATGGTAATTATATACCACCTTATGACGACGATACGGTAAGAGATGTTTATAAAAGATTGAATAATATCAGGTTTACGTTCAAAGTTTTAGAAGATACAACATTATTTACTGAAATGGAAGCTCCATGCAAAATTACTATAAGAGAAATACAAGCAGTTCAAGAAAAAGAAAAACAAGAAATTCTATCAAAATTAACCACACAAGAAACTAAAATAATTAGTGCCCTAATGGATGTTCAAGATAAGGTTATTCTTGGAAAATTGGCAAAATTAACTAACATAGGGAGTACTAATCTAACCAATCCATTAAAAGACCTTGAAGATAAAGGATTGATAACCATAACAAAATCCAAGAAAGATAAAAGAAGAAAGTATGTTCAATTATCTGAAAATAGCTACTTAAGATATTTTTTTGCTTCTGAAAAAATAGATAATTAACCTCTATTCATCACAAATTCATTCGCCTTATAATTAATCAGAACTTGTCAGACGTTCCTTACCAGCCGACACTTACCAGTCAGGGATTTACCAATACCAATAATAAACAAGGATTATAAACCCAAGCAGAACAATTGCTTGTTCTGCCGGGAAAAAAGAGGTGATAGATTATCACTTAGGTAGTGATATTATCACTTTGAAATAGGTTATACTTAGTATTACTTTAAAATGAATAAACCTATATTTAAACTTTTCTATTGCAAGCTTGGTTTTGGATTATTTATTCTAATTGCCATTGTTTTTTTAACTGGCTGTGCAAGTATAACAGGCAAGGTGATGAATCAAATACCCAAAGAAATAAACAAACAGCCAGAGGCTTATTTCTGCCCGGGAGAGGACTGCAGCAAAATATTTGAAAACAATATAAAATCAGCTAATTTCTCTGTTTATTGCGCATTTTATGACATAGATTTAAAGAATATAATAAGCAGCCTTGCCAGGAAAAGCAAAGCCGCTGATGTCAAGATAGTTATAGACAGCTCAAATTATGAAGGGCAAATCAAGGGCGAAGGCTTGAGGCTTGATGATGACAAGCAGCTGATGCATAACAAATTCTGTATAATTGACAACAGCATTGTAATAACCGGCTCCTTCAATCCGACTGACAATGACAATAACTACAACAATAATAATGTTGTAGTAATTTACTCAAACACACTGGCAGGAAATTATGGAGACGAGTTCAATGAATTATGGAGTGGAAAATTTGGAAAAGGCAATAATGTTAAGAATCCAATAGTTTACATAAACAATATGAAAATAGATAATCATTTCTGCCCGGAAGATAAGTGCGCATCCCGCATTATCGATTTAATTAAAAATGCTGAAAGCAGCATTTATTTTATGAGCTTCGCCTTTACAAATGAAGAGATCGCAGACGCCTTAATCATGAAGAGTGACTTAGATGCAAGGGGAATCTTTGACTCAAGCCAGTCTTCAAGCAAATTCTCGCAATTCAAAAGATTAAAGGAATTTGGAATTAAAGTAAAAAAGGATTCAAACAAATACAAGATGCACCATAAAGTATTCATAATAGACAACCAAACTGTTGTGACCGGAAGCTTTAACCCGACATTAAGCGCAGACACTAAAAATGATGAAAATCTGCTGGTTATTCATGACAAAAAAATTGCAAATGCTTTTCTGAAGGAATTTGACATGCTATGGGCGTAATTGCATAATCGAAAATTTTTTAAAGTCTGTGCTAAAGGAATATGGCTATTGATGCAAAATGCCTGAAGAAGACGAAGATTTTGACGCCTACAATGACAAGGACGAAGATAAGGATGAAGACTACAACGATGACATAAAGGATGATGAAGATTATGCCAAAGCGGACGACGAAGACGAAGATGAGGATGAAGACGAAGGGGACGAAGAATAGATATCAAAACAAACATCAATTGGAACTATACAAAACTTTATAAAAACAAATCAAATTTCTTTTTCTATGAATGACATTTTAATTATCGGCACAGTTGCGCTTGATTCAATAGAAACGCCGTTTGGCAAGGTTAAAAAAGCTCTAGGAGGAAGCGCAACTTATGCTTCTTTTGCTGCTAGCTTCTTCTCAAAATCTGCATTAATTTCTGTTATTGGCAATGATTTCCCTAAAGAGTACATTGAATTGCTGAAAAAAAGGAATATAGACCTTAATGGATTGAAGATAACAGGCAAGACTTTTCATTGGGATGGCTTTTATGAGTATGATATGAATGAAGCCAAGACAAGAAAGACAGAGCTTAACTCGCTTGAGCATTTTAAAGTTGAAGTGCCTGAAAAATATAAAAAGATAAAATATGTTTTTTTAGCGAACATTGACCCAGAGCAGCAGCTTGAAACATTAAGGCAGATGAACAAGCCATATTTTGTTGTCATGGACACCATGAACTTCTGGATAAACAACAAGAAAAAATCTTTGATTGATGCAATCAAGAAAGTTGATGTGCTGCTTCTTAACGACGGAGAAGCAAGGCAGCTTTTCAGCACAATTAATCTTGTCAATGCCGCAAACCAGGCATTAAGACTTGGCCCAAAGGCTGTGATAATAAAAAAAGGCGAGCATGGGGCTTTATTGTTCACAAAAAACAAACATTTTAATGCTCCAGGTTATCCTCTTGAAAACATAAAAGATCCAACTGGATGCGGCGACTCATTTGGAGGAGCGTTTATCGGATATCTTGCTAAAACTAAAGATTTAAGTGAAAGAAATTTTAGGAAAGCTATTGTTTATGGAAGCGTAGTTGCAAGCCATAATGCGGAGGATTTTGGCTTGAACAGGCTGAAGCACTTGACAATGAGCGACATAGAGAAAAGGTACAAGGAGTTTCAGGATATTAGGGAATTCTAGATTTAACTGATGATTATTGGCATTATTGTTATAGCAGAACCAGTTATTGGAGAATAACTGCCATGGCACTTATATCTTGCATAATTCAAAGCCTCTTCTTTTGTGATTGAGGTGCCTACACCACTTTTATTTATATAATCAATAAAATCTTGCTTTGTTATTTCTGGTTTTTTCTCGCAAGCGCCGTCTTTGCAGCCGTATGGGCAGTCATAAATTATCTTTGTACCATAATTATCAGCTTTACATACATACTCAACAAGTTTATTATTCTCTTCACCAGCAACTCCACAATAATCGTACCAAGTATCAAAAACATTGGGCGCTTCCAGTCCATGAACAGTTCCTCTCACATTATATTTTTTTCCTCCATCAGAGTCTGTGCATTTAGTCTCATTTGTGCAGAAATGAGTTGAGGTAGTGCAATCTAAATTACAAAAGAGTTTACCACCAGTATAGCCGCGCTTTTTGCAGGAGTCGCCAGCAAACCTAAATCCATCGCATTGCTCATTAGGCTGATTGACAAAGCCGTCACCACAAGCAGGTGGATTGCAGTTTGTAGTAGAGATTTTACAGTCTGATGTGCAAGATAACTTCCCGCCTGAAAATCCTAAATCTATGCATGACACGCCATTAAAATCGTTTTTATCACATTCTTCACTAAGTTGATTTGCAATGCCATCTCCACATACTGGAGGAGTGCAATTTGCAGTATTGAATGTGCAGTCTGGATTGCAGGATAATTTACCACCGGCATAGCCTAATTTTTCGCAAAATTTATTATCTAAGTTTTTGCCATCGCATTGTTCATTTGCTTGTATTATACCGTCTCCACACCCAATTGGAACACAATTTATAGTGTTAAATGTGCAGTCTGGATTGCAGGAGAGTTTGCCATAAGAAAAGCCAAGTTCTTTGCATGTTTTTCCACCTAGGTTGTTATTATCGCATTGCTCGCCAGTTTGAGGTATGCCGTCTCCGCAACCTTTTGGTATGCAATTTGCAGTATTGAATGTACAGTCTGGATTACAGGAGAGTTTGCCATAAGAAAAGCCAAGTTCTTTGCATGATTTGCCGCCAAAGTTACTGCCGTCGCATTGTTCATTGGCTTGAAGCACACCATCGCTACATCCAACAGGGGTACAGTTCGCAGTTGAAATAGTACAGTCGTCTGGATTGCAGGATAAGCGCCCTCTTACATAACCAAATTTCTGGCATGTGGCGCCATCAAAGTCTTTTCCATCACAAAATTCATTGGGCTGATTAACTTTGCCGTCTCCGCATGCAGCAATAGTGCAATTTTGGGTTGAGATTGTGCAATCAGGATTGCATATTAATTTGCCGCCTTCATAATCAAATTTTTCACATGTCTTGCCATCAAAATCATTTCTGTCGCACTGCTCATTAAGCTGATTAACTTTGCCGTCTCCGCAAATTGGCAATATACAATTCACAGTTGAGATTGTACAATCGGGGTTGCAAATTAATTTACCACCCGCATAATCAAATTTTTCACATGTCTTGCCATCAAAATCATTTCTGTCGCACTGCTCATTAAGCTGATTAACTTTGCCGTCTCCGCAAATTGGAGTACCACATATCTCTTTGTAATCAGCGCAGCAATCTTTATATTTTTCACAATTGGCATCGCAATAACAATTTGATACACCACTCTTTTGACCGCAATAAGTTCCTCCGCTTGGATTTACACATGTGCCAGGCTTTTGGGCATTAACAAAAGCAATAGATAGAGACATTAATAAAATAACAATTAGAGAATAAACAACCACTTTTCTTGGCATGTCTATTCTCCCTTTAATTCAACTATATAAATATTTCGTTTCTAAACAGAGATT
>Ga0209541_10010009_pt1 | contig 15226 bp, 18 predicted proteins | sample RifCSPlowO2_01_FD_184027 | JGI IMG/M metagenome (GOLD analysis project Ga0209541, IMG submission 184027) | Groundwater microbial communities from Rifle, Colorado - Rifle CSP2_plank lowO2_0.1 (SPAdes) (version 2) | ecosystem: Environmental > Aquatic > Deep subsurface > Groundwater | place...
AAACTTCGTTTAGTTTTTTTGCTTTGTCCCTTAAAATGCCTATTCTTGTTTTTAGGCCGCGAAATTTCAATTCTTTATAGCCATCTACTAAAGGATTAGGATCTTCCATTCCCACAACAACTTCTCTTATTCCAGCTTCAACAATTTTTTCTGTGCATGGGCTGGTTTTTCCCCAATGAGAACAAGGCTCGACATTAACATACATGGTTGCATTATTTGCTTTTTTGCCGGCAGCTTTTAATGCGTTTATTTCTGCATGCGCTTCTCCATATTTTTTATGGTAGCCGCGGCCTACAATTTTGCCCCTTTTAACAATTATGCAGCCAACCAGAGGATTCGGGCTTACATAGCCCCTGCCGTTCTCGGCTAACTTTATGGCTATATCCATATATTTCTTATGTGAAATCATAAAACTCCGAAAATAGAAAAATAGCTGCTTATTTAAATTTGTTTGTTTTAATTAGGAGATAACGACAATATTGCAATTTAGAAAAGATTTGCTGATGTTTTTTGTTTGGCTATAGAAAGATTTTTAAACTGCGCCTTAGATTTTCCAAATTGATGAAAAATGCCTGAAGAAGAAAAAGAAGAAGGTAAGGAAGAGGAAGAAACTGTATACGACGAGGAAGGCAGAGAAGAGCTAGTGGAGAGCGGTGAGATAAGCCCTGAGGAAGAGGGGTTTATGAAAGGCTACGAAGACGCTGACGAAGAAAAAGAAGAGGATAAAGAGGATAAAGAAGAGGAAGAATAAGAAAAGGCTTTTTCTGTTGATTTTTTATACATACCCAGATATTTGCGGTGATAACCTTTAAATAATTGGCTTAGTTTGCATTTAAAATGGAAACTATGATAAGGAAAAAAGAAACCGCAAACCTGCCAACAGAATATGGGGATTTTACTGCAATTGTTTATGAAGATAAGAAAGGATTAAACCATATTGCTTTGCTCAAGGGAGATATTAACAAAAAAGATGTTTTGGTAAGAGTTCATTCCGAATGCCTTACCGGTGATGTTTTTCATTCTTTAAGATGTGATTGCCAGCAGCAGCTTGACAAGGCATTAAAGTTGATAGGAAATGAAGGAGGTGTTTTACTTTATTTAAGGCAAGAAGGCAGAGGCATAGGCTTGCTAAATAAAATAAAAGCCTATAAATTACAGGACAAAGGCATGGACACTGTTGAAGCTAATGAAAAACTTGGTTTTAAGGCTGACATGCGGGATTACACTATCGGTGTGCAGATATTAGCTGATTTAGGGCTAAAAAAAATAAGATTGATGACAAACAACCCAAGGAAAATAGAAGGCTTGGAAAAGTATGGCATTAAGATTATTGAAAGAATTCCATTGATAATAAAGCCAAACACAAAAAATAAAAAATATCTTGAAGCGAAAAGAAAAAAATTAGGGCATTATTTAGAGGATAAGGGTATTGTTTAAGGCTGCTTTCTTTTTTTCATTAGGATGATGCCTTCCAGTGGGCTTTTCATAGAAACTAAATGCCTTTAGGAACCTTGGCAATCTTGCAATCGGCCTAATAAACCTGGAAAAATATCTCATTCTACTTGCTTCCTTTCCCGCGCCTTCGATCTCTCTGACCAAAACTTTTCCTTCTCTTTCTATCTCAAGTGTTTCGTGCAAGGATGCCTGCAGTGTTTCTCCTAAATTTGCTATAGAAACAAACTCTTCAATTAATCTTAATACCAAGAAAGCAGGAAAAACTGCGATAACCTCGAGCCAATATTTCCTCATAAAGTTTGGGAAGTTCCTGATGCGCATATACTTAAAAACAAGGTCCAACACAAAAATAAAGACAATAGCATTGTCAATAACCCCTACAAAAATTACGTAAGGCTCTATCTCTTCGTGAAAAAAAATTTCTCCGATAATGATAAACAAGAGCATGATTAAAGAATAAGGGATTATCTTATCAACAATAAGCTCAATTTTATGCAGCCAGGGTTTCATATGCCAATAACTCCTTAAAATGATTCAATATAAATTTTTCTGTATTAGAACCTCAAAAACTCCATAACCCTGCTCAGGTCTTTTTCCTCAACCAGGAATATTGTGTCAGTCCAGCAGCTTGTGGTTTCAAATATATTTATGTTGTTTTCCCCCAGCAAAGAATAGATGTAAGAAACAACTCCTGCTGTAGTTTCTATTTGTTTTGGGCTTTTTAATATAACCTCTGCTAAGTTTGTATTTTCTTTAATGACTTTATTCCTAAAAACATGTTTTATTTTTTTAGCAAAATCATCAGAGGTTATGATTGTTATTGCAGTTGTGCCCTCTACAATATGAAAAGTTTCCAGAATTTTTTTTGCTTCTTTCTCTATGTCAATTAAATTAGAAAAAACAATATCCTTTTCCAGCACTATAGCATTAATTTTATTCTTGACTTCTATCTTGCTGCTTTTAAGTATATCAAGAATTTTTTTTTCTGTGGTTGCTTCTGTTTTTATTTTTCTGTAAAAACGGCGGCAAGCGATTAAAATAGCATCAAAGTTTTTCTTAATGTCTAGATTTAAATCAGAGCATATTTGCCTGGTTAAAGAAGAATAATTGATAATGCCCTTTTTCAGGCAATCTTTTACAAAAGGATGTTCTGCTATATAACTTTCTGTAAGCTTTGTTATGTTTACCAATGTTTACAACCCCCAACTTTATGGTAATAATAAACTAATAATAAACTGAAGCCGCGTTTTGCGGCTCCAGAGTTTTCAAATGGAGCGTCTATGCCTTGGTCTTTGTGGTACTCTTTCAAAAAGACATATCGCTCAGTTATAATTATTTCATAGCTCCTATTTAAATGTTTTGTTTCGGACATTTTAACAACAAATTAAACATTTGGTTTTATATAGGACTTTATCTCTCTAATACTGATGTCCAAAACTAGACATTTTTGTCTAATTTGTCTAAAATTGGGCGATAGGCTTAAAAAGGAGCGCCAGTTGATTTCTACAGGGGTGCAGATTAGAATGAATCAAAAAGTTATATTGGCATTTTCAGGAGGCTTGGATACAAGCTTTTGTGTGCTATACCTAAAAGAAAAGGGATTTGATGTAGTTACAGCTACAATTGACACAGGCGGATTAAGCAGTGAAGAGCTTAGTAAAATTAAAGCGCGCAGCAAGGAGCTTGGAGCTATAAAACACATTTGTGTTGATGCTAAAAAAGAAATATTTGACGAAATTATATCTAATCTGATAAAAGCCAATGGATTGTACCAAGGGGTTTACCCTAATATGTGCTCAGACAGGTATACAATAGCAAAGCATATTATAGACATAGCAAAAAAGGAAAATGCGAAATTTGTTGCGCATGGCTGCACAGGAGCCGGCAATGACCAGGTTAGAATAGATGTTACAATAAACACGCTAAGTTCTGGCTTGAAAATAATAGCTCCAATAAGGGAATTAATGATAAAAAGGCCTGAAGAAATAAAGTACTTGGAAGACAAGGGGTTTGCTGTAGACAAAAAAGTAAAGAAATATACCATTAACGAAAATATTTTTGGTGTCACAATTTCAGGAAGCGAGATTGATGAAGGCAAAGAACCTAGTGAAGATGCCTGGCAGATAACCCAAATTACCAATACAAACCAAGAATATGCGAACATAGAATTCAAAGAAGGAATTCCTGTTGCCTTGAATGGCAAAAAAATGCACGGTGCAGATATATTAATTCAGCTTAACAAAATAGCAGGAGCTCATGGGTATGGCCGCGGAATTTACTATGAAGATGAAACTATTGGCATCAAAGGAATACAGGCATTTGAAGCTCCTGGCTTAATGCTGCTAATAGAAGCCCATAAGGCCTTGGAAAAGGCAGTTCTCACAAAAAAGCAGCAGAAAATAAAGGCAATGCTTGAAATTGAGTGGGCAGATCTTGCATTTAGTGGCCTGCTTTACGAGCCTTTGATTAAGGATATCCAGGCATTTAATGATGAAAATCAGAAAGCTGTAACAGGCATTGTAAAGATGAAAATAGACAAAAAAAATGTGATACTTAGCGAAATTAAAACAGAAAAATCATTGATAGACAGAGAAATTGGCAGCTATGCCCAGGGTGGTGTATGGGAAGGAAAGGAAGCAGAAGCATTCATTAAATTTCATGGATTGCAGCAGAAAATAGCTGCAAAAAAATCAAAAAAATGAAAGACTTAATTTCATTAATTAACTGGAAGAGTGAAAATATATTGGATTTGATTGGCCATGCCTCTAAAATAAAAAAACATCCTGAAAAATACTTTGGCATTTTGAAGAACAAAACAATGCTGATGATATTTGAAAAGCCATCTTTGCGTACAAGGCTTTCATTCGAAGCTGGCATGACGCAAATGGGCGGCCATGCAATTTATCTGGATGTAAAAGACGCTCCTTTAGGTGAGAAAGAAAGCATAGAGGACACAGCTAAAGTGTCCAGCAGGTATTGCGATATAATAATGGCAAGATTGTTTAAACAAGAAAATATTGAAGAGTTGGCAAAAAATGCAACAGTTCCTGTAATTAATGGATTGACGGATATATTTCATCCAGTCCAGATTTTATCTGATTTGCTTACGATTTATGAGAAAAAAGGAAAGCTAAAAGGCCTAAAGCTGGCTTTTGTCGGGGACGGAAATAACAACATAACCCATTCATTGCTGGAAGGGTGCACAATTATGGGCATGGATATATCAGTTGGGTGCCCAAAAGAGCATATGCCCCAACAATGGATTGTAAAAATTGCAGAAAAAAGTGCAGTTAAATCAGGCTCAAAAATTAAAATACTCAATGATGCAAAAAAGGCTGTTGAGAATGCTGACATAGTGTATGCTGATTCATGGATGAGCTATCATATCCCAAAAGAGCAGAAAGAAGAACGAGTTAAGGTATTTAAACCATTTCAAGTTAATAGTGAACTAATGAAGCATGCAAAAAAAGATGCTTTATTCATGAATTGTTTGCCGGCAATGCGCGGCTATGAGCAGACTGCTGAGGTTATTGATGGAGAGCAAAGCATTGTCTTTGACCAGGCAGAAAATAGATTGCATATGCAGAAAGCGATAATATTGAAATTAATGGGTAAACTAAAATGAAGCGGAAAGCAACAGTCAATTTTGGCTCGCTTTCCTGTCATTTTTTATGGGGTAAAAAATGAAACTGTGGCAAAAAAACTATAATGTGGACAAGGAAATTGAAAAATTTACAGTAGGCAATGATTATTTGTTAGATAAAAATCTCGTAAAGTATGATGTTTATGGCAGCATTGCGCATGCAACAATGTTAAATAAAATTAATATGATTAATAGTAATGAATTAAAAAAATTAAAAAATGCATTTTTGGAAATTCTAAAATTAAGTGAAGCAGGCAAATTTGAGATAAAGCAGGAAGATGAAGATTGCCATACTGCAATTGAAAACTACCTGACAAAAAAATTAGGGGATTTGGGAAAAAAGATTCATACAGCACGCTCCCGTAACGACCAGGTTTTGGTTGCAACAAGAATTTATTCAAAAGAAAAAATTATGGAAGCAAGCAAAGCATTAGTTTCTTTAGTTTCAACACTGGTTGATTTTGCGGAAAAAAACAAAAATATGCCAATGCCCGGCTACACACATACGCGCAAGGCAATGCCTTCTTCTGCTGGGCTTTTGTTTGGGGCGTATGCAGAATCATTGATTGATGATTTTGAGCTAATTGAAACAGCGTACAAGCTAAACAACCAAAATCCCTTGGGCAGTGTTACAGGCTATGGGGTTAATTTGGAAATTAACCGGGAATTGACGACAAAATTATTGGGATTTGAAAAAGTGCAGAACAATGCGCTTTATGCCCAAAACAGCCGCGGAAAAATAGAGTCTGCAATAGTTTTTGCTTTATCAAAAATAATGGATGATTTAGCCAAAATTTCAAATGACTTGATTATGTTTAGTATGGAAGAGTTTGGCTATTTTTCATTGCCTGACAATTTTACAACAGGAAGCTCTATAATGCCCAATAAAAAGAATCCAGATGTTCTGGAATTAATTCGTGCTAAGTCGACTGTTGTGCAATCGAATTTGTACCAACTTAATAATATGGCTTCAAAATTGATATCAGGCTATAATCGTGATGGCCAGCTTACAAAAGAGCCCTTAATGGAAAGTTTTGAAATAACCTTATCCAGCATTAATGTTATGAATCTTGTACTTAAAGGGCTGAAAGTAAACAAGGAAGACTGCATCAAGGCTTTTGATAATGAAATTTTTGCAACTGACGAGGCATTGAATCTGGTAAAAAAAGGAGTTCCATTCAGGGAGGCCTATAAAAAAGTAGCTGGAAACCTGAATAAGGTGCAGAAAGCAGATCCTGTAAAGAATATCCAGCCAAAAAAACATATAGGCGCAACAGGCAATCTTGGATTAGGAAAAGCAAAAGTACAATTAAGCAAAATCAAACTAGAGATATCTAAACAAGAATCGGAATTTAGTTCTAAATTAAAGAATTTGCTGGGGTAAAAATGGAATTTCTTAATAACAATGTCTGTTCGCCTAAAGGATTTAAGGCGCTTGGAAAATCTATTGGAATTAAAAAGTCTGGAAAAGCGGATTTTGCAGTTATATTCAGCGAGGTTTTGGCAGATGCAGCAGCTGTTTATACTTCCAATAAAGTAAAAGGCGCTCCATTAATTGTTACAAGAAATCATCTTAAAGATGGCAAAGCCCAATCTATAGTTATTAACAGCGGCATTTCAAATGTATGCACAGGAGAAAAGGGCATAAAAGATGCTGAGGAAACAGCAAAGCTTGCAGCTGAAGAGCTTGGAATAGATGCTAATAATGTTCTTGTTGCCTCAACAGGCGTAATAGGCAAATTCCTTCCAATGGGCAAAATATCTAATGGGCTCAAAGGCATAAAAGATGAGTTAAGCATAACACCTGAAGTAGCAAAGGCAATAATGACCACAGATACTGTTGAAAAGGAAATTGCAGTTAAGGCTGACAATTTTACAATAGGCGCGATAGCAAAAGGCTCTGGCATGATAAGCCCGAATATGGCAACAATGCTTTGCTTTATAACAACAGATGCAAAAATACCTTCAAAAAAGCTTGCTGATTTCCTGAAAAATTCTGTCAATAAATCATTTAACATGACAAATGTTGACATGGACCAAAGCACAAGCGACATGGCTGTCATAATGGCAAACGGGATTGTAGGAAAAGCTGACGAGAAAAAATTCCAGAATGCACTTGATTATGTTTGCATAGAACTGGCAAAGAAGATAGCAAAAGATGGCGAAGGCGCTACAAAGCTTGTTGAGGTCAATGTAAAAAATGCAGCAACAGCAGAAGACGCAAAAAAGATTGCAAAATCCATCGTAAGCTCAAACCTTGTCAAGTGCGCCATATTTGGCAATGATCCCAATGTAGGCAGGATAATGTGCGCAATAGGAAATTCCATGGCTAAATTCAATGAGAATTTGATAAATATATACTTTGGCAACGAGCAGGTAGTGCAAAATGGCAGAATAGCGGGCTTTAATCTTAGTGAAGCAAAGAGCATAATGAAAAAGGATGCTTTGAGCATAACAATAGATATGAATGATGGCAAGGGAAATGCCACTGCCTATGGCTGCGATATGTCATATGACTATATCAAAATCAATGCGCTCTATACCACTTAAGTGATATAGCAAAGAACACAAATAATTAAGTAATAGAAAATGTTCTTTGCTTATCCCAGAGGGATACAAAAAAACATTTTATGTTTTTTTTCGTATTACGAACGAGCATGTATTGCTCAATTAATTATGCGAGTGAGTATAAAAATGGATCTAAACGAAAAAACGCAAGTCTTGATCGAAGCATTGCCATATTTTAAGAAATACAATGGCAAGATAGTTGTAATAAAATTTGGCGGAGACACAATGTCAAAAATAGACTGCTTAATAGAAGATATTGTCCTATTAAAGCATATAGGCATGAAGCCAGTAGTTGTGCATGGCGGTGGTCCAGAAATAGATGCAGAGCTAAAAAAATCAGGAATAACTCCAAAATTTATCAATGGGTTAAGGTACACTGATGATAAGACAATTAAAATTGTTGAGGAAGTGTTTAAAAGGGTAAATAAAGAAATTGTAAATTATATAAGCTGCCATGGAGCTAAAGCTACAAATGCCAGCGGCTGTATAAAAGTGAAGCAGAAAAATCCCGAACTTGGGCTTGTGGGAGAGATAACAAAAGTGGAGCAAAGCAAGATAATGAAACTTGTAAATGCAGGCTTTATACCTGTTATATCCCCGCTTGGAATAGGAAATGACGGAAAGAAGTACAATATAAATGCGGATACTGCAGCTTCGCATATTGCGGTTTTCCTTAAAGCAGAAAAGCTCACCATATTGACTAATGTTGATGGAGTTATTGTGAATGGAAATTTGATATCTCATCTTGATTTTGGCACTGCAAAAAAAGAGATTGAGAAAGGGACAATAAACAAGGGTATGATACCCAAAGTTGAAGCCTGCATTCATGCAGTAAAGAACAAATGCCAGAAAGCTCATTTGCTAAACGGCTTAATACCTCATTCACTATTGCTTGAAATTTTCACAGATAAAGGAGTTGGAACTGAAATAGTGTATCAAAATGGAAACTGAAAAAATAATTGAAATGGAAAAGGAATATATCATGCAGACCTATTCACGGTCGAATATTGTAATTGAGCATGGCAAAGGCTGCTATGCCTTTGATAATGACGGAAAAAAATACCTTGACTTAGTTGCAGGAATAGCAACATGCTCAATTGGGCATGGAAACGAAGAAGTATCTAAAGCTGTCTGTGAGCAGTCAAAAAAGCTGCTTAATGTGACTAATCTTTACTATACAGAGCCGCAAGTTATTCTAGCAAAAAAATTAGTGAAATTATCAAGCCTTAGCAAATGCTTTTTCTGCAATTCAGGAGCAGAGGCAAATGAATCAGCAATAAAATTAGCGCGAAAATATACTGGAAAAACAGATATAATAGCTACAAAGAATGCATTCCACGGAAGAACCTTTGGGGCTTTATCTGCAACATGGAAGGAAAAATTCAGGAAAAAATTTATGCCTTTAGTTCCGGGATTTACTTTTGTTGATTACAATAAGGTAGAGGCTGTAGAAGATGCAATAACAGAAAAAACAGCTGCTGTTATTGTAGAGCCAATACAAGGTGAATCTGGGATTATAATTCCAAGTGAAGATTATTTAATGAAATTAAAAAAGCTTTGCGAAGAAAAAAATGTCTTATTAATTTTAGATGAAATACAAACAGGAACAGGAAGGACTGGAAAGTTTTTTGCTTATTTATATTATGATATAAAGCCGGATATTGTAACATTGGCAAAAGGCTTGGCTAATGGCATTCCTATTGGAGTTATGATAGCTAAAGAAGGAATTGATTTTGACAAAAGCGACCATGGAAGCACTTTTGGAGGAAACAATTTAAGCTGCGCAGCGGCAAATGCAGTAATAGATTTTATTTTAGATAACAAGCTAATGGAAAATGCTGCTAAACAAGGAAATTATTTTATTAAAAAATTAAATCAATTAAAAAATAAAGGCAATACAATAAAAGAAGCGCGCGGCAAGGGATTAATGATTGGTGTTGAGCTGAATATTGAAGCAAAAGAAATTCAGAATAAATGCCTTGAAAAAGGCTTGCTGGTTAATTGCGCATCAGACAATGTTTTGAGGTTTTTGCCTTCATTGATAATAACAAAAAAAGAAATTGATGCAGCAATAAAAATTTTAGACGAGGCTTTGGAATGAAACTTTTGAACGTAGGTGAAAAAGGTTTACAAAATTCAAAGAATTTTGAAAAAAAGGTCGGAATTATTGGAGCATCAGGATATACGGGATATGAATTAATAAAAATCCTTAAGAAGCATCCAAATGTTGAATTAACTGTTTTGAATAGCAAGACTTATGCAGGCCAAACAGTTAAGAGCCTTTATCCGGATTTTTTTGATTCCAGCCTTAAGTTTACAAATGTCCCATTGGAGGAAATAAACAAGCTTGATTTGGTATTTTTAGCTGTCCCGCATAAAACTGCGATGGAGATAGTGCCAAAATTAAAATGCAAAGTTGTTGACTTAAGCGCTGACTACAGGTTTAAGAAAAAAGAGCTTTATGAGAAAGTGTATGGAATTAAACATACTGACAACAAAACAAAAGCAGTTTATGGGCTGCCAGAGTTGTTTAAGGAAAAAATAAAAAAAGCAAAGCTGATAGCAAATCCTGGATGCTATGCTACTGTTTGCGCATTAAGTGCTTTTCCAATACAAAAACTTGCAAAATATATTGTGTTTGACTGCAAATCAGGATGGTCAGGAGCTGGAAAAGAATCTGATTATGCAAAAGACTCTGATATACTAAAAGAAAATATGGTTGCGTACAAGTTAGTTAATCACCGCCATAAATACGAGGTAGAGCAATTTATTAAAACAAAACTAAGCTTTACTCCGCATGTTATTGATGCTTTTCAGGGCATGATGGCTACTGCCCACATTTTATTAAAAAAAACAGCAAGCAGGGAAAAAATTATCAAGATGTACGAAGATTTCTACAAAGGCCAGCCTTTTGTAAAAATTGTCAAAGGCAAGATACCTGAAATTAAAGATGTAGCAAAAACAAATTACTGTCACATAGGCGGATTTGAGATTGATGAGAACAACCAGCTTGTTGTTGTTTCTGTCATTGATAATTTGGTTAAGGGAGCGTCTGGACAAGCAGTCCAGAATATGAATCTGATGTTGAGGTTTGATGAAAAAAAGGGATTAGAATAATTTCAAACACTAACCAAAGACTCTGAGCTTCCGCAATAGAAATATGCTCTTGACTTATTCAGATTCATTAATCTTTTCATTCTGTTCAATTGTTTCCTGGCTTTTACAATCCTGTGGCTGCATTTGACTTCATACAAATCAACTTTATTGCCTTTTTTTGCAATTATATCTATTTCCCCCAGGCTTCTTTTTTTACCTGCAATTTTAACATTTACAGAAACAAAATCGTATTTGTGCTTTATTTTATCTTTTAATTCGAGAACGTATCTATCGTGCTTTGAAAGATGCTTTTGTTTAAGAGCCATTCTTTACACTTAAAAATATGAAGGCTGGAATATTTAAATTTTTCGGATAATTTTGAGTGCGTTTTAAAAGAAAATATACTGTTCAAAATGCAAGATAAAAAAGAAAACCTTATAAATCTCTGATTATCCTGTTTTAATGCTATGAAAAAGCATGCTAAAGTGGATGGAAAGATAACTGTTGGGCTGACAGAAAAGATTAGCTTGATATCAGGCAATAGAAAAAAGGAAGAGGTAATAGCAAAAATTGACACTGGGGCTACAAAAAGCTCTATTGACATTAACTTAGCATCACAATTAAATTTGGGTCCAATAATAAAATCAAAAATGATAAAATCTGCCCATGGCAATAAATTAAGGCCAATAGTTGAAGCAGAAATTATAATGGCTGGTAGGAGAATTAAATCAGAATTCACTCTAGCAGATAGGATGCATATGAAATACAATGTTTTGATTGGAGTTAATATACTAAAACATGGGTTTTTGGTTGATCCCTCAAAAAAATGAAAGCAGCGTTAATATCATTAGGAAGCAAAAGCAGTTCAATGACCTTAGAGGCTATGAAAAAATACTTTGACGCAGTTGATAATATAAACATAAAGAATGTGGAGGTTACTTTAGGAACCAAAGGCCTTTCAATCCTATATGAGAACAACCAGCTGCTAAAATATGACTGCATGTACGCAAAAGGCTCTTTTAGGTATGCTCCTTTGCTGAGGTCTATAACAACAGCCTTATATGGCACTGTGTATATGCCAATAAAGCCAAATACCTTCACAATAGCCCATGATAAACTGCTTACTCATCTTGCATTGCAGTATTACAACATACCTATGCCTGATACGTATATAGTTTCGCTGAGAAGCGCAGCAAAAAAAATTCTGGGAAAGGTAAAGTACCCAATCATACTAAAATTTCCCCATGGCACACAAGGCAAGGGTGTTATGTTTGCTGATTCGTTTGCGGCTGCTTCCTCGATGCTTGATGCAATAGAAACATTAAAGCAACCCTTTTTAATACAAGAATACATTGAAACAGAGGGCTCTGACATAAGGGCTATTGTTATTGGCGATAATGTGGCTGCAGCAATGAGAAGAACAGCTGGTGGAGAAGAAAAAAGGGCAAACATACACGCAGGCGGAAAAGGAGAGCCAATTGTTTTAGATGCTTATACAAAAAAGATTGCGGTTAATACTGCAAAATCAATTGGAGCAGAAATTTGCGGAGTTGATATCTTGGAAACAGCAAAAGGCCCAGCTGTCATAGAAGCAAATATAAGCCCTGGGCTGCAGGGAATAACTTCTGTAACAAAAATAGATGTTGCTGATAAAATTGCAAAGTACCTTTATGAAAAAACAAAAGAGTTTTCTGAAAGGGGAAAAACAACAGAAACATCTAAAATGTTTGCGGATTTGGGCGTTAGCGGAGCGGGGAAAAGCGAAGAGCAGCAAATTGTAACAAATCTTGATTTCAGATCAGACAGAATTCTGCTTCCAAAAATAATAACAGATTTATCGAAGTTTGACGAAAAAGATGAGGTTGTGGTTAAGGCAAGTAAAGGGAAGGTTAGTTTGGAGAAATATTAAAGCGAAAAATTTGAAATTCTTATTTTTTAGTCAAATTTTTTTATGATAACAAATCGATACTCATTAAAATTATTTACTTGATTTGCTATCAAACAAAAACTCTTTTCTTAAAACAATTGTCTGGCTTCTTTCAGGCCCTACAGAAACAACAGCTACAGGAACATTAAGCAGTTCTTCAATTCTTTCAACATATTTCTGTGCATTTTTTGGCAATTCCTTAAAATTTCTTATCTTGGTGATATTTTCTCTCCATCCTGGCAATTCTTCATAAATTGGCTTGCAGTTTTTTAAAATCTCAACATTGGTTGTAAAATTCTTTATGATTTTATCATTGTACTTGTAGCCAACACATATTTTTATTTTTTCAAATCCAGACAATACATCAAGCTTTGTCAAGGCAATTGCATCAAAGCCGTTAACTATAACAGAATATTTTCCTATTAAAGCATCAAACCATCCAGTGCGCCTAGGCCTTCCAGTTGTTGAGCCATATTCAACACCATTCATCCTTAATAATCTTCCCTGCTTGTATTCGCTTCCTTCATTTGCTTCCTTGGTTATTTTTCTCATCAGCCTTTCAAAGCCTTCTTCGCTTAAATCTGATTTCAGCTCATTATAGCCTTTTTCCTCTTTTATTTCCTGCTCTGTGCCCAGCTCCGTTGGCAAAGGGCCATTGCCTACTCTGGTTATGTAAGCCTTTGCAATTCCTAATACCTTATCTATTTTTTTAGGCCCTATTCCCAAGCCTGTGCAAATGCCTCCAGCAGTTGCATTTGATGAGGTAACATAAGGATAAGTTCCATGGTCAATATCCAATAAAGTTCCTTGGGCGCCTTCAAATAATACTTTCTTGTTTTTATCAATTAAATCATTAATTAGAACTACAGAATTTCGTACAAAAGGATTTAGCGAACTTTTGCCTTGGCTTACATAATCAATAACTCTTAATCCTGTTCTTGCTGCTTTATCTGTATAAGCAGGCCCTATTCCTCTGGCGGTTGTTCCTAGATGTTTGTTTTTTTCCTTGTCTTCCATAATATGCTTTTCAAGAATTACATGCGCATTTTCGCTTAAAACAAGATTGTCTGGAGTTACTTTTACGCCTTTGCTCCTTAAATTCTCAATTTCCTTCGCTAAAATATTGGGGTCAACAACAACGCCATTGCCTATTATATTTATTGTTCCATTATGCAGTATCCCAGAAGGCATCAAATGCAAAATAGTAGTCTCATTATTGACTTTGATTGTATGACCGGCATTATTTCCGCCATTAAACCTTGCGACAACATCTGCGCTTTCTGCAAGAAAGTCTATTATTTTTCCCTTGCCTTCGTCACCAAATTGAGATCCTATAACTGCAATGTTTTTTGCCATAGTAAAAGCAGGATAGAAGTCAATATTTAAAGGTTTTGAAAATTTAGAATTTTTGTTCAATTTCATAATTAGTTTACACTTTAATAATTAGCCAAGATTTCTTTCAGTTTGGGTGATTTTATGACAAAACTAAACGAAAAAAAAGAAAGTGGATAATAAGTCATTTTAGAAGTGGCAGAAGTCCGACTTCAATAGCAAGGATACAGAAGATTAGCAGACAGAGAGTTTACACACTGTTTGCAGAGTACAAAAAAGAAGGCAATTTAGCGTACAAGCCTAAAAAGGCAGGACGACCTTCTCAGAAGATAAACTTACGTTTTGTTGAGAAAGTAATTTCCTTAAGGAAAGACACAGACTATGGAAGCCAAAAACTGCACTTTGTTCTTAAGAAACAAGGATTTAGTGTGGCACAACGGCAAATACAAAGAATTCTTGACGAAAATAAGCTCACAGAGCCTTGTGAGAAAAGAAGAGGGCAACGTAAGTATGTGCGCTATCAATGGCCAATCTCAAACTATATGTGGCATTGTGATTGGAGTCAGGACAAAGACAAATGGTATTTGTCTTTTATAGATGATAGAAGCAGAAAAATAATGGCTAGCGGAGAGTTTAGCAATGCAACTGAGGAAAATACAATTTTCCTCCTTTATCAGGCAATATTGACAAACGAAGTTTGCCCTTTTATTGTGTTAAGCGATAAAGGAACGCAGTTTTATAATAGCAAGAAGAATAAGAAAGGAGAGTTAACTCCTAGCCTATTTGAGCAGGAACTTACAGAGCTTGGCATAGATTTCTGGACTTCAAGAAGAAATCATCCGCAAACAAATGGCAAGATGGAAAAATGGTTTGATACTATGAAGAAAAGAATGAAAAAACATCCTGAAGAAACATTACATGAATTTGTAAAGTGGTATAATGAAGAGAGGATCCATCATGCTTTGGAGTACAAAACTCCAGAAGAAGTTTACAGAGAAAATCTGTAAACTAATTTCGGAATTGTAAACGTATTTTGAAATTATACGCTTTTATAGATGATACAACAAGTTGCAATTTCATAATTAGTTGACAAAATGCAAATCTGCGTGTAGGGGTGTCTGCTTTATAAAGTTTAAAAACAACCTATATACTGGAGAAGTGTCAATTAATTTCGGAATTATACAGATTTTTTATTATGATTAGTT
>Ga0209541_10010010_pt1 | contig 15222 bp, 17 predicted proteins | sample RifCSPlowO2_01_FD_184027 | JGI IMG/M metagenome (GOLD analysis project Ga0209541, IMG submission 184027) | Groundwater microbial communities from Rifle, Colorado - Rifle CSP2_plank lowO2_0.1 (SPAdes) (version 2) | ecosystem: Environmental > Aquatic > Deep subsurface > Groundwater | place...
CGCTCCGAGTTGAGCGCAAAGCGAAACTCGGAGTAGTTCACAGATAGTCACCATGATATTTCTTGAAGATGCTTTTTAAAATAAAGAACTAATGCGGATAATGTTCCCGCTCCAAAAAGAAGCCACTTGAATATATCACCACCAATCTGATTTGAGATAAAATCACTAACTATATATACCTAAAACAAAAAGAAGTGGAACAACAATAAATTTGAACGCTGCTTCCTGAACTTTTCTTTCGTATTTTGTAGGCATTAAAGGCGTAAAAATGTCCTAGTTAATAAACCCACACCCCTAAACCTATTCCATTTAAAAACCAAATACGCAACAAATATGTTTGAAAATATATATTCAATCCCAGAAATCTTTATAAATCTACGTGACTGTTGTTATAAAATTAAGAAAAGATTAAGATTGAGTTTTTTTGGCGAAAAACTCAGTTAAAGCAGCTTTTTTGGCGAAAAGCGGCTTAAAATAGTCTTGTTTTGTGAATTCTAGTTTTTTAGTACGAGAAAAACTATAAAACGTGACTAAATCAGCTTGTTGGCACAAACTAATTCTAAAAGGGTAGCTGTAGAAGAGCAATATAAACATTTCGGTAATCGGAATTTTATATTGTAATATACATAATGAAAACCATAAAGAAAGGGGAAAGGGGGCAGGATTAAAATGGACTTTTTAGCAGAGGGTGCAATAAGCCAGGCTAAAGATACAAGCTTGGGTTTTGAGGTTGGACAGGCTAACATAAAAGTAATCGGCGCAGGCGGAGCAGGCAACAATATGGTTGGCTGGCTCTATAAAAAAGGGATTAAAGGTGCTGAAATAATTGCCTGCAACACGGATAAGCAGCATTTGGGCATTATTGATGCTGATCGTAAGTTCCTGATTGGAAAAGGAGTTACAAGGGGACTGGGCTGCGGCGGCTTTCCTGAGAAAGGGGCTGAGGCTGCCAAAGAATCCATCCAGGAGCTCAAAGAATCATTAAAAGGGGCTGATATGGTCTTTGTATGTGCGGGCATGGGCGGCGGCACAGGAACAGGCGCTGCTCCTGTAGTGGCACAATTGGCAAAGGACACAGGAGCTATTGTAATAGGGACAGTGACAATGCCATTCAAGATTGAAAGGGCAAGAGTTGACAAGGCAGAGTTTGGGCTGCATCAGCTTAGGCAGGTTACAGATACAGTTATCGTAATTGACAATAACAGGCTGGTCCAGATAGCAGGCAATCTTCCCATACAGCAGGCGTTTGCAGTTGCAAATGAGCTTGTTGCAACAATGATAAAAGGAATTGTGGAGACAATTGCAGTCCCTTCACTGGTGAACCTGGATTTTGCGGATGTCAAGGCAATAATGCAGAATGGAGGCGTTGCAGTCATTGGCGTTGGCTCAAGCGACACGAACAGCAGGGTGGAAGAAGCTGCCAAAGGCGCATTGTCAAACCCATTGCTTGAAGTTGACTATCATGGAGCAACAGGGGCTTTGATTCACGTTGTAGGCGGCCCTGATATGACGCTTGATGACATCAGCAGGGTAGGCGAATTGGTCACAGAAAGTTTGGATGACGAAGCTAACGTAATCTGGGGCGCCAGAGTTGTTGAAGACATGAAAGGAAGAATCACAGTTATGACAATCATAACAGGCGTAAAAAGCCCATGGATACTGGGCAAGGTCGATTACAAAAAGCCCACTCCAGAGGCGGTTGCCACAAGCCAGGAACTTGGAATAGAGCTTGTGAACCAGGCATAACTCATAATCACCCTTTAGTCTTTGTGGTGAGATTGTTTCTTTGCCTTCATTAAGAAAACCACCCCCAACGTTTTTAACATGAAGGCAAGCGGTGGCTCGCAAGAGCCACATTTTTTTATTTTTTATTTACCCGGCTTATGCTTATTCTTTTTATTGAAAAAATAATAAGCCTTGATTGCAAGACAAGCTAAAAAATACCAGAAAGCCAGTAGAATGGCTGTAAGGCTTATAGAAATTAATATTGAAGCAAATGTTTCCGGAAGAAATGTCAAACCTTCAAAAAATTCTGTGACGGACATTACAGGCGAGAATATAAACATTGTTGGGAACAATATTTTTTGCAGCAAATTAGGCTCCGGGCAAAATTGTGTGCATAGGAATGCCATGCCGGAATAAAATGCTGAAACAATATGCAGTATGGCAATTATTATAGTTAAAATAATCTTAGCTTTAGTGGGCTTGATGAATCCTTGGCTCATTTCTTCCTTATCTTCCCCTTGACCTTTTCAATATGCTTCTTTATTCTCTTATGTGCCTCTTTAACCGCTTTTTGTATCGGCGGGCTCCATAATCCAATGCCGGTCTTCGGGCTTTCAATCCTGCCCCACCATTTTTCGAAGAACATGATGTGCTCTATCCTGTATTTTGGAGGCATTTGCGGGGTTTCATCAGGGTAACCTACAGCTATTATGCCCTGTACGTTCAGATGCTCGGGCATGTTGCAGATATGCCTTATATCCTCTTCGTCAAAAGCGCCGACCCAGCAAGTTCCTAAGCCAAGAGAATTAGCGGTTAAAAGCATATCCTGGATTGCCGCTCCTGCTGCCTGTTGGGTGTACAGCCTTACACCCCTTGTGCCATAATACTTCTCTGCCTTTTCAGGCTCGCTTACAATCACTATATGGATAGGGGCATCCTGCATCCAGTACTGCTGCGTGCATGCTTCAGCAATAGCTCTTCTTTTATCCTCATTCTTTATGACTATGAATTTCAGGTTCCATATGTTGCCTGCGCATGGCGCATACTTTGCTGATTGGAGAATCTCAACAATATTGTCCCAAGGGACAGGCTGCTCCTTGTATTTCCTTACAGAGCGCCTTGTTCTTATGCAGTCAAAAACTTCCATAAAATATTTCTGGATTAGGGTATTTAAATAATTAACTGAATTTTTTTGTTTTGCAGGCTACAATCAAATCAAAACCTTTATATTCTTAGATTAATTTTGTGAAACAAAAGAGAGGTGCATCATTTGGACAAGTCCAAAAAATTTATTCTTTGGTTTGATGAGTTAGGAATCGAGGATGTGCCCTTGGTGGGCGGCAAGAACGCTTCTCTTGGAGAGATGTACCGGAGTCTTACAAGGAAGGGGGTAAAAATACCTAATGGTTATGCAGTTACTGCCGCAGCTTACAACTACCTTCTTGATCAAGCAAAGATAAAAGACGATATTAAGCGGATTCTTAAGGGACTGGACACCGGCAACATGAGAAACCTTAATGAGAGGGGCAGAAAAGCAAGAGAAACAATACTTAAAGCGGAATTTCCAAGAGAGATCACGGAGCAAATAACAAGCGCTTACAGGAAGTTATGCGGGCAATACGGCCCTAACACAGATGTTGCTGTCAGGAGCTCTGCCACTGCAGAGGATCTCCCGGACGCCAGTTTTGCCGGCCAGCAGGAAACTTACCTGAACATAAGGGGGGAGCACGCTTTAATAGACGCATGCAAGAAATGCTTTGCTTCCCTGTTCACTAACAGGGCAATCTCTTACAGAGTTGACAAGCATTTCGACCATTTCAAGGTTGCTTTGTCCATTGGGGTGCAGAAGATGGTAAGGAGCGACAAGGCATGCTCCGGAGTCATGTTCTCGATTGATACAGAAACCGGGTTTAAGGATTCCGTATTGATTAACGGCTCTTACGGCCTCGGGGAAAATGTTGTTCTTGGCGCAGTAAACCCGGACCAGTTCTATGTCTTCAAGCCTACTCTAAAAAAAGGCTTCAAGCCGATATTGAGCAAGAAGCTCGGGAGCAAGAAAATCAAGATGGTTTACAGCGAGCACGGCACGAAGCACACAACGGAAAATGTCGAAGTGCAGTATGAGGATCGCTTTAAGTTTGTTCTTGACGACAGCGAAATCCTGAAGCTCGCAAAATGGGCATGCCTTATAGAAGAGTATTATTCAAAGAAAGCCCGGAAATTCAGGCCCATGGACATGGAATGGGCAAAAGACGGAATCACAGGCGAGCTTTTCATTGTTCAGGCAAGGCCTGAGACGGTCCAAAGCCAGAAAAATTTCAATGTGCTGGAGGAGTACTCATTAAAGGAAAAAGGCTCTGTTATCCTGACCGGGTTAAGCGTCGGAAACAAAATAGGGGCTGGAAAAGCGCATGTCATAAAAAGCGCGGATGACATTGGAACTTTCAAATCAGGCGAGGTGCTGATAACCGAAAAAACCGATCCTGACTGGGAGCCTATAATGAAGATTGCTTCTGCTATTGTCACAAACAAGGGCGGCAGGACAGCGCATGCAGCAATAGTGGCAAGGGAGCTTGGAATACCTGCAATTGTCGGCACTGAAAACGGGACAGAATTGATTGGAGATGGAATTGACGTTACTGTAAGCTGTGCAGAGGGCGAAGTCGGCAAGGTTTACAAGGGAAAACTGAAATTTGAAATCAAGAGAATAGACTTAAAGAAGCTGAAACGGCCGAAGACAAGGATAATGATGAACGTCGGAAACCCCGACAGCGCGTTTGAATTTTCCTTCATACCTAATGACGGAGTCGGATTGGCAAGAGAGGAGTTCATCATAAGCTCTTACATAAAAGTGCACCCTCTTGCACTGCTGCATTATGGCAAATTAAAAGACCGGAAAGCAAAAGATTTTATTGATGAACTGACCTATGCATACAAAAGCAAGGTGGATTTTTTTGTGGAAAAATTAGCCCAGGGCGTTTCTATGATTGCAGCCGCTTTCTACCCCAAACCGGTTATCGTGAGAATGTCTGACTTCAAGTCAAATGAATATGCAAACCTTATAGGCGGAAATGATTTCGAGCCAAAAGAGGAAAATCCCATGATTGGGTGGAGAGGGGCTTCAAGATATTATACGGGAAACTATCGCGAAGCCTTTGGACTGGAATGCAGGGCAATGAAGAAAGCCCGGGACGAAATGGGCCTTGCAAATATCAAGCTTATGATTCCATTCTGCAGAACCGTTGATGAGGGAAAAGCGGTAATTGCAGAGATGAGAAAATACGGGTTGGAGCAGGGAAAGAACGGGCTGGAAATCTATGTCATGTGCGAAATTCCAAGCAATGTCGTTTTGGCTGATGACTTTGCCAAGATTTTCGACGGATTTTCAATCGGAAGCAATGATTTAACTCAGCTGACTTTGGGCTTGGACAGGGATTCTGAATTGGTAAGCAGGCTTTATGATGAAAGGAACCCTGCCGTGAAGAGGATGATATGGGAAGTAATACACAAATGCAGGAGGAACAAGATAAAGATCGGGATTTGTGGGCAGGCCCCTAGCCAGTATGATGATTTTGCGGAATTCTTAGTAAGATGTGGAATTGACAGCATATCTTTAAATCCAGACACGGTTATTAAAACTACACTTACAATACTAAAAACTGAAAAAGAATTGCTTAGAAAGAGGTATCACTAACCACTGGACATCCTTGCCTAAACTATTTAAACTCATAATCAATACTATCTCTGTTTTCATTCAATATTTTAAATCCCCATCATGACTTCAACTATCAAATTATTATTTCATCTAAAGTGAAATCAATTATATAGTTTCAGCTAAAATATTCGTGATTTAAAATGAATTCAACAAAAATTATAACATTTAATTATTTGAGTCAATTTAATAGAATACATGTTAAAATTACTGACAGCTTTTTCTCCAAGCTAAAGAATGTAATAGTAGCTCAATATGGAATGAATAAATTTAGCAACGATGTTTTAAGAGTTAATTCTAATACCTTCAGTTCAGAATTTGCTCATAATATTTACCATCCTTTTGTAAGAATCTTAAAAATAATAAAGATACTTAACATTTCAAAAGAAGAGTTATACTCAACCATTTTAGGTTTCTATCATTGGGGTTCTCACTATAACTCTTATTTGATAATCCCCAAAGAACTATCTGTTGATGAATCCTTTGTTGAAGGATTTGCTTTGTATTTTGCAGAAGGTGACAATGGCTCAAATGCTAAGCATAAGCCAAGAAAATTCAGATTTACAAATTCAGAGCCTTTAGTAATTAATTACATGATCAAATGGCTTAATAATTATCTCCCTACGAACGATTCATACATTAATGTAATAATACCGCGTGGCATGGAAGTAATTTTTGAAGATATTAAAAAATTAATAAAACATCCAAAGTTAAAATTCAAAAGCGAGGATTACAATAAAATTATAAAATATAAGCTTTGCTTTGATAATGCCATATTCATTGACCTGATTCTTTCCCTAGAAGACACAATCAAAGATTTATGCTCCAAAGACCCAAAACTGGCAGCAGCCTATGCAAGAGGTATGATGATTGGTGAAGGCACAGCTTATTTTGGCAAAAGCAGATATGTAAGGATTGAAATGCGCAATGAAAAAGAAATCAAGTATCTTTATAGGCTTTTGACTATGCTTGACTATGATTGCAAACCTCTTTTAAGAAGCAAGAGGCACAATATGTGGAGCTTGTATATTGGAGCCAAACAACTTGATAAATTTGCCAAAGAAATTGGGTTTGGAGTGCATCAGAAAAGACAGCAGATTTTGGAGCAAGGTGTTAATAAAGTTTTAAGGGTAAACCAATATTATTAATTCTTTTCTTTATAGAAAAGAAATAAACTAGACTCATTTTTAATTATTTATAATATTGAAAATAATTAAACTAACTGATTTTTATAATCTCCCTCTTTAGGCTCCTATGGACGTAATTCTCAAACTCAAATTCAATCTTAAACTTTGATTTTTTAAGTAATTCTTTGTAACCAACATAACTTGGGAAAACAATGATCGCTTTTTTCTTCAATATCTTTCTTAGGTTTTTCAGGAATTTCAAATAAAATTTTTCAAGATTTTCGATAAAATCTTCTGCCCCTACCTTTTTGTTTATCCTGTGCTTTTTCCAGTCTTTCTCATACATTGCCATTGCGTTTGAGTTCAGGCCATAAGGCAAATCAGTAACAGCATAATCAAACTTGTCAGTGATAGACAATGCGTTTTTATTTTTAATTTTAAAATTCTTAATATTGAAATATTTTAAATTTTCCTTGCAGCCATCTATCATCATTTTATTGATGTCATAGCCAATTGATTTTGTTTTCATCAACCCTGCCTCAATCAGAAAGCCGCCCGTGCCGCAGAATGGGTCAAGCAGAATCTCATCTTCCTTAATGCCGCTTATGTTGACCAATGCCCTCGCAACCTTCGGATGAAGCGAGCTCGGATGCGGGAACGGCCTCAAATGGGCTTTTCTTGATTCAAAATCTTCTTTATTCTCATAAATTAACAATCCGCAATAAACTTTGCTTTTTATGATGAACATCTGAATCAGGGTTTTTGGATTTTGAAGGTTTACTTTTGGGTTATTGACAGAGCGCCAGACATATCCTGCCAGCTCTTTTTCAGAATATTTTTTTATTTTATCATTTTTTTTATTTTTTATTTTTTTAATCGATTTTTCAGTTATTGGATTTTCTTTATTGAAATTATAAATTCTCAGGCAAAAATCCTTTTCATAGACGGAATTCCAGTCAAATCGTTTCATATTGTCAGTCAAATCTTCAATTCTGCATTCAAAGAGAATCCTGCAGATATTTTTCGTAAGAGCAAGGCGCTTAAGAAGTTTGTATGGCAAATCCCCATCAAAATCAGCGAACATCAGCCTTCCGGTTAATCTGTAATCCACTACCTTAATCACGCTAATAGCTTCTTCTTTCCCTAAATCAGGATAATCTCCTGACAATAAAAAGGCACATCTCATATTATAAGAAAACAGGCATTATACTTAACTTCTTTTCTTTTTCTCCTGATTATTTTCCTTTATGTCTTTCAGTTTCTTATATGCAAGGTATATCACTATAAGCAGTTCAACAAGAATCACTAAAGGCTTAACATACCTTCCAAGGTACTGGTAGTACCTGAATGTGCCTATGAATAATGTTATTAATCCGCCGAGCATGAATCCGGTTGCAACCCATTGGTTTAGGCTGTTGCCGGCAGGCAATAAAAGGCCGATTGCAATTGCAACCAGTGCCAATATTGATGAGATTATAAACACGTAAAAGTTGTATTTTTCATTTTCATTGTCATAATCGCGCTGGCAGAAATTGCAGCCTTTGTATTCTACAGGGCAGTTGTAGGCGTCATACTTGTAATCCGGAAACCCTTCCTGCTCGGCGCATCTGTCAATCTCTTCCTGTGTTGGTTCCTTGTATTTTGGGCATTCTTTTGTGCCTATAGGAGCCGGATACGGCTTCTCAGGATAGTACCTTGCAGTTTTGCAGTAATCCTCATATTTTGGTGAAGGATAGACTGCATCGATAATAGCAGTAACTAGAACAGCATAAAGCACAGCTATCACAAATATGATTGCTACCCTCCTAAGGTCTATCATACTTGCACTGATAATCCCATTATATAAAAACTTATTTATTTTCTATATAGAAACAAAAACTATATAAATAAGTTAATCATTATCATTGTTTATGAAGAAAGGAAGGCCGGTAAGATCTGAAATAAGGCAAAATGTCGTCGAGATACTCCATTTCATCAAGAAAGCTTACGGATATGAAATCTATAAGGTGTATGTTGCGATATTCCCAAAGGTTACTTTAAGGAGCATTTACTACCACCTGAAGAAAGGGATTGATCTCGGAGAATTTGTCGTCAACAAAGTTGAACGGGAGAAGGGAGACTATTCCTGGGGAGGGGAGGCGGAGAAAATTTATTACGAGCTTGGCCCCAATGCAAAGCCGGCAGGGAACGACAGGGTCAGGGAGTATGTCGAGAGCAAGCAACAGAAGCAATGAACTGGCTTTCTTATTTTCTATCAACTGATTTCAGCATATCTGCAAATTTTTCTCATTAAAAAATCTTAAACAGCCCAAACCCTGCTGCCAGATTTATCAGGATAATCAAGAAGAAGACAAGCCCAATGAAATTCCATACCCTGTTTCCCCTGTCTACATCCAAAAGCTTGTGAAGCGCCAGCTGCATCATCCTGCCGCCGTCTAATGGACCTAATGGAACAAGATTGAACAAGCCGATTCCCAGGTTTAAAATAAACAGGATAACAAACAACCCGGACATCCAGAGCAAAGCGTTTGGCAAAAATTCACCATAACTTGATTTTATGCCCTCATTGATTTTGGTGCCCTGCTCCAGGTAAGCCCCGAGAAATGCAGAGCTTTCATTTTCAGGATTCTTTGCAAGCTTTATCCGGTAAGAGGATTTGTCTGTCTTGATTGTTACAACATCATCGGGCTTTTTGTTTTTTAAAACAAGGGAAAGGTTTTCAACATACGGAGTCGGGTAATCGTCCACCTGCTGAATCAGCTCTCCAATCTGCATGCCCGAGCTTTCCGCTGGAAATTTCTGCCCGCCTTCGACATAGTCTGAAATCTTTATCCAGTTCGGCTCGACAATGGCGTTGACCATGGGGGTAAATGCATAATACAATATCGCCAAACAGAAAAAAGCAGTTACAATATTGGCCAAAGGCCCTGCGGCAAAAACGCTTAACTGCTCCTTATGCGGCCTTTTTCTCAATGCTTTTTCGTCCGGCTCAACGAAAGCAGCTGGAATTACGGGTATCACTATTGCGAGAAATGCAAATCCGCTAGACTTGACTTTGAGGTTGTGCGCTCTTGCTATCAGCCCATGGGAAAACTCATGCACAACCGCAATGACAAATATAGAGATTATCCAATAAAAGAACGGGACGTAGAATATCCCCTTTCCCTTGAACGGGAGCACCAAGCCCACGCCGGATGTGGCTTCAGGCTCTGTGAAAAGCGTATAAAGGTTGTTTATGAGCGCGTAGCAGATAATTGCCATGCCGATAAACCCAACCAGAATGCCGAAATAGCCAAGGCTCATCACTATTTTTCTGTATTTTTTTGAGATAGAGTCCATCAGACTCAGCCCAAGCTTCGTCTTGTACATCGAGAAATAGATGAAATAAGGGATCACCTGCTTTGTCTCCAGGTTTTTCCTTTTGATGTAAACAAAAATAGCCAATGCAATAACAAATAAGACAGCAGCTACAATTTGAAAATCAGCCATTTTTTACTTTTTTCTTATCGCCTTGAATGCCTTGCTTCCGCACCTTCTGCAGCTTATCTTGCCCTGTATTATCTTCATGTTAGGGGACTTTATTTTTGTCTTGCATTTCCTGCATACAAAAACATTCCTGAATTTTCTCGCTTCTGCCTCGTGGAATTTTACCATTATTCTTTTCCCTTGATCTGTTTTATCACTCTTTCATTCAAGATTGTCCAGTAAAGCACAGACATGCCGTCATGGAGCTGGCCTTTGAACTCTTCAGGAACCTTCATGTCGAAGGTTTCATATGTTTCAGAGTCCATTACGTTTGCTGTGTCGCCCTTGACCGATAAAACCTGAGCCGATCTTTTTTCTATTATCGGGACTTCAACATTGTCATGCCCCGGCATTACAGCAATCCTCTTTTTGTCGTCAACCAGCCCTACTGCAGATATCCTCACTTTTGTATGGCCGTGCTTGCCCGGCTTTGAAATCTCAACATCAACCACTTTGCATGCGGCGCCGTCAAAAATGATAAAGCTGCCTTTCTGAACCTGGTTTGCGCCAACCATCTTTGTATCTGACATCAAATCACCTTTTTAAGACTTAGGTTCGGATTAAATGTATAATTTATAAATGTTGTGCCTTGGAGAATTATTCCTTCACCGCAAGCTTCACATCCTCGGATTTCACGGTTTTCCTGCCTGCATGCTCTGCTAGCTTTATCGACTTGACCGCAATGTCATGCGCTATATCCTCTAATGCGCTCTTCAGGGCAGACTTTGCCTTTTCAGAAACTCTTTCTGCACCGCCCTGCTTCAGTATCTTTTCCATAGCCGCCAACGGCAGAAATTTTTCGCTCATGAAGCCACCGGCACTTAAGTTTGCTATCTTTGTATATAAAGTTTTTGAATTTCAGAAAGCCCGGATGGCAAATCAATGATCCGTAAACAACTTATGCTGATTAAAATGACGAAATCGCCCTGCTTAAGCTGAAGCGATGCTTCCTTGCCAATCTTGAAACCTCTTTCTCAATCGAATCCCTTTCCGGGAATTTTGCTTCCATTCTCCTGAATTCGGGGCTGTGGTGCAGTGTTCTTCCGTTTTTGCTCTCAAACTTGAATTTCTTGTGGAGCATTTCGTGGTACATTATGTAATCCAAAAGGGTTGGGCTCTCATTCCTGAAAATAGCGCTTACCGTTATCGTGTCAGAGCCGTATTCATAGCAGCCGAGCTTGCTTGTTGAATCACTGCCCCACTGCAGGTTTGGAATGTCCATCATGCCACTGAAGAAGGATTCATTAACCCTGCTGAAAGATGCCTCAAGAATCGGATCTGTTTTTGTCTTTGGAACTGCAATATGCACATTTTTCAAAAATATGTTGTACAGCTCCATATTCATAGTTTTTTTCTTATCCTTGAGAATTTTAGTTATTAACTCCTGTACCAATCCAATCTGGATGTCTTTGCTTATCTTTTTCCAGTCCCTGCTCAGATTAAATATCAGGTTATTCCCATAAAGCCTGACGTTTGCATTATAAGGCTTGAATCTTCTGGTGTATTTCAATGAGAAATTGTATTTTGCCTCTTTATTTGGATATAATTCCCGGAATGCTTCGGTTATCAGGTCTGGCATTTTATCCGTGCACTTCATACCTTAAAATAGCAGCAACCTTTCCCAAATCCCTTAATTGGGCGCCTTCTCTTGTCTGCGTTGAGATGATTCTCACATTTGTGCCAACCGGCTTTGCGGCTGCCTCGAATTCCTCTATTTTCTCATCTGTCAAGCCTTCTGACAGCAGCAGAATGTCAACAACGCCCATCTTCAGCTTCTTCATTACATCAGCTTCCCCGTAGGAGACCATGCTCTGCCTTTTTGCCAGCGTCTCAAGAAACCTTCCGACAATCTTTTTCTCTTCTGTGACATCTTCCTCGGCCAGCACGTCCTGGCTTTTTTCCAGCAGCTCCTCCAATCCAAACTCGCCGGTGTAACTCAAGTCCTTTATCCCGATTATCTTTTTCCTGACTTCATTCGTTATGAAATCCCCTTCCACCAGATCATATTTTGTCGGGCCCGGACCCCCCACTATGATTCCTTTTAAGCCCTCCAGATTAAGGAACGCTTCTTTCATGTATTCTGCAACTTTCTTGTAATGGTCTCTTGCCGCACCCTCTATCTGGCGCGCAAAACGCATTGCGCTCTGCCCACCTGCCTTAAACTTTCCCGGAACCTCGGAATGCGTCTTGACGATTGGAATTATGGTTTTCCCTTTCAGCAATGCAATATTCGCATCTCTCCTGTCCATGACAACAAGCCCGTAGACTTCTTTTGTTTCGAGCATGTCCCTCAGGATATCCAGAACAAACTCCTTGTCGCACCTGTAAATCCTCGTCTTCAAGGGAATCGGCGGCTCAATGCTCCAGACTTTGAAGTCCTGCTGGCCTTCCCTTTCAGCGACGTTTCCTGAGAACACTACCAGCCCATTTGGCGGGGTCCTTTTAAACAATTTCAGGTGCTGTATCATCCTTTCCAGGGCGTCAGTTACATTTTTCCTTGTTGCAGAGGATTTTATGTTTGAGGCTGTTCCCTGCTCCTGCGCAAGGTGATTGATTACCTTATTCATATCGTAGTCTTGGGGGATGTAAACACTAACCAATTCTGTATGCCTTCCCTTGTAACCTTCCAGGTCCTTTATGAATTTCTTCAGGTGAAACCTCTGCGCTTCTGTTAGTGACATGTTTGCATCAGAAACAATATGTGTTTATAAAGATTGAGGCTATTGCGGCTTTTGCTTTGACGGGCTGAAAATCCAGTTTCCTATTCTCAGCAGCCATTCCAAGACTATGATGAACAGCAGGTATTTTGCCACATTCGGAATTTGATGGACTATTGTGCTGAAAGCATCCACAAATCCGCCAAAATCCACAATCTTTGGGTCTATAAGGAAGAGGGCTATCAGTGTCCATGGAAGCAGTTTTGCCATGTCTTCTGCCAGCTTATCGCTTACGTAAGCTCCCATTCTTGTCGCTGCCACAACTATTATTCCAAGAAACAACACGTCTTCAACAGGCCTTGACTGAGACAGCACAAGCAGCAAAAATGAGAATACAAGGAACCAGACAAATGAATAAACCGGAAATACGATGAGGTATTTCAGGAAGTATATCATCCTGTTCAAAAAATTCCTGGATTTAAGGTTGAGCTTCAGCTCCGGAATCTCAAAAAGGTCTTTTCTGGCCAATTGCTTATAGTAAACAAACCATGCCAGAAAACTAACTGAAAACAAAACCAGTGTTGAGGCAAGCAGGTTCATGTATTGCTTGTCCAGTACGAAATCCAAACTGACTTTTATGTAGTCATTAAATGCCATAAAATAAACTTACCTTAATCCTATATAAAAATTGCTATTTCCCGGCAGTTAAGCCGTAATGCGCTCCTTTGATTTCTTTAAATCCTGCGGCTTTCAGCCTTTTGCTCACGTTCCCAACAAGGTTTATTCGCCTATTTTTGCTGCCCGGGGCCCCGGTATAATGGTATAGCCTCCCATCACTTTTCAAAATCCTAAATAACTGCTTATAGAAATCCAGGGAATACAACTCTGTTGCAAGACTAAGGGTCGGAGGATCGTGAATCACTATGTCAAACATGCTGCTTTTGAAGACATTTACCTCATCAAGGATGCTTGTTTTCAGTATGCTTATCTTTTTATTATTGAACAATTCACTCGACCACGGATTTAATTTTGCAATTTCCAAAACATTCTCGTCCTTTTCGCACGTGAAAACAAAATCTGCCGTTCTTGATGCGGCAATTGCAGTATACCCTAGCCCCATACAGGTATCCAGCACAATCCCTTTTATAGGCGAAATTGCCTCTATCTTTCTTTTGGTGTCTTCCATTGGCGTCATGATTTTTGTTACGTGCATCCTTATTCCGGAAATCTCGATTGTCGGGGCATCAATTGTCGGAACTAATTTGTAGAATTTGTTTGTCTCATCAGAGAAAAGCTGGATTTTCAATAATGAATTATCCTTTACCAAAAAACAGCTTTTGTCGTCCTTTATTGGTTTTTTTAATTGAGTTTCATCCAACTTCTCATTATCCGGAAAAATAAAAGAATCATTGTTGATTTTTATTTTTGATTTTGAAATGTTCAAATCCAACGAAATTTCCGCTTCTTCTAAATCTTTTTTCTTAGCCTCCAAGAGATCCTTTGCCGAATAGCTGGTTATTATCATTTTACGTTTTAATCTCTTCTTTGATTAGGCTCCACAAAAAGTCAAAATAATGGCGGTATTTCTCGGTTATTTCCTTGTTCTCTATAACTATTGCAGTGAACAACCCACCTGTAAAGAAGAACTGCGTTGTCGTGTTGCCGAAAATAAAAATCTCGTTCGGGTTTTTTGCAATTTTTGGCAGAATCTTGTATTTTGTATGCTCTACCGGAATTATCCTCTCTTCAGCGGACATCAGATACCTGCTTTTGATTTTGTATTTTCCTCTGTCTTTGTACCATCTAATATGGTAAGGCCCTGTCAATTCCCTGCACTTTTGCTGCTGCACTGAAATCCCGATAATCTCTTTCTTTGTCCTGAGAGATTCCCTAATCGACATTTCAAGTATTGTCTTTAGGCCTTCTTTTCCTTCATAAACCTCTATTACAGGGCGCTGCACATTGAACCCTGCAGGCCTTAAGTTTGGCAGTATCTCCTTTATTTGCTCCCGAATTTCATCAAGCTCTCTGGCCCGTGTGGAAATGTAGTCTATGAGCTTTTCTGGCTCAGCAGCCCGAAAGTACTTCCTTCCGTTTCTGATGACATAACCAACAACTCCTTTTTTGACTAGAGAATTCAGGATGTCATACGCGTTTGTTCTTATCAATCCTGTCTTTTTTGACAGCTCGCCTGCCATCAATTCTCCATGAGAGGTCAATGCCGTATAAACAGCAACTTCCCTTGCTGACAAGCCGGTTTTCATAAGCAGGTCTTCGTACATAATCTTGGCGATTGATAATTTTGTTTATAAAACTTTCGTACTTTAAAAGTACAACAAGAATATTTATAGATAATTATTCTATAGTAGTAACAAAATGGCTATAGATGACAGAGTAAGCGAATTAGAATCCCGGGCAAATGCAAAAACTTCCGGCATAGGCAATAAACTGGCAGGCTTTGGCAGCACCCTCAGGA
>Ga0209541_10010011_pt1 | contig 15222 bp, 16 predicted proteins | sample RifCSPlowO2_01_FD_184027 | JGI IMG/M metagenome (GOLD analysis project Ga0209541, IMG submission 184027) | Groundwater microbial communities from Rifle, Colorado - Rifle CSP2_plank lowO2_0.1 (SPAdes) (version 2) | ecosystem: Environmental > Aquatic > Deep subsurface > Groundwater | place...
AAGCCAATCGTTCGTTTCTGATAAAATAGAAAACTGGATTGGAGAAATTTCTATTTCCGGCTTTGATCTTGCGCAAAAGCTGGAAGCGCATCTTCGCGCGCAAGAAACCATTGAGGTTAAGACCGGTGAGCGCGTAGAAAAAATAGAAACAAGCAATTGCACTGACGGCCAAAGAGTGTGCGATTTTTTGGTCCTAACAAACAAGGGGAACGAATATAGTGCCAAATCGCTTATTATTGTTTCCGGCGGCAGGCGGCGCACACTTGGGGTTCCCGGAGAAAAAAAATTTATGGGAACCGGCGTAGCATTTTGTGCCACTTGTGACGCGCCGATATTCAAGGACAAAAACGTTGCAGTCATCGGCGGAGGAAACGCTGGGTTGGAGGCGGTGGTTGATCTTTTAGCGTACGCACGAAAGATTTATCTCTTGGCGCGCGGCGATGCTCTCCGCGGGGATCCATTGACGTACGAAGAAATTAAAAAGCACGACAATGTTGAAATCATCCTGAACGCGGAGACGCAGGAAATTGTAGGGGACAAATTTGTTACCGGCCTTTGCTATAAAGACCAAAAAACAAACAAAGAAACAACATTATCAATACAAGGAGTATTTGTGGAGATTGGGTCAGCGCCGAACTCCGAGATGGTCAAGGAATTAGTTGAACTGAATCGGTATGGAGAGATTATTATTGATGCAAAGATCGCGGCAACGTCGCATCCGGGTATTTTTGCGGCAGGCGACGTTACCGACGATATTTATAAGCAAAACAATATTGCAGTAGGTGACGGTGTCCGCGCCGCGCTCTCCGCGTATAATTACATTCTCAACCGCAAAAAAGAATCCCCAGCCTCTGCGTAAAGCTATGGCTTTTTTATATCGCGTTGTGCTTTCCTTGAAGCGTGAAATAGGAGTTGGAATAAACGTATTGCCACACGCGGTTCCATGCCGGCGTGTTTTGCGCGGAAAACAACATTTTTGAGAATTTCTTTTTCGCGGCGCGGCTGATAAACCGGAAGGTTCAGCGTTTTTTTGAGTGCCCCGATCTCGCGCACGATCTTCAGTCGTTGCCCCACCAATGCGATGAGCTTTCGGTCAATGACATCAAGTTGTTTACGCAGTGCGGCTAGGTTTTTCATATGCTCAAGATGGTCACTGCGCCGAAGCGGCGCAGTGATTGTATAACAGCGCTTCTGCGCCGGTCATTGCTCGAAAGGTCTGCTTTAAGATAGAAAATATAAGATCCCAATTTTTCCTGCGATGGACGCGATTCTATTTTTGAAAGATTAATTCCGCCTTTTTTGAAAACGCCAAGAATATCGTAGAGCAGCCCGGGGCGGTCTTTGCGCGGGTGAATTGTTAAAAATAGATACGGCATAGTTGCGGGATATTGCGGCGGTTTTTTTGCGATTGCGACAAAAAGCGTTTTGTTGTTTGGTTTATCTTGAATATCGCGGGCAACCACGGAAAGGCCGTAGATTTCTGCTGCGAGCGCTGGACCTACGGCAAACGCATCAAGGCGCGCCTCGTTTTTTATTTTTTTAAATGCCATCGCGGTGCTCGGCGTGAGCATATGTATTGTGCGAGGATAATGCGCAGCGAGATACTTGCGACACTGACTTAATGCTTGCGGATGAGAGTAAATATATTTGATATTGTGAGGGGAGACACGCGCATCATATCCTGCGAGACACTGTTTGACGGGTAGTACCACTTCGCCTATTATTTTGAGCGTTTTGTGGCGATAGAGACCATCAATGGTCTCGCGCACCGTCCCTTCAAGAGAATTTTCCAAAGGGAGCAACGCCTGGCGAAGTTTGCCGGAATATATGGCGTCAAATGCTTCAGAGATAGTATCAAAAAACGCCGGCTTGCATTCTGGTCTCCATACTATGAGGGCTTCGTGGGAGAATGTTCCCTGTGGGCCGAGTACTGCGACGTGTGTGGCACTAAAATCATGCTTAGTTTCGCGCAATGTTGCAAAAAATGCTTTTGGTTCTTTCTGGTGCCAAAAGGAACGAATTTCTTCAAAAACGTTTTGAAATGCTTTTTGGTTCTTTTGCTGAATAATACGCCCAAGCTCTTTTATGTTTTTTTGATACTGCCCGAGGAGTGGGATAAAGAGAGGGTTGTAAAATTGAATACCAGCCCAAACTTCTGCTGGCTGCTCGGCGATCCGTTCAATAAGTGCTGTGTAAAGGGAAAAGGTGAGGGTTGCGAAATCATCAAGTTCTTTTCGTGTTGCCCCGCTTTCGTGGAGCGTTTTTGCAAGCGCAATAGCACTATGATGCGAAAGCGCCTGCACAAGCGCCATCATTTTGTCGTGCTGGGCATGAGTAGCATATATAATATTTGCGCGCTCTTTGTGCAACGCATTGAGTAGCCGGTGGAAAATCGGCGGCATATTGTTATTGGGAGATACAATAATACGCTGTTCATGCAAATTACCAACATCAGGACCAAAAAGACAATGCAAAAACGCGACGTTTTTTGAGTGTTTTTCAAGAAGTTTTTTGTTTGCCAGCACAAGCGACGAACAGTCAACGAGAAGCTTATTATGAAGCGGCTTTTGCGGGAGGCCACGGAGCGCTGTTTGAAATTCACTAAGCGGTACGGAAAAGAGTATGGCGTGCGAAGATTTTAGCATTCTCGTTTTTTGTTTCGTCGTACGACCGATGATATAAACGCGGATGCCATGTTTGGTAAACACTTTTTTCATCAATTGTCCCATTTTGCCTTCCCCGCCAATGATGCTGATGGTTGATTCCATAGATTGTATTATTATAACACGGAATTGCTAACTAATTTGTACTGCTAAAACAAAAAGCCCGACGTGTGCCGGACTGTTTCTTGACCTTCTTTTTATGGATATTGATAGTTTATCGTGTTTGCCAGATTAATCGCCCATTGCTCAAGTCCGTGTAGCAGTTTTTGCACATCGCTTTCTTCGTAACTTTTTAGTTCAAAAATAACTGGTTTGGTGCGGTGAGCTGCGCGCTCATAATCTCTTCGGGATCCGCTTGATTCTTGCCACCCGGGCAACAAAACATATCCATCACATGCCTTGTCGTAGATTGTATCATCCAATATGTGATAAAACGTTTCCGGGGCTTGTGCTAGTACCTCAAAATGTGCTGTATGGGTATGCGGGATGAAAAATCCAACCGTTCGGCTTTCTCGAAAATGATTCGCAATTTGGATTCCCACATATTGCGCGTTGGCGATGTTGTGATCTATCAAGCGCCGATTTCCTCCACTGAAGTAAGGTCCAATAATGCCGACGATCAACATGCTACGTCTCCATGCAATCTATGTCTACAAAAGCATAGGCATAGATATTTTGCAAGCGTTTGCGAAAAATCTCTTGTGAAGCTAGATTCAACCAAGGCGCTTTTATAACTTAACATTACATGGTAGTATAGAAACATGAAGGATATAAAAATAGCCATTAATGGGTTTGGGAGAATCGGTAGGTCGTTTTTTAGGGTGGCGTATGATTTGCCGGAATTTGACGTAGTTGCGATCAATGATTTAACTGACACCAAAACGCTGGCATATTTGCTCAAGTATGATTCGGTCTATGGGCGCTATGCAAAAAACGTTGAAAGTGCCGCCGATGCCATTGTGGTGGAAGGAAGAAGCATTCGGGTCTTTGCCGAAAAAGACCCAACACATCTTCCGTGGCGTGACTTGGGTGTAGATATTGTGGTGGAATCCACCGGATTTTTTACCGACGGTGCGAAGGCGAAAGCGCACCTTAACGCCGGCGCAAAGCGTGTAGTTATTACTGCTCCTGCGAAAGGTGAAGACGTGACTACTGCGCTTGTAGGTGTAAACGATGATCGATTTCCAAAGGCGCATCCGATTACTTGCAACGCTTCGTGTACCACCAATTCGGTAGCGCCCGTGATGGCAATTTTGCTGGAATCGCTCGGTATTCAAAGGGCGAGCATGGTAACGGTTCACGGATACACCGCGACGCAAAAATTGGTGGATGGACCGGATGCAAAAGATGTTCGCCGAGGACGCGCTGCTGCGGTGAACATTGTGCCGTCCACTACTGGCGCGGCGGAGGCAGTGATTCAAGCAATTCCGGAGCTCGAGGGGAAATTTGATGCATCCGCCATTCGTATTCCCACGATAACAGGGTCGCTGAGTGTGATTACCGCGCTTGTGGACAAAGAAACGACAAAAGATGCATTGAACGCAATTTTTAAAAAGGCGGTTGCCGTTTCTCGTTGGTCAAAAGTAGTTAAAACAACCAACGACCCCATTGTTTCTACTGATATCATTGGCGAGCCATATGGCGCGATTATTGATCTATCGCTTACCAAAGTCATAGGCGGCAATTTGGCGCAAGTGTATTCGTGGTATGATAATGAGGCAGGATATACGGCGACGCTAGTCGAGCACGTTCGCCGCGTTGGGGCAATTTTGGGTTTAAGTTAAAGAAAATGAAAGAATATAAATTATTCGCTCTTTTATTTCTTTTGCTCGTTTCTTTTTTTTCGACAACCCTCATAGTTTCTGCGTCATCGCCACAATCGTTAGTTTCTCGGTCCCAGTCGGTGTATGTTACCAAGGATTGTCCTGTGTTGACAGTTAGTCTCTATCGAGGTATGCGCGACAAGTTTGCCCGCGGAGAGGTAAGCAAGCTACAGAATTTTCTTGCAAAAGATCTAACAATCTACCCAAGTGGTTTAGTTACTGGTTATTTTGGAAGACTTACTGAAGATGCAGTAAAGCGATGGCAGGTAAAATACGAGATTGTTTTTGGGGGAGATCCAGCATCAACTGGTCATGGCGTCGTGGGGCCGAAAACGAGAAAAAAAATTAGAGAAATTTGCAATACAGCGGCGTTTTATTTACAACCAATTATTGAAGACGCTCGCCCCACTACCACAACGGCATCTAGGAGCGTTGAAACAACAACGAAACTCACCGGCACTACAACGGTTTCGCAAGAAAATATCCACGCCACCAAACCGGTGATGCCAAGATTCGGTACCCCAGTTATCAATTCGCCGTTTCTTGGATCTGGCAATACCGCGGTGTTATTGATAAAATTTCCCGATATTAAAGATGACGTGTCTTTTGATAAGAATTATACTGATGCGCTCGTATTTGGTGAGAATAATTCGCTCAGTGATTATATTCAGGAGGTTTCTTATGATAAATATAGGCTTGTTGGAAAATCATATGGGTGGTTCACAATGCCACACGAATTAAATTATTATTGTAAACAACATCCGACACTTAAAGAAAAAAAACAATGCAAATATTATGACAACGGCGATATCACTATTCCTGGCAACATGCTTGAAGACACAATTAAAATTGCCGAATCATCTGTAGATTTTTCGTCAGTAGAAAGAATTATTTTAGTAACCAATACAACGGCTTTAAATTGTGGGACGGAAGCCACTTTATTGACTCATGGAGAAGAATACGTGCCGATTGTACGCGAAAGACCAAACATAAAATCGGTCATACTTACTAATAGAGAAGAAATGCTTGATGGCAACAAGCTCAATACTCCATTACAGATTCTTATTCATGAATTCGGGCACAACTTGGGGATGATGCACGCAGGTGGATGGCATTGTAAGGAAAAGGTTGTTGGAGGAAATATAGAAGACGTGCTTGCTGGCGAGTGTATAATTGACGGCTACGAAGATAAAAGCGACCCTATGGGCTCATCAAATCAACACCACTTTTCTGCTGCGCACAAAGAACTAGCCGGATGGCTTTCCAGTAATCAGGTTTTAGTTGCCAACAATGATGGCGAATATATTCTGGATCAATTAGAGTTGCCGTCGGACGGTTACAAAGCATTAAAAATACCGCTTACAAATGGTAATTATTATTCTCTAGAATATCGTACCACTCAAGGATATGATGCAGACGACACGGATGGCCGAAAAACCGATGGCATTTTTTTAAGACTTCAGATCCCACGACTCAAAGAACCACTCCATCGTCTGACCACGCTTCGCCCATACGAGCCCGTTCCATTGATTATAAACCCCGGAGCTCCATTTGTTGATCTATATCGAGGGATTAAAGTCGAGGTAGTTGAGAAAAACAAAAATTGGGCTAAAGTCAAAATTTTTGGAGTGCTTACTAGTACTACAACACCTCAGCCACAAGAAGTATTAGGTATAAGTAACACAGAACTTGTTACGGCCTCCACCACAGTACAACTTAAAAAAGGAGCAACAAATCTAAAATTAATGACATTTTCAATATACAGCGTAGATATGTCAGCGCCGATTGTTATTAAGAGAATTCAGATTCTTTGCAACGCGTGTGAGAAAGAAACATTCAATACGGCGCATCTTTATAGAAACGATATTCAAATAGGATCCGCTACTCCTGTATTCTATGAACAATGGGGCGGCTTGATCATAGAGTTTGACTTACTATCTGCTGGGGTCGTGGTGGAACCAACGAAAGAAGAAAGATTTGTTTTGGTGGGCGATGTTTCTACAAGCAATTTCCACACCAGCGAATATACACACATCAGAGTTCAGATCGTAGAAGGTGATATGACGGGGACTTTGGTGAGGAACCGGTGGAATGCTTTTTCTGGGAAATTAATTGTTCAATAATAATTATTATGATTAGATTTTGGAAGAAAAAAGAAGAAACCATATCGCGTGAGAATCCCGGCTTTGAGGAAGACGAGCGCAGAACGCCAAAAACCGGGCTTTTATTGTTGTTAGTAATGGTGGTGGCCGGTCTCTTTTTTGGATGGCGCGCGCTTGATGATATTGCGCGTTTGCCGCAAGCACCGGAGGTGTTATCATATTGTAGCGCGGGTTTTCGCGGACAAACGCTCCTTGCTGACCGCATTGTTTTTTCCGTTGAACCGCCAATATTTTACGATGAACGATATTACACAAAATACACAGACGAATCAATACAATGCCAATTTAATGAGTTAGAAAAACAAGCCGGGGTCTCGGTTATTTTTCTTGAGCGCGACGCGGCACTGAAAGAAACAAAACCGCTCCGCGATTCTCTTGATGAGAAAACCGCTCAATTAAATGAAGTGCGCTACCAAATTGAGCGCATCACGCGCGAATATAGCGTTGGCCTTGATGAACGAAGCGCTCAAGTCGAGCAGCCGCTTTTTCCAATTGGTCAAACAGCTCCGTCGCTGCAAGTGCTGCGCAGTCAGGATAGACAGCTTGTGCAAGAAAAACAGGCGCTTGAAAACCAACTCAAGTCATTTGACGGTCAGTTGAAAGCAATAGACGATCGATTAATTGCCGCATACAAGCCCGTTTTGAAGGCATACAATCGCCAGCTTCGCTGGTACGAATTTAAGATTTTTGTGTCCCAGATGGTTTTGGTGCTACCGCTTTTTTGGATTGTTTTTGGTTTGTATGTGCGGTTGCATCGCAAAAACAGCCCTTATACGCTTATTGCAACCGCGATGGTAGTGGTTGCCTCGGTGCTGTTTTTGCGCGTGATGCTTGTTTGGTTCTGGGGACTCTTTTTGCAGTCGCTTCTGGAGACGCTGTGGGAGTGGATCCAGCGATTTAGGATTTTGCAGAGTTTAGTTTTTTATGGCGGCATGATTCTTTCTTTTGTGGTGTTTGGCGGCGCGGTATATTATTTGCAGAAGAAAATCTTTGATCCTCGAAGGGTTGCCATTCGCCGCTTTCGGCAAAAGCAGTGCCCGAAATGCCAAGCAAGTTTGGATTTAGCGGGAGAATTTTGCCCTAACTGCGGATACCAGCTTAAGAAAAAATGCGCATCGTGCGGCAACAGCCGATTCTCCGATTTGCCTATTTGCCCGCACTGCGGCGCAAAAGAATAATTTAAAACAAAAAAGGTCGCTGTATTTTCTGTATTAGGTCGTTTTGCCGTTCTAACAATTTATTTAACCAAGCGTGCGTCTATACAAGAGCATAGCGCCTGCTTTTTTATTGTCAATGAGGTATAATGATGCTTATGAAACTATATTTAGGAGCAGATCATCGTGGGTTTGTGCTCAAAGAAGCACTCAAGCGGGCATTGATGCAAAACGGTTACGATGTTGAGGACGTCGGTGCTTTTGCGCAAGATTCCAACGATGATTACCCCGATTTTGCCTATGCGGCGGCAAAAAAAGTAGCGGAAGATCCAAACGAAAGAAAGGGCGTTTTAATTTGCGGATCAGCCATGGGTATGGATGTAGTAGCAAACAAAGTAAAAGGTATACGCGCAACGGTTGCATACTCCAAAGAATCAGCCGCGCACGCGCGGACAAATGACGATATTAACATTATTACGCTCGCGGGGGATGTTGTTGATTTCAACGAAGCGATGGAAATTGTAACTATATTTTTAACAACACAATTTAGTGGTGAAACGCGGCATCTGCGCCGTCTCAATAAAATTAAAGAAATCGAAGCCAAACATTTGAAATAATAACAACATTGACGCCATTGTGATGTTTTATTACTCTGAATATATATGAAACACATGAATAAAAAGTTTGTTATCAGCGTGTTGTTTGTTATCGGTCTTGTCATGTTGATGGGGAATAGCGCGGTGTCTGCGCAAACGGGAAGCCAAAACTCCAAAACGCTGATTCAGCAGCTTCAAAACCAGATTGCTCAACTTAAAAACCAGATCGAGGCGCTTCGCGCGGCCCAATCTGCTGTTTTGGAAACTCGCGGCGAAATAAAAGATACCGTAACTCTTATCCGCGAGCTTCGCGAGGGAATGATAGGAGACGATGTACGGGTGCTTCAGGCCCTTCTTGCCGCAGATTCGGATGTGTATCCCGAAGGCCTCATTACTGGATATTATGGGCGACTTACAGCACAAGCAGTAAGAAAATTTCAAAAAAAAGCAGGGCTTCCTGCGGTCGGACATGTTGGCCCCAAAACATTGGAAAAAATTAAAGAACAACATACCAAAACTCCAGTGGAGTTAGAGGACTCCGATGATCCATCAGAGGGGAAACGTCTGTGTGCCAAGGTGCCGCCGGGTCACCTTATTGCTCCTGGCTGGCTTCGTAAGAATGATGGGAAGCGGCCTATTGTACCGCAGTGTCAGATACTGCCACATGGAATTCAGAAAAAGCTTGATGGTGGCGGCGTGAGCACTTCGACTCCTCCCGATCTCACCGCTCCTGTTATTTCCGGCCTTGTCGCGTCCAGCACAACAACTTCCAGCGCGCACGTTCTATGGAATACCAATGAGCCGGCGACAAGCGCGGTTTGGTATAGCAGTTCAACCCCTATTGTATCCGACAACGCCCTATCGGCAAGTAACGCGACTCTTACCACGAGCCATGACCTTGCGCTCACGGGTCTTGTTGCAAGTACAACGCACTATTACTATGTGCGCTCGGTTGATTCGTCGGGAAATACTGCAACTACCAGTGAGCAGTCATTTGTTACTTTGCCGTAAAAGTTCAGGACATCAAAATAAAAATACCTCGTTTCATTTTTGGAAGGGGGTATTTTTGGCAGAAAAATATGCGTGGTTTGCGAATAATGTGAGTTTCTTAATTCAAGGTTTATATAGTACACTTAAACACATATGGTTGAAATCATTCCATCTATCAATGTCGATAGCTTCAAAAGACTTGAACAAAGAGTACGGCAGGTGGAACCCTATGTTACCTGGGCGCATATTGATGTTTCCGATGGGGTTTTTACGAAGCACGTTTCGTGGCACGATCCGAAGGAGTTCGTTGGGTTTGAAACGCCGCTCAAGCTCGAAGTGCATTTAATGATCCAAAACCCCGAAAAAAAAATTGACTACTGGACCATTATTCCGGCGGATCGCATCATTTTTCATCAAGAAGCCACACAAGCGCACGCGCTTTTGATTGATAAAATTCACCAGGCAGGCAAAGAGGTTGGGATTGCAATAAAACCAGAAACATCATGGCTCCGGCTATTTCCGTTTTTTGGCAAAGTTGAATTGCTACAGCTTCTTGCGGTAAACCCCGGTCCTTCAGGACAAAAACTTCACGAAGAAGTTCTCCACAAAATCGAACATATACGAATGCTCTGCCCCGAGTGTATAATAGAAGTAGATGGAGGCGTTGATGCCTCTGTAGCGAGACGATGCGCCAAGCGAGGAGCGGAGTTGTTGGTTGCCGGAAACGCTATTTTCAATCCGCCAGCTGGCGGAGACGATATCAAGAAAAATATCGAGCGGCTCCAAGCCGCGGTTACCGAAGAAGGATTTTTAGATCATTTGCCCGGGAAAACATCTATCCATGCATTTACACGACACGAAAATTAAAGAACTAGAAATTAAGGCGAATGCGATTCGCCAGTCCATTATTGAAATGCTGGTTGCTGCGGGGTCCGGGCACACGGCGGGGCCGTTGGGTATGGCGGATATTTTTGTAGCACTCTATTTTCATGTGTTAAGGCACGATCCGAAAAATCCTCTATGGCCAGAACGCGACCGCTTGATACTTTCAAACGGACATATTTGCCCGGTGCAGTACGCGACACTTGCTCACGCTGGGTATTTTCCTGTGGAAGAATTAAAAACGCTCCGAAAATTTGGCACGCGGCTCCAGGGCCATCCGCATCGCGGCGCGCTTCCGGGCATTGAGACCACATCCGGCCCCCTTGGCTCCGGCCTTTCGCAAGCGGCGGGGATGGCAATCGGGCTTAAAATGGACGGCAAAAAAAATCAAGTGTATTGTTTGATGTCGGATGGGGAGCATGATGCAGGAAATTTGTGGGAAGCGGCGATGCTTGCGGGGAAACTCAAACTTGATAATCTAACGGGGATTATTGACCGCAATAATATTCAGATTGATGGCATGACCGAAGATGTTATGCCGCTGGAGTCGTTGCGCGCGAAGTACGAAGCGTTTAACTGGCATGTATTAGAAATCAACGGACACGATTTTCACGAAATTATTAACGCATGCGAAGAAGCGCGCGCGATTTATGAAAAACCGGTCGTGATTATCGCGCACACAATTCCTGGCAATGGAATTTCTAAAATTGAATTTGATTATAAGTGGCACGGCGTTCCGCCCAACAAAGAGCAAGCACAAGAGTTTTTGGCAGAACTGCGGACACTGGGAGGCAAAATCAAAAGCGAACATCAATAATGATTTGAAAGTTTAAAATTTTTTATTCACTAGCCAAGCATTACATGGAAACAAAAAATAATTTAGTTAAGCATGCGATGACGAAAGATGTTATTTCTGTCACCGAGAATACGCCGGTAGGCGAAACGTTTCAAATTATGCGCGAACACGAATTTAACGGCATCCCGGTAGTTAATTCTCGAGAAGAAAATAAACTAATAGGGCTTGTTACGGACTATGATTTAATTAGCAAGCGCACCGCTATTCATCTTCCTACGTTTGAGAAACTATTTTCCGATTTTTATATTGCAGAGCGCCACGGCGCCGCGTATCCTGATTTACAAAAAGCGGGCATGTTCACGGTTCAGGATATCATGAATGCAGACCCCCTGGTGGTAAACGAGAACGCTCCGCTTGATGAGGTTGTTATATTATTTGTTGAACACCATCGGGTAAATCCAATCCCCGTGATTAACAAAGACAATGTACTGGTTGGCATCATCAGCAGATACGATATTGTAAAGTTGTACGCCAAGTCATTGGGGAGTTAGATAAAATGGAAAGCGAATGCCAATGAATTGGTGATGAGTGACAAGTGTCTAGTCACTAGAAACTAGCTGCTAGCAACTCAAAAAATATGTCAATAAATCCAAACGCAAAATTAGTTGAAAATGCGTTAGATCTCAAAACAATTGAGCAAGCTCCGACGCGGAAAGGTTTTGGCGAAGGACTCTTGGAAATTGGCGAAAAGGACCACAGAATAGTTGGTCTTTGCGCGGATTTGACGGAATCCACGCAGATGCATTTGTTTGCCAAAAAATTTCCAGAACGATTTATTGAGATGGGTGTTGCGGAGCAAAATCTAGCAACAGTTGCATCCGGGCTTGCGGCAGTCGGCAAAATTCCTTATATCACTTCATACGCGATGTTTAGTCCAGGAAGAAATTGGGAACAGATTCGTACGACCATTTGCTACAACAATGTCCCTGTTAAAATAATCGGCTCACATTCCGGGATATCGGTGGGACCCGATGGCGCTACACACCAGGCGATTGAGGACATAGCAATCACCCGCACACTGCCAAATATTACGATAATTGCTCCTTGTGATATGCATGAAGGCAAAAAAGCGGCAATCGCCGCGGCATCCACCGATGGCCCTGTTTACATTCGTTATACACGCGAAAAAACACCTATTATGACAACAATAGAGTCGCCATTTGTGGTAGGGAAGGCTCAAATTTTGTTTGGCGCATCATCAGATGAGGTCGGATTTCCAAAGGGAAGTCCGACTTCACGAATGCTCGATGTGGCTATTATTGCCTGTGGGCCGCTGGTACATAATGCGCTTTTGGCAGCAGCGGATCTTGAAAAAGAAGGATTAAAGGTTCGTGTGATAAATAATCACACCATTAAACCAATGGATGAGGAGACCATTATTCAGGCGGCTAAAGATGCTGGAGCTGTGGTGACCGTGGAAGAACATCAAGTGCAAGGGGGCATGGGATCAAGGGTCGCCGAAATTCTCGCGCAAAATTATCCAGTCCCTATTGAATTCATCGGCGTCCAAAACCGCTTTGGCGAATCAGGAGAACCCAATGAACTTATTGAACACTTTATGATGGGTGTCAAACATGTCAAGGACGCAGTTAAGAAAGTAATTAGAAGAAAAAAATAAAATGACAACCGAAAGTAAAATTAGTAAATTTCTTATAGGATTTCTAGTGACATGGTTTATAATTGCGGTAGCCTCTTTAGTTTCGATATTTTTTATTAATTTTTTTGCAAGTGTAATACCAAAAATATTGCTTGTATTATGTATAGCGATTATTGTTTATTCTTTGCCTATTTTTTTGTATTTTCTATATAAAAAAGATCCTTTAATTGGACGAGGCATTTTTGTTGGTATTGTTTCATCCCCAATTATTATAGCATTGGTTATTTTCAATCTTTTTATTTACTCTATGACTCAATTTTTCCATGCAAGCCCTAATTGGTAATATAATTTTATGAAACACAATTACGATTTCATTGCGATAGGGGATATTACGACCGATGCGTTTATCAGGATAAAAGACGCATCGGTTACGTGTGATGTCAATCGAGAGCATTGCATGCTCTGTATGCGGTTTGGCGACAAAATTCCCTATGAAGAAGTATTTATTGTGCGCGCGGTGGGCAATAGTCCCAACGCAGCGGTTTCCGCTTCTCGTTTAGGGCTCAAAAGCGCCATTGTGACGGATCTTGGCGGAGACGAGGCGGGCCGCGAGGCAATAGACAAACTTACTTCCGAGCATGTTGGGACGGAATTTGTTTCGGTTCACAAAAACCAAAAGACCAATTACCACTATGTGTTATGGTACGAGGAAGAGCGAACGATCTTAATCAAGCACGAAGAGTACGATTACGAGTTGCCTAACATTGATGAGCCGCGATGGGTGTATTTGTCGTCGATGGCAGAAAATTCGCTGGCGCTTCATAATAAAATTCAAAAATATCTCGACTCACATCCAGATATTAAATTCGCGTTTCAACCGGGGACCTATCAGATGAAATTCGGAAAAGAAAAATTGGCGTATTTTTACAAGCGCGCGGATGTTTTTGTGTGCAACAAAGAAGAATATCAACGCATTTTGGGCACAGAAGAATCGGATATTAAAAAACTTATGTCTATGATGCGCGATCTCGGCTCAAATATTGTGGTGCTTTCTGACGGAATTAAAGGAGCGTATTCGTATGATGGCAATGAATATTTATTTATGCGCTACTATCCGGATCCGAAACCGCCATTTGAGCGCACCGGAGCAGGGGATGCGTTTACATCAACAGTGGTTTCTGCTTTAGCCCTCGGCCACGATATTCGCACTGCTCTTATGTGGGGGCCGATTAACTCAATGTCGGTAGTCCAGCATGTTGGCGCGCAAGCAGGCCTTCTTACACGCCCCGAGCTTGAGGCGTGGCTTTCCAAAGCCCCGGAGGATTATATGCCAAAAGCGATATGACTCTCCGAAAAATCCTTAAAAAAGCAACGAAAGAACATTGAGCGACTGGGTAAAAACATGCTATAATGGCACCATGAAAGCAAACGCTTTACCTCAAGACATTGCGTTGTTGCTGTGGTCGTACGATACGCACAAACTCGATCTTGAGAAGGATAAGCAGCGTATTGTCATCAATCTTGTAAACTACGGCGACTTAAAGCACTGGCGATGGCTTGTTAAAGTGTATTCCGCGCAGGCAGTAAGGCGGGTTATTGAAACGACGCCAGTAAGCGAGTTTCGTCCGCAGGCACTCAAACTCATCTCTCTTTTATTAGGAATATCCCAACACAACTATGCATGTCGGGGCACTTACTGAGTCGGCCAAAGCTCTCCTTCCGCCATTTAAAAACCTTGAAGGTTTTTATTTGGCTGGCGGAACAGCATTAGTTATTCAACTTGGACATCGTATCTCGGTTGATTTTGATTTTTTTTCTGAAAAAGAAATTCCTGCAAATTTACTGAAGTTTGTAGAACAATTCTTTGTTGGTATGGGGTCGCAGCACGTTTTAGTTAATAACAAGGATGAACTTACTCTTACTATTAACGAAACAAAAATAACCTTTTTATATTATCCATTTTCTTTGCTTTATCCATTGGTAGAGTGTGATAGCATTAAACTTGCATCCATACAAGAAATTGCTGCCATGAAGGCATATACCATTGGCAGGCGAGGAACATTTAAGGATTATGTTGATTTATATTATATTTTGGAGTTCGGCATAACGATCAATAAAATAATCGCCGATGCAGAAAAAAAATATAAAAACTCTTTTAATGCACGGCTTTTTCTCGAGCAACTGGTGTATCTCGATGATATTACCGACACAGAAATCATGTTTCTCAAGAACCCTGTTTCAAAAGAGCGCATCGCGGATTTTTTTGAAGCCCAAGTTAAACAAATAAAACTTTCATGATCTTCCAAGAAATTCTTAAAAAAGCGACACAAGAACACTGGGCGACTGGGCATTTTAATTTTTCTAGGTTTTGTGGTACTATAATTATATGACCAAAACAACACAACAAAAAAACAAAATAACGTCTTTGTGGATTCAGAAAAATCAATTACGGGACACCGCGGCGTGGGCTGGATTGTGCGGCATTTTGCGTGGGAAACG
>Ga0209541_10010012_pt1 | contig 15222 bp, 11 predicted proteins | sample RifCSPlowO2_01_FD_184027 | JGI IMG/M metagenome (GOLD analysis project Ga0209541, IMG submission 184027) | Groundwater microbial communities from Rifle, Colorado - Rifle CSP2_plank lowO2_0.1 (SPAdes) (version 2) | ecosystem: Environmental > Aquatic > Deep subsurface > Groundwater | place...
AAAATCAAATTCTTCCTCGACGCCAGAAAGTCATCGGAGAGCGAAGACCGACAGGTGCAGTCCATTGATGACCAAGTAAATCGGCTCAAAAAATTTGCCAGCGATTTTAACTTGGATATTAAGAAAACTTACACCGAGGCCAAATCGGCAAAGAAGCCAGACAATCGCCCGCTTTTTGATGAGATGATACAGCGAATTGAAAATGGTGAAGCGGGTGGAATTTTATGCTGGCAGATAAATCGCCTCTCCCGTAACCCGATTGATAGCGGAAAGTTGAGTTGGTTATTGCAAAGAGGAATACTCAAATCAATCCAAACCATAGACCGTCAATATCTCCCAGAAGACAATGTGCTGATTTTTAGCGTTGAGAGCGGAGTAGCCAATCAATACATTTTGGATTTAAGCAAAAACACCAAGCGAGGTATGCTCTCCAAGCTAGAGAAGGGGTGGCAAACAGGAATAGCACCGCTTGGCTATCTCAACGACAAAGAAAATAAAACTATCATCAAAGACCCAGAGCGATTTAATCTCGTCCGCAAAATGTGGGGCTTAATGCTCACGGGCAACCACACCCCGCCAAAGATTTTGGATATGGCAAATAAAGAGTGGGGCTTTAGGACAAGAAAATTCAAACGCATAGGCGGCAATGAATTATCCAAAAGCGGTATTTATAAAATTTTTACGAGTTTATTTTACGCTGGGACTATTGAAAATGCAGGAGTGCAATACGCAGGACAGCACGAGCGGATGATTACGCTTGAAGAATATGACCGAGTGCAAATGCTTTTGGGCAGAAAAGGAAAGCCAAGGCCAAAACACCACGAGTTTGCTTTTACGGGGTCTATGCGGTGCGGGGTGTGTAACTGTCTCTATACCGCCGAGACGAAAAAGAAACTCCTCAAATCAGGCGAGATACGGGAGCATACTTATTATCACTGCACAAGAAAAACAACGAAGATTAAGTGTAATCAGAGAAAAAATATCCCAGTGGACGATTTGGAAGTAGCGATTGAGAAGGAAATAGAAAAATACACTATCCTGCCAGAGTTTTTGCGATGGGCGTTAGAGGGATTAAACAAAAAGAACGACACCGAGATTGAGGACAGGACAAAAGTTTATGAAATGCGGCACAAAAACTTGGTGGAAACCCAGAAGGAACTGGATGAGCTTACCAAAATGAGATACCGCCAGCTTATTGATGACGAAACTTTTATCAAAGAGAAAAATACACTTACGAGCAAAATCGCCCAGTCCAAAGAAAATCTGCGAGAGACCGAAACACGAGCCGATAAATGGCTTGAGCTTACCGAGAAAACTTTTGCTTTTGCCACTTACGCACGAGCCGCTTTCTTGCGAGCTAACAAAATGGGGAAAGCAGGGTTAGAACTGAAGAAAGAGATTTTACTGACACTTGGAAAAACTCCGATAATTACAGACCAAAAACTCTTTATTGAGCCGAATGAATGGTTTGCAGAGATACAAAATGACTATCCTGCGTTGGAAAAGAAATACTTAAGGTTAGAACCGACAAAAACACCGATGAATAAAGCAAAAACAGAAGCTCTCGCCTCTGTTCGTGCACACTGGCTCCGGCGGTAGGATTCGAACCTACAACCTTGTCCTTACACGTAACCCAGCACTTTCGTGTGGAGTGGACTATATCTTTTCCGTTGCGACCTTTATCGCATTACGGAATCTCGGTATCTAGTCTCTACGGTGCTCCCTCGTTTCACTCGGGACTTTCAACCCCGAAGAATTGAGAGTTCCCACGGTGTTAGCATATTGTATAGCGATGAAGCGTTCACCGTTATCCCGAGATTTTCATCCCGAAGTTTCCTTCGAGAGCTGCCTCAACTTCGTTGACAGGGACCCGCTCTACCATTGAGCTACGCCGGAATATTCAATTTTATACTAATTATACGTAAAAATCTGCGGGCGTCAATTGAAAGTGGCGCTGTTCGGAAACTATAAAACATGCTCTTCGGGCCTGCCTATCCCGCACCGTGTCTGCTCTGGTGCGGGGTCGAGAAGCCAATTTTTTGAATTGCTCCACAGAAAGATTCTCGACTTCCTTCGATAAGCTCAGGATAAGCCACTCAAACAATATAAAGTTTCCGAACAGCGCCATTGAAAGTATCCAGAAAAAACGCAAAAAACATCACCCCCTCTTTTCAGTCGAAAAGAGGGGGTGATTGTTTAGGATACACGAACCGTAAAGTCGTTTACCTCGCTCCAAAAGATACAAGTTTCTGCTGGAGAATATTAAGTATCGTGTGCAGGAGACTAACGACTTGCTTCTGAAGAGAAAGCACTTGCGCGCGCAACGCCTGTTCGTGCGTCAGCTCAACGCTTGCGCCCGCAACTTGTCCGGCAGGGGCCGGAGGCGCATTGTACTCATCGTCGTCAAATGGGTGTGCGCAGCCGGGATCGCGTCCATCGGTCAGACCATCGCCGTCGTTATCAAAGCCGTCGGCGCAGCGCACCGCCGCACCACCACCTCCTCCGCCGCCACCGCCGCCACCGCCTCCTCCGCCGGTTCCAGCACCCGCAGTAGTAAGGCTGCCTTCGGATCCGACTTCTTCAGGAGAACCCCGGGAAACAGTCCGGTAATAATACGTGGTCCCTACGGTGAGACCGGTAACAGCCACAAGGTGCGAAGTTACCATCGGGTCCGTATCAAACTCCGCGGTTGAGAAAGCGTATCCGTAATTCGGAGCCTCGCCCAATGTCGGATGCGACATGGTATCGTAGAGCACGCGGCTTGTAGCCAAATGATCCGTGGTCCAAAGCACATCGAAGGTCGTATTGGTAATGTTATTTCTGTCTTCCGCGGAGATTTCAGCCGCAAGCACGTACGCGACAGGTCCCGCAACCGCAGTGCGCTCCACGTTACCCGCATTGTCCGTCGCGCTTACCTCAAAGCAGTACACGCCCGGCTGCGGAGGAGCAAAGCCTGATCCCCACGAAACCGTCAACGGATCAGCGCTTACAAGGCTTAACTGCACAAGCTCAATCGGAACCGTCTCAAATTCCTCAGGCCTCGGACAAGTAATATCCGTGAATACATCGAAGAAGCTTTGAGCCGGATAATTTTCGACAAGCTCCGAATCTCCCACTTGATACACGGTAAGTTCTGCGCTATTTACGCCCGAGAGATCATGCGAAGTGCCCGAAAGCTCTATCGGAAGATCGGGTGTCTGCACTACTGCATGATCATGGGTGATATCAAAGAATGACTCAGGCAGGTTTTCGTCTTCGGTCCAATTGCCGAACCAAACTGTTTGCTCGTCGCCCCATTCAAGCTCCACCCAATACGAATTACGCTCGTCAGTGTTATACCAGCCGTCGCGGCTTTCCTCAACCAATCTATACTCTCCTGCTTCAAGCTCCGGCCACGAAACTTGGCCATCTGCATCTGTCCGCAAACAGCTTACAAGCTCTTCGAATTCTTCGCCCTCCTCGCCTTCAAAAACCGGCCGGTAGAGACAAATCTCCCAATCGCGCACTCCCGGCTCGCGAACCTCTCCTTCTTCGCCTCCCCACCAACTGTCTTGTTCGCCATTTTGATTGGCGTCAAAAAACTTATGGGCGTGAATTGCGGCAGTGGTAATGGTATTGCCGAATTCAAACACGGCTTCATCGCCTTCTTCCAGATCAAAATACCATCGGCCGTCTCTGGTATTGGTTGAATGCCAATTTTCGCGCGACTCTTCCTGAACAAAGTATTCGCCGTCTTCCAAGCCGGACCATGAAGCTCTGCCGTCGCTGCCGGTCAACTGAAGACTGACGAGTTCGGTTTCAAACTCTTCTGTTTCGGGATTGCCAACCACGCGATAAAGGCTCATGCCCCAGCCGGGAATAACCGGCTCCTCGACAAACTCTTCGTCCCAGTCCCAGCATTCGTCATCCCATTCTTCGTCGCAAAACTCCTGCCACTGGCCGTTTTCGCCGTCCGCGTTTTGATCGTTGAATTTAAGAACCTCAACGGAATTGGTGTCATTGCCTACTGCCAGCAAAACCTCTCCCGCGTACTGCAAATCAACATGAATTATCGGCTCATCCGTTTCTTCGTCCGTCCATAAATCAAACCCTTCAAAATTTCCATTTCCTTCAATGCCGGTAAGAAACCAGCCGCCTTGAACCGTTTCCCTGACGATATATTCAACATCATTGGAATTTTGAAGGTCTTCGTCCATCCACCAGACCCAGCCGTTTTCATCGGTTACCTCACAGCCCACAAGAGTTTCCTCTTCGCCGTCCTCATACAAACAAAATTCCCATCCCGGAAGCGCGGGTTCTAATTCAAACTCTTCAATCCACCCTTCTTCAAGATCCCAGCGCTCAATCCATTCACCGTCGCGGTAGTTACTGTTATTTTTATCCCAATATTTAAGAACGTGGAGGGCGTTTCTGGAGTTTCCGAAAATAACAACTGTTTCTCTGGTGTCCTCCCCAACCGTAACTCCCACTTTTCCTGTTTCTTCGTTAAAATCCGAATTTGCGTTTCCTGTTGTAACGCTGCCTTCCGTATGAAACCATCCCGCGCGCTCCTCCTCATCGAGATAGTAGGTATCAACGCTTATATCAGCGTTTATGCCGTCCGTCCACCGAACCCAGCCGTCCGGCCCCGTTAGCTGACAGCCAACGGGCACTCCTGCTTCGCCTTGAGAAAGACAAATCTCCCACCCCTCAATCGGCGGTTCTTCTTCGAAAACTTTATTAGGGCCTCCTTCGTCGTAAAAAATCCATTCGCCGGTCCAGTATTGATCGCGCCGGCCGCTGCCGTTTTTATCCCAATATTTGAAAGCGGCGATTTCATCGACGATCTGATGATTGCCGAACGCGCTGACATTATCTTCATCCAAGCTCAAATATATCCAGCCTTCTCCCCAGTCTTCATTTCTGGGCACAACTGTCTGGGCCCAACCTTCATTAGATTGTGCTTCGCTCATATTTTCCCAAGTCCCGTACCAGCCAGGCGGCAAATTATCCCACAAAACACTGCCGCTCTCATCAGTAGTTGTCTGACAACTTACCCCTTCCTCAAAGCCCCCAAAGAAAAAGTTCCAAAGATTAGACAAGAAACTGTCATCAATACTGTCAGGCGCAAGACAAAGTTCCCAGCCTGAAAGCAGGGGTTCGTTTTCGGGCCGTTCGTCCCGAACACCGTTGTTATTTAAATCATTGAATTTTAATTCGCGGATTGAGCCGAGGGCGTAGGTATTCCCGAAATCGTAACCGCCGTATTCTCCGCCGGCAACGGAAACCGAATAGCCCCAGGGCATTTCGTCTTCGCCATCGCAAGTCGCAACTACCCCAACGCTTTCATTGGGATAAGTTTCTGAAAAACCCGTATAATCTCCTTCGCAGACAGTATAGTCGTCGTCGGCTAATCCTTCAAAGGTATAATCACCGTATTCGTCGGTGTAAGTAGTTTCGCCGTTGCTCAAGTAAATTAACCAGCCCGAGAGCGCCGGCTCGCCTGGGTCTTGATCGCCCTCACCGTCATAGTCATACCACTTGTAGCCGGAGATTGAACCGAGTGTCGGCTGTTCGTAAATACATGAACCATCGTCTTCGGTTGCTTCGGGATTGTAATTGATTGCTCCCGGATCCATGCAGCCTAAAACTGGCTCTACTACGGCAGAAGCCGAATTTAAAAACAAAAAGGCGCCAAAGGCGACCACCACTGCAATTAAAGTTAATACTTTAAAATTCGACCACCAAGAATTAAAACTTTGACTGTAATGATTCATCTAATTTTTAACGCACATGCCGCGGGCGGAAAGACACTCATTGCATCATGCCACGTCCACGCATCTGCGCGGTTATACTATTAAAGTTTATTTTATTTCAACTGTTAATCACGGCAGGCAGTGCCTACCGACACGCAAATTCCAAACAAAAAACATATTCCTCTTTTCGGCCTTTCCCAAAAAACCACAACGCCGGTTTGCGCTGCCTCATCACGGTTTATAACACAACACCGCGAATGTATAAAAGTAGTCTAATTATAGCACACTGACAAAACCTGTCAAGGGCAAAATCTTTTTTCTACATTTGCTCCCGCGCATAGGCGATTGCCTCATCGGCAGTTTTTACGACTCCCTCAAGCTGGACATCGCGTATGGCTCTTTTCAGTTTTCCGACAAGCGGCCCCGGCTTGATATCTAATTCTTCCATTAGGCGCTTTCCGTCTATGAGCTCCTTCGGCTCCGGAGGCCGCGCCCGTTCCTCCTCCAAAAACTTCAAAAGCTCGTCGAAACGCTCCGCATGCGCAGGAAAATTTCCAAGCTGATCAGCAAGATCAAGAAGATACAATTCTTCTATCCATGGATGCTGGAGGAGTCTGCGCCGCGTTGACGTACGCATCTTGCCGATTTCGTAGAGCTGCATATGGTGTCGGACAAGCCACATAACTTTTTCCCGCCGATCATTTCCGAATTTCAACCGCCAGCCGATATCACCTGCCATCCACTCGGATTCACTCTCGTGGCTCTTAAACGTCACGCGGGTTCCCCACTCAAGATCGGGTTCCACCTCGCGCGTAACCGCCTTGCCGAGATCATGCACAAGCACAGCCCATGCCACCTCTGTTCCGTACCGCTCGTTAAACAACCGACGCGCCTCGTCGTCGGACATTTCATGGGATACGTTCATAACACGCTTCATCCGGCGCACGTATTCTGCCAACGACATCGCACGAAGCGCCTCAAGCGTATGGCGGTAGGCGTCGCCTTCTTTATGAAAATGCGCCTTGCCGTGACGGATACCCCGCATCTGCATCACTTCCGGAAGAATATGACTAAGCAAACCGAGCCGCGCCAAGTCATTCATCGCCATATAATTCCGTTCGAGCGTGAGCATCTTGTCCAATTCATCACGGGTACGCTCGCCGGATATGCGCCGGATATGTTCGGCGCTCTCTTGTATGATACGCTGAACTTCCTGTGAAAATGAAAACTCGTACTTGTTCCGAAAACGCACGTAGCGGAGCATGCGGAGATAATCTTCCTCAAATCGTTCTTTTGCATTGCCGACCGGCCGGAGTATCTTCTTTTCTACATCGCCGATCCCGCCAACATAATCTATGACGGTTCTTTGAACAGGATCAAAAAAGAGCGCATTGATGGTAAAATCACGGCGTTCGGCATCTTTTCCTGCATCTCGTATGAGTATCACTTCATCCGGCCTCCTACCGTCCGTATACCGATCTTCCTTACGGAATGTAGCGATTTCTATCTGATGTTCGCGGCTGCCTTCTTTATGGGCGATAACCACGCCGAAGCTTGCGCCCACCGCATCGGTCTTAAACCCGCGCGACTCAAGAATGCGCCGGACTTCATCCGGTTGAAGCTCGGTCGCAATGTCGACGTCTTTTGATTCAAACCGCTCGCCATGCGTTTTCTCAATAAGCATATCCCGCACATATCCGCCTGCGAAATACGCAGTGCCTTCTTCTTGAAGCGCCGCGACAATATCATGCGCCGTCCGCTCTTCCTCGCTCTTCGACTCCCAATCCTCTACACGCATAACGCGCGCCGCCGCCTCATCGCCCTGTGGCGATTCATTTTGTTCAAACAATTTACTCATTATGCGCTTCACTCTCGTGCTCCATGTTTCTATCTTGTCATCTCCCGCTAAACCGCACAAGACGCAAACATATTCACGTTCATGCCTCTGCGACGCATTCTTCTGCGCGCGATGCGTCTGCGACATACTCACGGCAATCGGCAATAAGGGCGTCGCGATCGATCTTGTGGCCGAGCCGGAGCACGTCAGCAGTATAATTGAAACACCGCTTCCGGATATATTCGGATTCAAACAATGCGCAGAACGGCATGGCGAGTTCTCCGCTTGTCATATGCGCGGCAAGGCGGCTTGCCACTGCTTCGGCGCACACACGGGCATTCGCCCGATCCAACGACTCGCAAAACTGCACGGTCGGAGGGAAGCCTTCGGCAAGCGCTTCATGCGCAAGATGGAATATACCGTAACCCCGTACGCACATTGCTCCGGCAGGAGACGGCGCCTCGCGGCACGTCTTCACAATGTCCTCTTTCGAAAAACCGAGACGCACAAGCCGGAACGACTGCACGTAATAGCACGCGTACAATTGCTGCGATTTGAAATCGCGGCAAGGGTAATGCGGATCATCGACGTTTACATCGAACGCCATGCCGGAAAGTTCATGCTCCATGAACACTCCGGAATAACAGGAGAAGTGGTTTTGTTTTGTAAGAATCAAATTGCAAAACCCGAGACTCTTTGTAAGATCTTCGAGAAGATATAACGTGCCGTGTCCAATTCCATGATAGCACTCGTCTTTCCGACTTTCGTCCTTCACGGCAGCGCATAATACGGGGATTTTCGTTTCGAGCTCCCCTGCGCTGATATGTTCTTCAATCGGTTCGTTGTCCGGGTCCTGCCCTGAGTTTACCGAAGGGCGGAACATTTTTTCAACCGCGCCATGGAAATAACCGCCGGCGCACAACGTAAGGTCGCGACCCATCTCAAACGTGTCGGCGATATTTTTTACCACCGCATGCGTTTCTCTGCCGATCGCATGAATGACCTGATGGCAGTCCCGACGGATATCAGCGCTCTCGCTCATCGCTTTTTCAAACTGCGCGAACAAACTCTCCGGATCGTAGCGCTCAAGATAATCCGCAAACAAGTCGTTATAACAACGCGCCCGCGCCCCGCCTGCATTCTCCGCCATGCAATTTTCTATCTGCGGCGCCAGTGCCAGAACCCCTATTGCCGTATCCGACCGATTATATTCAAAACGCGAAATCAAAATAACGGCGCCTACGCCGATGAAAAAGACTCCCGTAAGCGCCAAAATCGGATTCATCAATTTTTTGGAAAAGAAACTGACTGGTTGTCGCATTAAAAACGTTTCTATTGTAACACTTTTTATCTACCCGGTCAATCTTGATTTCTTCATATATTGTGGTATAATTTTAAACAGCGAAGGCATATGATACTTAAAAAATAACCAGAATAAAAAAAGGGGGGGGCGTGCCTACAATCATTCTCGCGCTCCTTGTTCTAGGAGCGCTGACTGCCGCCGCAGTCTGGATCGCCAATCTTAAAAATATCACCGTCCGCGATCTCTACGGCGGAGTGATAATCCTGAATCTCCTCGATTACCTTACCACTATGGTAGGCGTAAAACTTCTCGGCAAGCGCGAACTAAACCTTGTCATTGCCCATCTCCTAGAGAGCGATATTGCGTTTATCTGTTTCCTGTTCGCAAAGCTCATCCTGCCTACCCTCTTGTTCGTCCTCGGGGCAATCCGTCTCGAACAATGGGAGAAGCGGAAAAAACGAAGAGGGAGAACCGCAATCGCATTTTCTCTTCTGCTCCTTTTCTGCACTGTCCTATCGAACGGCATTTCCCTTCTGGTCGTCCTCTTTAATTAAGCGCCGCCTGCAGTCTTGCACGCGGCGCCTACCTTTTCGTGTTCATGTGTTAAAACATGGAGGAGTTATAACGCTGTCCAGTCACGCCATATCAATCTTCGCTGCCATGATAAAATCGTTCTCGGACAGACCGCCAACAGCATGAGTCCACAATTCAAGCACAACCCGGTTATAAAAAATATGAATGTCGGGGTGGTGCCCTTCTGATTCCGCGAGTTCGGCAACTTTGTTTATGAATTGCATCGCCTCTTTGAAGTTCTTAAACGAAAATTTCTTGCGTATCTGTTTCGGCTCTGTCCGTATCAATTCCCATCCACGAATCTCTCGCATGTATGTTTCAATGTCCGCGTCCGTCAATGGTGGAACGCCGCCCTCGCACGGCACGCATCGTTTTGAAGTCAGCTTGTTATCCATGGGGTCAGTATATCATCGCGACAAATGCATAATGCCAGATACATATTGGACTCCATGAAGCCCTAGAGCTATGGAGTTTTTTAATAGAATCCACTGTAAATATAAGGGTATCAAGGGTTTTCTCACCGTCTACAACGACGCGATACGATATGAGTATATGATCACTGAAAGAGCCCTGGAGAAGGCCCGCATCCTCATATTCTGGGAAAAGCACGGCCTTCAGGCAACGCTTGACGCTTTTCCCGTAAAACGGTCGACAGTATATCTCTGGAAGCAATTATGGGAGGAGGGAGGAAAAAAACCTGAAGCGCTCAATGAGCGGTCACGTTCTCCCCGGAAGAAAAGAAAGCGCCTGTGGCCTCCGGAGATCATTGCGGAGATTAGGCGGCTGCGCGCCATAGACAATCATCCCAATCTTGGGTCGGAAAAGCTGCATCCGCTCCTCAAAACGTTCTGTGCGTTAAAGAATATGCGGCATCCCGGGCCCCGAACGATCGCGCGCATCATTGCCGATGACCCGAAGAAGATGCGGGTATGTCCACAAAAGGTGTCCCATTTCGGCACGATTAAGAAAGCAAACCGCAAAAAGGTATTGAGAAAGCCTCACGATTTCAAGGCATTGCATCCCGGCCATTTAGTGGCTCTTGATACCATAGAGCGGTTCGTTCACGGCTGCCGCAGATACGTGATCACCTTTGAAGATATCTACACGAGGTTCAGCTTTGCCTGGGCTACCACGTCCCATGCCTCATTGGCGGCAAGGGAGTTCTTCGCGTTATGTCAGAGGGCTTTTCCGTTGCCGTATCGTTTTGCCCACGTGCTCACCGATAACGGCAGCGAATTCAAAAAGCATTTTGCCGAAGAGTTGCGGCGGCTGCATATGACGCATTTTCACACCTATCCCAAGACGCCGAAAATGAACGCGCACGTTGAGCGGTTCAACCGCACCATCCAGGAAGAATTCATCGATTATCACGCCTCGCTGCTTCTTGATGATGGTGCCGCATTCAACCGGAAGCTCATGGAGTATCTTATCTTCTATAATACGGAACGGGTGCATCACGCGTTTAATAACCGCTTGTCTCCCGTCCAATTTATGCTATCGTTACAAGGTCAAAATATTCCTCATGTACCCGTGGAATCCAAAAGTGGGTGGCATCATACATTGACTTATTAATTTTGTTATTTTATGCTTGGGTTATATTAGTTATTTATAAGGAGGAGAAATACCATGAGAAAGCTAAGAGATTTTTTTGAGGCAATAAAAAACTTTTTCAGAGAATATTGGATAGGAGTTGGTTGCGCCGCAAGAGCAGAAGTTGAACTGGGCGTCAGACGAATGAAGGCAGAGTCTGACCAATATGGTCGGTACAGGTCTAATTGCCCGGAAAGAGCAGAATCCGCAATGGATATACGAAAGATGAAGGCAGAGGCTGATCAGTATGGTTTTTACGCAAGCCGTCAATAGGCGGTCTTTTTTTTGCCTTTCTCGGCCAGTCATTCGACCTCATCGAGTTTGAAGATCCCTCAGAGTCTGAATGACCTGAAGGGTGTCTCAGGCCCTGAACGAGAGACCGATCCGCCTTTGGGAGGTACAGTACTGTACCTCTCCTTGGTGGGGAAAATGGTTCTGGTTCGACTTCGCTCACCACAAGTAACATTGTTTACGGGGTCGCCTTGACATAGCACACCCCATAGGGGTATACTGTGTCTATGAAGTACAAATCCAATAAGGAGAAGCAGCGGGCTATTCGCAGGTTGCGAATAGCCGCCGGCCAGATACAGGGCCTGGAGAAAATGGTCGAAGAGGATAGATATTGCATCGATGTCCTCCATCAATCGCTGGCGATTAAAGAAGCTCTAACAAGCTTCGAGGATTTGATTTTGAAAAATCATTTTTATGTTCATGTGGTGAAACAAATGCGAACCGGCGATGCGCCCAAGGCAATAAATGAAATCCTGTCTATTTATCGCCTCTCAAAAAGAAAATAGCCGTGGAATTATTATTAACTGCATCACTAGGACGTAAAAATTAGTTAAAGGTCGTTAATAAAAGATATTAACTATTTACTACTATGCTTCAATTAAAACGATACGGTTGGCTTTGTGTTTTGGGTGCTGAGGCAGCATACGTTCTTTGTGTGCTGGGCGGATTCCTACCGCTTCGAAGCGCTAGGGGCATAGAGCTTCACCACACGATTTTTGAAACATTCCCCGGCTTTACGTGGATTAGCTTCGGAAGTTTTGCGCTCGGAGTCATTTATATGTTCGTATTCGCCTGGATATTCGCTTGGTATATGGTCTGGATGCATAACACAAGTCTGGTCAAGACCGAAAAATAATTTTATCAAGTTTGTTAATTATCAATCGTTCATGCACAATCACAACGGTAAAAACAATTCTTCAATACTGTGGATGATGCTTCTTTGCGTCCTGCCGTTCATAATCCTATTATTTGCCGGAGGTAAATTATTTTCAGCAGGCTATTTCTGGCCGATCCTTATTGGTGTGTTCGTAATAGCTCACTTTTGGATAATGCTTCGGGGGCATCGCTCGCATAGTGATGATCCCAACGAATCAAAAGATGATCTACGAACACAAGATGGCGTTCAGGATGTCGATAGCGAGCACAAGGAACGTAAAAAACACGGCGGATGCTGCCACTGACTCAACATGGCTAATGATTATGGCCTTTGGCCGCTTGTCATTATTAATTCATTACTATTTATTTCTGAAAAATCATGGTTCATAATCATCGCATAATAAATAAAACCTGGGAGCAAAAACCGGATTGTACTTGCGGTAAGCAATGTCTTTGCTGCTCTGCGGAAAAATTAACCGTCAACTGCGGCTGTGGAATGGAAGCGAAACAATTTGAATTTAATTTAGAACATTCTTGTTGCCACGCAGAACACGATAAGAAAGCGAGTATTACCGTGCCATCGGACGGTGAAATCTACTATACTTGCCCCATGCATCCAGAGATTCGTCAATTGACGCCGGGCCGTTGCCCTGGATGCGGCATGGAATTGGTTAAATCCGAAATTCGAAGCACGAAATCTGAAACTCATCCCGGCCCCGAAATATCGGCAATGAGCCATAAGGATCATGAGGCGGTAATGACCGATCCGCGAGTTGCGAAAGGAATGGAACGAGATATGCGCCGGCGATTCCTGGTTTCGCTTATCCTTTCCATTCCCATTTTCTTTTACTCGCCCGTGGCAGTAAATCTTTTTGGATTACAGCTTCCTTCCCCGATCCCCATCAATTGGCTTCTTTTCATCCTTACAACGCCAATAGTTTTTTGGACAGGTTCTATTTTCATTACGGGTACCTACTATTCGCTTAGGGCTAAACAACTTAACATGGCCGTGTTGATCGCCACTGGCGTTCTGGCCGCCTACCTTTTCAGCGTTCTGCTTACGGTAGTGAGGCCGGGAAGCGAAACATTTTATGAGGCTGCGGCACTGCTCGTGACTTTTGTGCTCTTCGGTCACTGGATGGAGATGCGTTCCCGCCGTGGCACCTCGGAAGCGCTCCGCGCCCTCTTTGATTTGGTGCCCCCACAAGCAAATGTTATTCGCAATGGGAATGAGATAACTATCACGAGCGCCGAAGTAATAAAGGACGATATGGTAGTTATTCGACCAGGCAACAAAATCCCGGTAGACGGCGAAGTCATAGAAGGCGAAACCTATATCGACGAGGCGCTCGTAACCGGCGAGTCGCTGCCGGTTCATAAAAGAATCGGCAGTCAGGTGGTCGGCGGGTCGATCAATCAGCAAGGTTCGATCAAATTCAAAGCAACAAGGGTTGGTAGCGAGACCGTTCTTGCGCAGATTATCAAGATGGTAGAAACTGCCCAGAATTCTAAAGCTCCCGGCCAGCGCATTGCCGATAAAGCCGCGTCTGTTTTGGTTATTGTAGCAATCGGCTCCGGAGTCGCGGCGTTCTTTGGATGGTATGTCCTTGCCGGAGCGGGACTCATTACCGCCCTTACCTTTGCCGTCTCAACGGTAGTCATCGCTTGCCCGGATGCTCTGGGACTTGCCACGCCGACTGCAGTTGCAGTAGGAACCGGCCTTGGCGCTAAGTACAATATTCTTATTAAAGACGCGGCAACTCTTGAGAAAACCTCCAAAATTAACGCCATGATTCTTGATAAAACAGGAACGCTCACCAAGGGCCGGCCGGAAGTTACCGACATCGTCTCCCTTATTGAATCAGAGCAGTCGGAAGTTCAGACAAGCATTCTTCAGATTGCTGCGTCCATTGAAAAATATTCCGAACATCCGCTTGCAAAAACGATTGTTGAGAAAGCATCGAAAGACGGGATAGAGCTGTTTACTGTGTCGAAATTCGAGGCAGTTGTCGGCCACGGCGTGAAAGGATTTATCGTAGGCCCTGCAGCCGGTTTCGGAAAGAGTTTCTTGCGCTTCTTTGATGCCGCGGTTCAGAAAGAAGCGGAAATATTGCAAGTGACCGAGCCGGATATTGATGAATTTAAGGCGGGGACAGGATTCGGTTTGAAAGGAGAAATAGATAGCAAGGGACACCTTGTGCTTTTTGGAAATCAGCGGCTCATGGAGCTTCACGGGGTACCAGTAAGTTATGAGGTGCGGCAAAAAATAGAGCAGCTTCAAAGCGAGGGCAAAACAGCGATGCCCCTGGCTTTAGATCAGGAAGTAATCGGCGTCATTGCGGTTGCGGATACGCCTCGAGAAAATTCAAAACGCGCCGTCGCTGAGCTTAAGAAAATGGGCATCGAGATTATCATGATTACCGGCGACAACCAACGCACCGCCGAGGCAATTGCCAATCAACTTGGCATTGATCGCGTGTTTGCCGAAGTTCTGCCGGCTGACAAAGCAAAGTGGGTCAAGAAACTGCAAGGCGAAGGGAAGTTTGTGGCTATGGTTGGCGATGGCATCAACGATGCCCCAGCTCTTGCCCAAGCAGATATCGGTATTGCCATCGGCGCAGGCACCGATGTCGCCATCGAGACGGGCAACATAGTTCTTATGAAGTCCGATCCGTACGATATTGTTGCGGCGATTCGTTTAAGCAAAGCGACGGTAATCAAAATGAAGCAGAATCTCTTTTGGGCCGCGATTTACAATGTGCTTTCTATTCCCGTCGCCGCCGGAGTTTTTTATAGCTCGCTCGGGTGGTCCTTGCGGCCGGAGATGTCTGCGCTTTTGATGTCTGCCTCTTCAATAATCGTTGCCACGAACGCCGTGTCGCTTAAACGCGTTGGGCCGTATCTTAAAAAATAACTTGATTATACAGATATTGACTTAATAACTTACGCATCTATACTTTTCTCGGTACCCGCAGCGATTGAAATCCGAAGGGGATATATGACCTACGAAATGTTCG
>Ga0209541_10010014_pt1 | contig 15219 bp, 16 predicted proteins | sample RifCSPlowO2_01_FD_184027 | JGI IMG/M metagenome (GOLD analysis project Ga0209541, IMG submission 184027) | Groundwater microbial communities from Rifle, Colorado - Rifle CSP2_plank lowO2_0.1 (SPAdes) (version 2) | ecosystem: Environmental > Aquatic > Deep subsurface > Groundwater | place...
TAGATACCCCGCCGATATGGAGCGAAGCGGAATGAGGGAACGGCTTGCCGCGGGGTGGTTCATTGTGAGCAAAAAACCCGCCCGAACGATTGATTACGTTCAAGGCGGGCGGGCACCGAAGTTAAATAATTCTAAATAGAATTACTTCGCTCTGGTCGTGAGGCACGTGCCTCGTTAACTTTCGAGAGGATTCCTGGCCTTCACGGGCGGCCTTCCTCGCGTGAGCCACCGTAGGCGGAAGGATGGAGAAGCCTGCTTCCTCGCGGAAGCGATAGACCGTCTCCCAAACTCCAGCCCTATCGTTCGGAAGCGACGACCCATCCTGGGGGACGCAGAACTCGGCCTGCTCAAGATATGCGCCCTCAAACGCAATCTTTGCGTGCTTGTTGAAGTCCTCGGTGCGCAGGCGGATAACCGGTCCCGAAGGCCTGAACAACCTGCGGTTGATGGCCATGTCGAGGAACGCAAACTCGCCAGTGGTCGGAAGCTTGCTCCAGAGGCCTCGAACGGCCTCATTGTAGCCCCTCCAAGTCGTGACCGCAGTCACTCCCTGGACACTCCAATAGACAAGGCGCTTCTCGTCAATCCGGGCGTCGCGCCACCAGGACCAATAAACCAGCTTGACCACGAGGATGAATCCGCCGAAGATGAACGCAAGCGACATCCAATAGAGAATTTCCATCACAAACTCCTGCACCTAGCTTCCCATTTGGCTACCCGAATTGAGTACCTTCTTTGGGTGGATGCTCTGCGGGAAAGTCTAGCATATTAATCTATTTTTGTCAACCCTTGTGAAAAATACCGTTCTACCACTTCTTATTTAGACCGAAAAGCCATATAATCATTAGGACTCGATTCTTAATCCCTCATTTTAATCTTTAACGATCTTTAACGGGAAAAGAACACAGAGTTTTTCGGGTCAAGGATTAAGGATGTAAAGATTAAAGATTGCGCCACTATGCCTGTTGATATTCTAAAAGTATTTATAGCCGCGACACTAACCTTTTTTATAGGTATTGGCATCACGCCCATTTTTACGCATTACGCCTATCGTTTCGCTTGGTGGAAAAAAACGGGAATGAAGGGCGAGGCTATGCTTGGGGGAGAAACGACTGTCTACAACGCACTCTACGGAAATAAAGAAGCAGAAACTCACACTCCACGCATGGGCGGAATAATTATTTGGGCAAGTGTCCTGGTAACAACATTTGTATTATGGGTACTTTCTGTAATTGTGCTCGGGGATGTGGTCGATAAACTGAATTTTATTTCACGCAATCAAACATGGCTACCACTCTTTACTCTTTTTGTGGGAGCGATTATTGGTCTTGCCAACGACATTCTTGATATTTCTTCCAGCAGGCGTGGCGCCCCAAGAGGATTATCCCGCCTCACGCGCATTGGTTTTATCGTATTACTCGGAATTGTAGGTGGATGGTGGTTTTACGCCAAACTCGGCGTAATCGCACTCTCCCTACCTTTTTTGGGTGAAGTGACAATCGGATTTCTTATTATTCCGCTATTCGTCATCTTCATGCTCGGTCTCTATTCCGGCGGAATCATCGACGGCATTGACGGACTTTCCGGTGGGGTATTCGCTTCCATGTATGGCGCTTTTACTATTATCGCTTTTTCTCATAACCAGATTGACGTGGCCGCTTTTTGTGCGGCTGTAGTCGGGGGCATATTGGCATTTTTGTGGTTCAACATTCCTCCAGCACGTTTCTGGATGACAGAGACGGGCACCATGGCTCTTACCACCGCTCTTACCGTTGTGGCATTTTTGACAAACTCTATTGTTCCACTTCTCATTATCGCTATGCCACTTATCGCCACAAGTGCTTCGGTTATTTTGCAGTATGCATCAAAAAGATTTCGCGACGGAAAGAAAATATTTCTTATTACTCCACTCCACCATCATTTCGAGGCTATGGGCTGGCCAAGTTATAAAGTAACCATGCGTTATTGGATTCTTTCACTCGTTTGCGCAATTATTGGGACGGTTTTGGCTCTTGTCTAAAATAAAATAAATATGGATCGAAGAGTGTCTTACGATAAACCGTTTCTTCTTTTGTCTGTACTACTAACACTTGCGGGCACTTTTATTTTCATTTCGGCTTCCTTCGGTCTTCTTCTACGCTCCGGTCCTTCCTTTGCTTCCATTCTCATTAGCCAAATAGGTATTGGTCTTGCGGGAGGTATTATTATTGCCTATGTTCTCTACCGCACGCCACTTGCTTGGATACAAAAGGTGGCACCGTTTGCATTCATATTCTCATGTCTGCTTTTGATACTTGTGTTCGTGCCAGACATTGGTCTTTCGCACGGTGGCGCTCGACGTTGGTTACTTATCGGATCTTTTTCTTTTCAGCCAGCAGAGTTATTAAAAATTACTTACCTTCTTATTTTAGCGGCATGGTGCTCGATGGTAGGGGGACGCATAAAAACCGTGCGCTTCGGAGTATTGCCCTTTTTGTGTATTAATATTATTGTTGGTATTTTACTAATTTTACAACCGGATACCGGCACATTTATCATTGTTGGTGTTACCGGTTTGGCCATGTTTATTATTGCTGGAGCGCAATGGAAACATATTTTGGTGATAATCGGAATAGGAATACTAGCAATACTACTTCTGGTAATGTGGAAACCATATATTAAAGATCGCGTGCTGACTTTTATTAACCCTGACCGTGACCCATATGGTTCGTCTTATCAAATTCAGCAATCGCTGGTGGCTATCGGTTCCGGCGGTTTTTCCGGTAGGGGATTTGGCCAAAGTATTCAGAAATTCAACTATTTACCCGAGCCCATTGGAGATTCTATCTTTGCCGTGCTTGGCGAAGAATTCGGTTTTATCGGTACGGTAAGCACGGTACTACTTTTAGTACTTTTTGCTTTGCGAGGTCTTGGTATTGCTATGCGTTCGAAAAATGACTTCGGTAGACTAGTTGTGGTAGGAATTGTTATACTTATTATTACCCAGTCATTTATGAATATCGCGGCGGTGCTGGGGCTTATTCCGCTCACCGGCGAACCGCTGGTCTTTGTTAGTCATGGCGGGTCAAGTCTTCTCTTTGCTCTGGCCAATATCGGACTGGTGCTTAATATTTCGGCGCACCCCGATAGAAGTTCGGCCTAATCCCGATAGTGGTAGCGCATCTCGATGTTGCTATTGTGCGGTATAATAAATGCGGAATAAAAAATATGAATTCTTACAAGATTAACGACGGCAATGCGCGTAGGCATTGCCTACCACTATCGGGATGAAAATAGTATTAGCAGGAGGTGGAACAGGCGGGCATTTCTATCCATTGATGGCTATTGCCGAGGAATTAAATCGCCTGGCCGTAGAAAAAAAAGTTTTACAATTGGAACTTTCTTACTTCGCCTCCAGTCCATACGACGAACAAGCGCTGTTTGAAAATAACGTCACATACCACCACGTATCCACAGGTAAGCGACGGCACTATTTTTCTTTTGCTAATTACATCGATATTCTAAAGATGGTCTGGGGTAGTCTGGTGGCTTGCGCTAAGTTGTTTTGGATATATCCCGATATAGTTGTGGGCAAGGGGGGTGGTGATAGCTTCCCGGTACTTTTCGGCGCCCGAATTTTAGGCATACCTGTAATAATTCACGAATCTGATAGCATTCCGGGACGTGTCAATCGCTGGGCAAGTAAATTTGCCAAACGTATCGCCGTGTCATATCCGGACGCATTGGAATTTTTTCCTAAAGAGAAGACGGCCTGGACCGGTCAGCCGATTAGGCGCAATATCTTAAAACCCACAACCATCGGCGCGCGAGAATTTTTACACCTACAGGATGAAGCTCCGGTCATTTTAGTCATTGGTGGCTCACAAGGTTCGATGGTTATAAACGATACCGTTGTGGATATGTTATTGGATGCCTTGCCAAAATATCAAATTATCCACCAAGTAGGCAAAGACAATCTGATGTCCACCGTCGGTCGGGCAGAAATTATCTTGCGCGACGCTCCTCTGGCTCATCGCTATCAAGGTTTCGGCTACCTGAATGCCACCGCCATGGCCATGTCGGCCGGCGTGGCTTCGCTTGTTATTTCCCGTGCCGGTTCCACCATTTTCGAAATTGCTAACTGGGGCATACCGTCCATAATCATTCCCATTCCGGCCGATATTAGTCACGACCAAGAACACAATGCCTTGGCTTATGCCAAAAGTGGCGCCTGTATGCTTTTGAAACAAGAAAATCTCACACCGCATATTTTGCTTTCGGAAATCGATCGCTTAATTGAAAATAAAAATCTCTACAAAGACATGGCCGAGAAAACCAAAAGCTGGGGAAGGCCCGACGCCGCCCACGTCATCGCGCTGGAAATCATAAAACTAGGGTTGGAACACGAACGCTAATTTTAACGGAAGCTTTTAACGGAAGCTTAACGGAAGCCAGGCTTCCGTTAAATAGCAGTGCGTGGATATGAAAAAGGCCACCGGCACGCGAACGCACCGATGGCCTTGAAATACTCGGGTGGGATACCCAAGCGGGTGAAAGAACTTGTTGCCTGTTAAGCTACGTTTGACCGATCTGGGAAGTAAGCGCTCCAACTGTCAGCGACCATCAACTTGAAGCGAGGCGCGTGCTCCTGGAGCCGCTGGTAGACCGATTTGTAACGATTGATCTCGGCATATACCCTCTCGACCTCGGCCTGCTCGCGAGCCGTGCGCCGCTGATTTTTCAGAAGCTCGGTTTGGTGAGCACAGAGCTTCTCGACCTTCTCGCCGAAGATTGCGAGGAGCTCGTCGAGGTCCTGCTGACTGTTGAAGACGCATGCTTCGAGAATGCTTCGCACTCCATCCGCCTCATCTCGAGCCACACGGGCAGCCTCCCTTTGCCTGTTGCAGCTCTCGCAGGTGGGGATGGAGAGGCGGTGGCAGTCAGACTCGTGCATTCCGCTGTAGAACCAGCCGCCGAAAATCGTGGCCATGATCACCACGATTGCCGTGGCGATCCACCAGACCGGGCTGCGGTAGGCGAACATGAGGTAGGCATAACCCACCAGTACGACCGCGGGGATGACGACGGTCGCCACGATGAGCGCGAACTTGAGCACGCTCATAAGGAACCGATCGACATTCCAGTAATCCAGGAAGTCCAAGAATCGCATATTAGTTCCCTTATCCGAGGGAATCTTCTGCCCTGATGGATCCGTTATCCTACGGACGAGTAGCAAGAGCCACTCCAGAAGTCTGGTCAACATTATACACATTAGGCCTGAAATGTCAACCCCACGCAATGGTTCAATAATCTCGCCAGAGTAAGCATTTTTTGAGATAATATAAGTATGGCAGAAAAAGTCGTGGTGCGGGTACCACCCTCGCCCACGGGAAAACTACATATAGGCACGGCACGAACAATGCTTTTTAATTATCTCTTTGCTAAACAGCATGGGGGTACTATTCTTTTCCGTAGCGAGGATACGGACACAGAACGCTCCAAGCGCGAATATGAAAAGGATATTATTTCCGGTCTGGCCTGGCTGGGATTGGCTTTTGATATAGAAACAATTTATCGCCAGTCAGAACAGACCGATACATATGAGCGATACATTCACAAACTGCTTGATGGTGGGCACGCGTATATTTCCAAGGATAAGATACTTGGTCCGAATGAGCCAGATGAACGGAAGCCAGGCTTCCGTTCATCTGAAATAAGGTCCGAAGTAATTCGCTTCAGAAATCCGAATGTCAAAATAACATTTGAAGACCTGGTGCATGGCGAGATTACGTTCGATACTACCGAACTCAAGGATTTCGTCATTGCTAAAAGTCTCCATGAACCGCTCTATCACTTGGCTGTAGTAGTGGACGATATTGAAACGGGCATCACGCACGTCATTCGTGGAGACGATCACATTTCAAACACGCCACGGCATATTTTGATCCAAGAAGCACTTGGTGCGCCACGACCGATCTACGCGCATATTCCACTTATTCTCATGCCAGATCGTTCTAAAATGTCCAAGCGCAAACACGGTGAGGCGGTTTCTGTCGGCTATTATCGAGAGAGGGGATACTTACCGGAGGCAATAATAAACTTTCTGGCACTACTTGGCTGGAATCCCGGAAGAACGCGAACAAATGCGGAACTAACGCGGAATCACGCGGAAAAAGAACAAGAGATATTTTCGCTTACGGAGCTGATTTCTGCTTTTGACATAAAAAAGGTGCAGAAGGCCGGGGCAATATTTAATCCGGAAAAACTAGATTGGTTTAACAAGCACTATATTCAGAAAATGTCGCCGGATGCGCAAAAAACTTTCGTGCGAAATTTTCTACCGGAACGTTTGCGTAATAAAAATATCGAGCCGCTTGTACCAATTATTCTCGACCGCATCGAGAAGGGGAGTGACGTGGCGGAAATGGCTGAAGCGGGGGAACTAGATTACTTTTTCGAAGCACCGCTGCCGAGCAGGGAACTACTGCTCGGTAAAACCGATAACAAATGGGAAAAACTGCTCAAGCATATAGACAATATATTAGAATTATTGTCAAATATAACTCCCGCGGAATTTACTGCGGAAAAAATCAAAGATGCTCTTTGGGACTACGCAAGCGAACAAGGTCGAGGAAATGTTCTTTGGCCTCTGCGCGTAGCCCTTACTGGTAAAGAAAAGTCACCCGACCCCTTCACTGTGGCAAGTATTATCGGTAAAGAAGAAACCATCTCTCGTCTCAATCATGTTAAATCGCTCTAAAAAAATCATTGGCCTTTTAGTATGCCTAGCAATCGGCATATTCGCAGGCTCCGTAAAAATACACGCCGCTACGGTCGAAGAACTACGGGCCCAGATTGTGACTAAAACCGAAAAAGTTAAGCAACTGGAGGCGGAAATTGCCCAGTATGAGCAAGCAGTGGGCAAAACCCAAGCCGAGGCCACGACCATTAAGGTAGCTATCGCCACGCTAGAAAATACGCGCAAACAACTTCAAGCTGAAATCGCCGTAACAAATGCCAAAATCGATACTGTCAGCACAGTACTCGACAAGCTATCTCTTGATATACAAGGAGCCAAGCAGGATATCGACACTCAACAAGCTGGGCTTGGTTCGGTTGTACGCAATATGTACAGAGTCAGTGACCGTACACCGATAGAAGTATTTTTTTCTACCGATACATTATCCGGCGCGTGGCATGAATTGGCCGCTCTCGAGGAAGTAGAGAACGGTATGCACAAGCAAGTAAACAATCTGGCTTCGGCCAAGCGTGAGCTCGAAGCCCGCCACCAAGAACAGGAGTCACAAAAAAAGAATTTACAATCTCTTCAGGGTCAGCTTGCAGACCAAAGAGCGATTGCCGACCAGAACAAACGCACCAAGGCGCAGTTGCTTGCTGAAACGAAAAGTAAAGAAACAGCTTATGCGAAAATGCTTGCGGATCGTAAGGCTCTTAAGGACCAGGTCGAAGCGGAACTACTTGACTACGAATCACGCCTTAAGGTCGTGCTGGACGCCGCGCGTTTGCCGGGGGTTGGTTCGGGTGTACTGCTTTGGCCACTTGATAAAGTTATTATTACTCAACAGTTCGGTGATACCTCTTTTTCTCGCGCTAATCCACTGGTTTATTCGGGCAAGGGCCACAACGGCATCGACCTCGGTACGCCTATTGGCACACCAGTCTATGCTTCTTCCGATGGAAATGTAACGGGAGCGGGGAACACTGATTTGGGCTGTCCGGGGGGTTCCTACGGCAAATGGGTGCTAATTACGCACAATAACGGCCTGGCAACGCTTTACGCCCATCTTTCGCTAGTTAAGGTCGTCGAAGGTCAGACTGTGGCAAGCAGGGATTTAATAGCTTATTCAGGCAATACCGGTTATTCTACTGGACCACACCTTCACTTTACTGTCTATGCTTCACAAGGAGTAGTGGTGGACGCGCTGACTCGAACAAGTGGGACCCGTAGCTCCTGCGGTCGTATGCCACTTTCACCATTACCGGGATACCTTAACCCCATACTGTACCTAACCCCTCGCTAGCGATATACTTATCAATATTTTAAAAAGAAGTCTTAATTGCGAAATTTTTAAAAATTATATTATTATGACTAAATATATTCGAGGAGATGTAATAGATGTGCTGGTTATCTTGATCGCGTGTATTTTTTTGCTGGTAGTGTTCAAGATTGATATTATCGGTTTTATTCATAATGTTGTTGTTTCGATTGCCAATACCTTCTAACACAAAAAATAGCACGAGCAGGGGATTTTCGGGCTATTTAATGGCCGTAGTGGTCATTGTTGTTATCGCATTCGTCCTGCGTGCTTATTTGCAGGGAGCCACAAAAAAGGATGCTTTTAGAGAATATCTCGTTAATGCAGAACAAGGCGCTACAATCTATATAATCAAATCGCTACACAATATTTGGGAAAATAATATAAAATATTTTTTGTCAGGCAAAACTTTTTCGGGTTTAAAGACAAAACAAATAGAGCGGAGTACCTTGCCAGAGAATTAAAACAACCTCGCATTATTCTTGTTGAAACTGGAGCGCAAAAGCCATTGTGCGACTCAATCTACAGAGTCGCATAATGGCGCCATCTTTCGCGACATTACGCCCAGGGCTATGTCGTGAAAGATATATTGTGCGACACACATAATAATTTCGAAGCACTCCCCCATTCTGTGTATTTGCACTTTTTGCGCAAAACACGATATACTGAATTTTAGATACAAGGAGGAAAAATGGTTGACCAAAAAAGAATTAACGAGTTGTTCGTGAGACTGGTGGAGCTTGGGCCGAATCCCGGGAAAGTCACACCGGAAAGACTTGGTGCGAGCGATGAGGAGTTCGCTGCGTTATTGATAGCGTTGAAAAATACCGCGGAACATTACACGAAGTTTGATCTCGGCTGATCCTCTCCCCCACTCCACGGGCCACCCCTAGACATACTCGTCGCAACGTGACGAGTATTTTTTACTCTTTAGATTCAAAGCTTACCCCGTTAGCTTGCTACGGGGCTCCATTAAGGGAGGGTTTGGGAAACCGTTGGTTTCCCAAGATTCCAGAGCGAAGCTCCTAGATACCCCGCCGATATGGAGCGAAGCGGAATGAGGGAACGGCTTGCCGCGGGGTGGTTCATTTTCCATATCTTTTCTACTTACTACTTACTACTAACTACTTACTACTAACTACTTTCTACTTACAGTTTCCTAAATTCCCGGGCAATTTGCGGCCGGAGTGTAGCCGGCTTTCTCGGCATCGGCTTTAGTTGTAAACCAAATTTTATTTTCTTCTTTGATACGAGAGACACCCGAGCATGTCGGAAGATAATATCTTGTACCGGACTCCGCGGCTACGAATTGTCCGGATATGGCACCTACTTTGGTTACGGTGGGTATGGGAGTGGTTGTAATCGGCTTCGAAATTGAATTGGTCGCAACGGCCGATGTCTGTTCCGGAGTAGCAACAATCGTAATCGGTTCCTTTGATTCACTATCTTTAGACAAACGACCAAGTCCAAAAGAAAATAGAGCGATAAGAAGAACAATAATACCCAAAAGGAGGGGTTTTTCAATTTTCCAAGGACTGGCCGAAGCCGGGATTAGGTCAAAATCCTCAACCTCCGGCTCTTCTGCCGTATTAATACCGCTTCCTCCCCCCTGCATTATCTTGGGTAATTTCTGGCGTATTTTTTCAATTATAGCTTGCATTTCTAGTTAGTATACGCTATATTGTGGGGTATAGTAAGGCATATATTATGGCATCCGCCTTCGCTAAAGCTTCGGCGGGATGCTCATTTTTGTAATTACTCATTAGCATTCGTAAACAAAAATGGCACATAGAAAAGCAGGCGGGTCAACAAAAAATACCGGTGGAGCACAACCAAAATATCTGGGGCTAAAAAAGCACGACGGTGAATTGGTGCACTCGGGCAATATTCTCGTGCGTCAGCGTGGCACAGTTGTTGTTCCCGGAAATGCAAACGTACGCATCGGAAAAGATCACACACTTTTTGCTGTTGCTTCCGGTAAGGTAAAATTCTTCACTAAACGCAAGCAACATTTCAACGGCAGTTTTTCTTCCGTTAAGGCTGTTTCGGTAGTATAATCTTTTTAATCACAACGAAAAACTTTAATTTTGAGCAGTGACCACAATTTTTAGCGTGGCTTTTACTTTGCCTGATCGTACTATCGCTTTATGCTCCCCTACTTTCTTGATGGCCTTGTCGAGGGAAATCATATCCGGTGCAACAAAACGCAATTTCTTAATTTTTTGTAACTCGGCGAAAATATCTTTCTCGTGTAATCCTGCAAAGAGGTGTCCCTGGGGACTAGCCTGATCAGAAAAATTAAGTACTATTCCTTCCAGAGATTTTATCTCCTCGGAAAGCATATTTTCCGTTATTTTATGCTTTTCGGATATTTCGGCATCGTTTTTCTTTATTGCTTTAGCCTGACCTTCGCTTGCCGGCATGGCTAATTTCCGAGGGAAAAGAAAATTATGCGCGTAACCATCGGCTACGTTTTTGATATCGCCTCGTCTTCCTGACCCTGGTACATCTTTTAGAAATAGTACACGCATAAATGCTTTGCGATGCTAATATACGAATGCATACTAATTATGCGAATAGGAAGACGTCTTGAGCTCATTGATATCATTCGCATGATTCGTATATTCGTATCGTAACTGCTTACTTTGTAAGAATTTCTACTGCTTTATCAAGTTGCGGATCCCTGCCCGCTTTTACATCATCAATGGTCATATCCACTATCACATCTGGTATAAGGCCGGCCTTGGAAATAGAACGATGGTTAGGCGTAAACCATCGCGCTACGGTGATTTTAATGGATGTATCATCGGTAATATCAAATAGTTGCTGGACAGAACCTTTGCCGAACGTTTGCTTACCCACTAATGTAGCTACGCCCTGCTCGGAAAGTGCGCCGGCCAAAATTTCTGACGCAGACGCACTACCACTGTCTATCAGTATGACGATTTTCGAGGCAAAAAGTTTATCGCTAAAATCTGAAAATCCTTTGCTACGAAACTCTTGCGACTGTTCTTTTTTGCTCGAAGATTCACTTACAATAAGTTTTCCCGCTGGTAAGAAGAAACTGGCGATATCAACGGCAGATTCGAGGTATCCTCCAGGATTTCCTCGCAAATCAATAACTAATTTATTCGTAGTATTTTGCTCCGAGTATTCTTTTAGTGCGTTGTAAAAAGACTGTGATGAGTTAGCCGAAAATGTATATAAACGAATGACAAATACATCCTGGCCTGGTTTTTTATCCTTGTTATAAATCCGAGTATCAATAATTGGTAAGGTAATAATATTTCGAACAATAGTGATTTCCGTGGGATCATTCTTTTCGCCACGCAAAAAAAGAATTTTCACAGATGTACCTTTTGGTCCACGAATAAGACTAATGGCATCCTCCACCTTCATTTGGCCGGCATCGGTGTCATTAATTTTACTAATCCTATCCCCTGCTTTTACTCCGGCCTTTTCTGCCGGAGAACTCTTAAGAGGGGCGACCACTGTAAGCGCACCATCTTTAACGGCAATCTCCATGCCTACACCTTCAAAATTACCGCTAATGGTCGTTTTAAAAACCTCGTTTTCTTGGGGTGGGAAAAAGCTAGTGTAGGGGTCACCGTAACTTGTCGCCAAACCCTCGATTGCTCCCCATACCTTTTGTTGATCTGTGATTTCTGGACTAGTAGATCCCGTGCTTGTCGCGGTTATGAGCATATCCGTATCTGGCAAATAGTTTTCTTCCAGCAAGTTCCACGCTCTCCAAAATGGAGCAAAATCAGCCGTAGTGGTAGCATTTTTACCGGCTATGGCGAGGGTGTGGTCAGTTAAGGTGGCTCCTGCCATAGTTCCCGCGTAGTAGCCAGCATAAAAAATAACCCCTGCTATAAGTAAACCACCGAATATTTTGCCACCGCTTTTTTCCATATGTATTATACCATTATGGCAAAGTTATCCGCACCAAGCAAGTTCCCTGTTACGTACCAGTATCGAAAAATGTGGTAGAATGGAAAAGAGCCCTTTCTGCGTTAGTCCGCGTCGGCCACCTTTTGTTGCGTAAGACATTACCCCGAAAGTCGTGGTGGCCGCATCCGCGTAAGTCTGCGGAAAATATTCTTACACCACCTACATATCAAAACGAGAACATGATTACCCGTCGACAATATCAGGATATCGTTTGGACAAACTTGGAAAACCCCACCGCGGGAGAAGTGGCTGAAGTAGCCGAGGAATTTGCTATTCATCCGATAATAGCCGAAGACCTGCGCCATCCTACCACACGTACAAAAGCGGAAGCTTACGATAATTGTATATATCTTATTTTGCACTTCCCTATCTTCCATCATCACAACAATCAAAAAGAATACTGGGAGCTTGATTTCGTTATTGGCAAAAAATTCATTATTACCAGCCACTATGAGCCTGTGACTACTATTCATGAGTTTGATAAAATTATCGAACGGGATATGGCCCTCGATAAAAAGAAAGAATTCGTGCACGCCGGTTTTATCTTTTACGCTCTTCTGCGCCATTTGCAACAAACCGTTCTGGAGCATCTAGATGGCATAGCGGATGATCTTGGCACCATTGAAGAAGGTATTTTCAACGGAAATGAAAAAGGGATGGTGCGTTATATTGCACTCATTAGCCATGAAATTCTCGATATCAAACGCGCCCTACACAACCATACCAGAATTTTGCAGTCACTCGAACAAAAATCTTATCCTTTATTTGGTTCAAAGTTCACGCATTACATTACCATCCTTGTCGGCCAAAGTGAGAAAACTTGGGAACAACTTGAACATACGAAGGAGACATTAGTAGATTTGCGCGAGACGAATGATTCACTTTTATCATCAAAGACCAACGAGGTTATGAAAAGTTTGACAATGCTTGCGCTAATTACTTTTCCTATGACTCTTATCGCTACCATTTTTTCCATGCGTACTGAAGGCACACCACTCATTGCGGAACCGCAAGGGTTCTGGATTGTCGTTGGGGCCATGGCAGTTTTAGGTTTATCTATGCTCGGATTTTTCAAGTACAAAAAATGGTTCTGACTGGACAAGGTCGGTCGGAGACGGGGTTACGAGAGGAGCTAATTGAGGATTAAGGATAAAGGATATGACATTACATCTCTACAATACCCTCACCCACCAGAAAGAAATCTTCTCCCCTATCGAGGCAGGCAAGGTGCGTATGTACACCTGTGGGCCAACAGTTTATGGTTCCGCGCATATTGGTAACTTTCGTTCGTATATTTTCGCAGATATCCTAAAACGCGCACTGCGTGCAAATAGCTACGAAGTTTTCGCCGTGGAAAATATTACCGATGTCGGCCATCTTACGGACGACGAGGATGCTGGTGAAGATAAGGTGGAAAAATCCGCCCGTGAACAAGGACTTAAGGCCAAAGATATTGCCCGGATGTACACCGCGCAGTTTTTGAGCGACAGTAAGGAGCTGAACTTGCTCGAGCCGGATGTGTGGGTACATGCTACCGCGCACATCGGAGAGCAAATAGCTATGATTGAAGAACTTGAGGATCGCGGTTTTACATACCAAACTTCCGACGGTATTTATTTTGATACAAGTAAGTCTGGTAGCTATGGTAGACTGGCCCAACTTGACTTAACTGGATTACAGGAAGGTGTACGAGTAAAAAAGAATCCTGAAAAACGGCATGGCACGGATTTCGCGCTTTGGAAATTTTCCTCGGCTACCGACAAACGTCAAATGGAATGGCCAAGTCCCTGGGGCATCGGTTTTCCCGGCTGGCACATTGAATGCTCGGCTATGTCGCGACGATATCTTGGCTTTCCGTTCGACATTCATACTGGCGGTGTCGACCATATGCCAGTGCATCACACGAACGAAATTGCCCAGAATGAAGGTGTATTCGGCGGCAAAACAGTAAACTACTGGCTCCACAACGAATTCATCACTGTTGATGGGCAAAAGATGAGCAAATCGCTCGGCAACACCTATACCATTTCTGATATTAAGGAAAAGGGTTTTAGTCCGCTTGCTTTTCGTTACCTTGTGCTCGGCACTCATTATCGCCAAAAACAAAATTTCACTTGGGAAGCGCTTGAATCGGCCCGGAGTGCCTTAGACCGATTGACTGATTTTTTGGTTAACACCGAGAACGTAGTAACCGAGTCACTAGGATTACCTAGTGACTCGGTTACTACGTCTACCTGGCCTGAAAAATTCTTAGAAGCCATCAACGACGATCTGAATACACCACAAGCGTTTGCGGTAGTGTGGGAATTAGTGAAGGACACTTCCCTATCGTTTGTCGATAAACGGAAATTAATTTTTGAGTTCGATAAAGTACTCGGGCTTGATTTGGAACAGCAGATGGTAAATAAAAAAAAGGAAATACAAAATATACCGGAAGAAGTTATGGAACTGGTCACTCGACGCGAAGAAGCGCGTCTAGCAAAAAATTTTCAAAAATCAGACGAGTTGCGAAACGAAATTTCAAAACTCGGGTTTCATATCGAGGACTCCGACTCCGGGCCAAAAATCAAAAAAATGTAAATGAAAAGGCCCCGTCATTTTGATATTATCGCAACGACAGGACCAATGATTGCGGGGGCGGGCGCGCCAACCTCCCCCATTGCATGACTACCTCCTTGAAGTAGTTCGGCGCCCCTTACTAACGAGAACGAGGATCCCCACGCACAGCACGTGTGCGAGCATTACACACGTTTAAATTCTACTAGCAACTCAAGTTCGGCCCACGAATGAGCCCGAACTGACCGTGCGTAGGGAATGTATAAGACCTTGCCCTTTCTTTGTAAGTTACGACGAGCGTCCTCGCCGGCTTACTACGGAGGGCACCCATATCAAAAGGTTAGACCTGGGCCTTGTTTCGTAACGGGTTGTACCGTGTAGACCGATTCTCCACATATTATAGAGAACGTTACGAACCCCACGAGACCGATCGATGGAACTGCTTCCGAGTCGATCAATTCTCGCAAAGCTAACCTACTTTTACACCTTTAGTTTTGGTTTTACCCTTAACTTCTGGTTTTCTCTTTTCCGGGGACAGTATAGCAGATACAGATTTTTTGTCAAGGCTATTTGCCCGAATTCTAGCTCCAAGTGCAATGGAAATTGAAAAAAGCCTTGCATTACAAGGCTTAAACGACAAATGTCCGCAAGGTACAATAGCTGAGTAATTACC